>OKVW01000078.1_pt1 | contig 73548 bp, 80 predicted proteins | sample 1606991 | NCBI WGS metagenome assembly OKVW01 (sample SAMN03281021, study PRJEB24777) | human gut metagenome | isolation source: fecal sample PR177 from 1 month old male Malay infant, vaginal delivered... | reverse complement strand
GGTGCGTTCAATTGGACTCGAACCAACGACCCCCACCATGTCAAGGTGGTGCTCTAACCAACTGAGCTATGAACGCATTGTGTTGTCGGTGACAACGGGGACGAATATTAGCGGCACAGCCCCAAGGTGGCAAGAGGGAAAATGCATTTTTCTCTCTGATTTCACGCGATTGCTTCATTACCGCGCAAAGTGAAGAGAAAGTAGCCGCCAGCCGGCGGCTACTGTGTCATTAACGTGCAGCGCGCTGCAAAATTACCGCAGACGGCTGACGTTGCAGGAAGCGCATACGCAGCATCATCATAATGGCCGCAGACGTTAAGCCGATGATAAAGCCCATCCAGAATCCGGCTGGCCCCATGCGATCCACCACCAGATCCGTGAGCGCCAGAATGTACCCGCACGGCAGACCCAGCACCCAGTAAGCGATAAAGGTGATGAAGAAGATGGAACGCGTATCTTTATACCCACGCAGCACGCCGCTGCCAATTACCTGGATGGAGTCAGAGATCTGATAAATGGCCGCCAGCAGCATCAGATGCGAGGCCAGGGTCACTACCTCCGGGTTGTCGTTATAGAGCAGGGCAATTTGCTCACGCAACAGCACGGTAAAGAGCGCGGTACAGACTGCCATGCAGACGCCGACGCCGAGGCCGGTGCGGGCTGCCGTTTGCGCGTCCAGCGTCGAGCCTTGCCCCAGACGGAAGCCCACGCGAATCGTCACCGCGGCAGCCAGGGACATCGGCAGGACGAACATCAAAGAGCTGAAGTTCAGGGCGATCTGGTGTCCTGCGACATCAATAATCCCTAACGGCGAGACCAGCAGGGCGACGACGGCAAACAGCGTCACTTCGAAGAACAGCGCCAGCGCAATGGGTAACCCCAGCTGAATGAGACGGGTCATGAGCGTCCAGTCGGGTGCGCTGAACGAGGCGTCGTTACGAATGTCACGCATGGATCGCGCATGTTTAATGTAGGTGAGCATACAGCCGAACATCACCCAGTACACCGCAGCCGTTGCCACGCCGCAGCCCACGCCGCCGAGTTCCGGCATGCCAAAATGACCGTAAATGAAGATATAGTTCACGGGAATGTTCCCCAGCAAGCCGATAAAGCCCATCACCATGCCCGGCTTGGTTTTTGCCAGCCCTTCACACTGGTTACGTGCCACCTGGAAGAACAGATAGCCGGGCGCGCCCCAGAGCAGGGCGCGCAGATAACCGACCGCCTTATCCGCCAGCGCCGGGTCGATATTATGCATGGCGCGAATAATATACCCGGCGTTCCACAGGACGATCATAATCAGGACGGAGACCCCCCCGGCCAGCCAGAAGCCCTGGCGCACCTGATGGGCCACGCGGTCCCGTCGACCGGAGCCGTTAAGCTGCGCGATAACGGGCGTCAGCGCCAGCAGCAGGCCGTGACCAAAAAGAATGGCCGGAAGCCAGATTGAGGTTCCGATCGCCACGGCGGCCATATCGGTGGCGCTGTAACCACCGGCCATTACCGTATCCACAAATCCCATTGCGGTTTGGGCTACCTGCGCGACGATCACCGGTATGGCCAGTGCCAATAACTGACGCGCTTCGATCATATACTTCTGCACGTGAACACCTTTGTATTGTAGTTATTTGAGAGACTAAAAAGGCCGCCGTTACTGGCAGCAAGAAGAAAAAACAGAGGGATGCCAGCTATTGTAGCGGGGTTTAACTAATTATCTAGTGAAAAAATCGCCAGAAATTGCGCATCACTGGCAACCTGTTTTTTCAACTGTTATTGTGGTGGGATTATACGGTGTCATCGCCGTTCGGAATGAACAGGAGCTGTAAGCATGTTTACTGGTATTGTGCAGGGCACTGCCAAAGTGGTGTCCATTGATGAAAAACCGAATTTCCGTACTCACGTAGTTGAGCTGCCTGAATATATGCTCGACGGCATTGAAACCGGGGCGTCGATAGCGCATAACGGCTGCTGCCTGACGGTGACCGAAATTAACGGTAACCAGATTAGCTTTGATTTAATGAAAGAGACGCTGCGTATCACTAACCTGGGTGAGCTGGTGGTGGGAGATATCGTCAACGTGGAACGCGCGGCGAAATTCAGCGATGAGATTGGCGGGCATCTGATGTCGGGCCATATTATGACCACCGCAGAAGTGGCGAAAATCGTGACCTCGGAAAATAACCGTCAAATCTGGTTTAAGGTGCAGGATCCGTCATTAATGAAATACATCCTTTATAAAGGATTTATTGGCATCGATGGGATTAGTCTGACCGTCGGTGAAGTGACGCCAACGCGTTTTTGCGTGCATTTAATTCCTGAAACGCTGCAACGTACTACGCTTGGCGCAAAAAAACTGGGGCAGCGCGTAAATATCGAAATTGATCCCCAGACCCAGGCGGTCGTGGATACCGTTGAGCGCGTACTGGCGGCGAAAGAGGCGGCGATAATTAAAACCATGGAAGAAGAATAAAAAATAACCCCGGTTAACCGGGGTTATTTTTTCAGCGAGCCACACGCAGACCGTGCTCAATCCCACGACTAAACACCACCTGCCACAGCTGTATATCCCGCGCACGGAACGCGCCCGCACAGGCATTCAGATAATAGCTAAACATCCGTTTGAATCGTTCCGAATAGTTGTCGGCGATTTCAGGCCATGCAGCCTGGAAACGTTCATGCCAGGCCATCAGGGTGGTGTCGTAATCTGCGCCGAAGTTATGCCAGTCTTCCACAATAAAATGCGGTTCGCTGGCGTTCGCAATCTGGCGAACAGAGGGTAAACAGCCATTCGGGAAGATATATTTGTTGATCCAGGGATCCACATTGTTATCGGTGCGTTTAGAGCCGATGGTGTGTAGCAGGAAAATTCCCTCAGGCTTCAGGTTACGATCGGCGACCTCGAAGTAAGTCTTGTAGTTCTTCGGCCCCACGTGCTCGAACATACCTACGGAAACAATGCGATCGAACTGCTCGTTCAGGTCGCGGTAGTCCTGAAGCCGAATATCAACATCCAGACCCAGACAGCGTTCCTGCGCCATCTTCTGCTGTTCAGCGGAAATCGTGACGCCGACTACGCTGACGCCGTAATTTTTCGCCATAAACCAGGCAAGACCACCCCAGCCACAGCCGATGTCCAGCACACGCATACCGGGCTGTAACTGCAATTTATCGCAGATCAGTTGCAGCTTGTCCTGCTGCGCCTCTTCCAGGGTCGTCGCTTTTTTCCAGTATCCGCAGGAGTACTGCATTAAAGGATCGAGCATACGGCTGAACAGATCGTTGCCCAGGTCGTAATGCTCTTTACCGACGATCCACGCCCGTTTTTTACTTTGAAGATTGAACAGGCGGGCGGAGGCAATACGTAAGGTATCTTTGAAATGACGAGGGAGCTGTTTTTCAAGACCGGCGCGTAATACGCTGGAGAAGAACATATCCAGCCGCTCACACTCCCACCAGCCGTCCATATAGCTTTCACCCAGCCCTAACGACCCCTCCTGTAACACGCGTTTGAAAAAATCGGGATGCTTTATCTGGGGATCGGAGGGGGATGAGCCATTAATCGTAATGCCCGCACGTCCCAATAGTTCACTGACGATCCGGGACCAGTTATCGTCCGGAACGCTGACTTCTTCTATACACGATGAACTCATAGCTTCTCCATCACCTTGCTGTGATCAGAACCTTAAAACAGCGTAGACGCTTTTTTGGTTTGTGAGAAATCTCACGGTAAATGCCCGCGAGGCTAATATCCGACGTAGAACAGAGGAAGGGAGATAACCCTTGCCGAAATGCCTTCCATGGTAAAACGGGAGCGCTCCGGCTCCCGTTAACACTTAATATTTATCGTATTTAATCGAACCAAATTTAGTATAGGCCGCAAAATTTGGTGATTCAACAGAAAATTGTTAGCAACCTAATCACTGGTATTTAACATAGTTTCCCGCGCAATCAGGCGTGCGACGTTTCTGTCTGCGCGTTTTCACTCTGCTCGCGATGGGCTGAGGACTGCATCCGATAGCCCAAACCCGCCAGCGCAACGGTGACCAGCATCACGCTGGTGGTGGTGAGCAGCGGGGTTGCAATCAACGCAGAGACCACGAGACTTGCCAGGAAGCACAGGCCAAGTTGCAGGGTATTTTGCAGCGCGGCAGCGCGGCCTGTCGCCTGCGGAAATGGACGCAACGCCTGGGCTACAACAATAGGGTAGATGGCCCCGTTAGCGATCGCCATGACGCAGAACGGAATCAAAATTTCTGCAAGCCCGGCGCTGGGAATAAAGCCGACAGCCCAGGTCGCAATCACGCTTAGCGCATACAAAACCAGCAGCCAGGGCAGCATCTGTTGGCCTTCCCATTTTTGCAGCGCGGCGCGACAGCCATAGCCACCCACCAGGAAGGCGATGGTCTGTGGTACATAGCTCAGGCCGATAGCCGCCGGGCTGTAGCCCATGTCATGCAGAATGAACGGCGAGCCGGTTAGCCAGGCAAAGAAGCTGGCAGAGCAGGCAGCATAAATCAGCACGTTACCGCGATAGGCTTTCGACCGCAGTAAAGAGGTAAAGGTGATGGGCTTTGCGTCCGGATGCGTCTCTTTTTTATGCGCAGGTTTAAGCCCGAAAGAAGGCAGCATCAGGACCAGCGTAATAGCAAAGAGCGTGGCGAAAATGGCCTGCCAGTCGAAATGCGCCAGGATCCAGCTGCCCAGTAACGGGGCAAGCGCCGGCGACAGGCCGACCAGCGGCATAATAGTGGCGAATATGCGGTTAGTGCGCGAGGCGGGGTAGTAATCGGTCACCAGCGCCTGCCAGGTCACCGCTGCGGCGCAGACACCGACCGCCTGAATAAAGCGCAGCGCCAGCAGCCAGGCGGCATCGCGGACCCACAGCATGCCCAGACAGCCTACGGCAAAAATCGCCAGCCCCAACAACAGGACGGGCTTACGGCCAAAACGATCCGAGAGCGGCCCCCACAGCAATTGCGCAAAAGCAAAGCCAGCGAGGAACAAACTTAAACTGGCGCTGATGGCGGCGGCAGGGGTTTGCAAATCTTCCTGCATCGCGGCGAACGCGGGCAGATACATATCGGTCGCCAAAAAGCCCAGCACGCTTAAGCCGCCGAGCCAGACTAAAAATCCTTTCCTGGGTTGCACTTTTTTTCTCCTGAGGAGGCAGGTGTACGTTGGCGCAGAGTGTAGGGAGTGCAAAGCGGCTTGTGAAACGCTAATATTTGGCGGGTGCATTCAAAAAATTTGCAGGCTAAAGATGTGGTCAGATTATTCCCTTGAAGTGGTTGATGCCGTGGCGCGTAACGGCAGCTTTACCGGTGCCGCCCAGGAGCTGCATCGCGTTCCCTCGGCTATCAGCTATACGGTGCGCCAGCTGGAAGCGTGGCTGGCGGTCCCGCTGTTCGAGCGGCGCCATCGCGACGTGGAGCTCACGCCTGCCGGCGCGTGGTTTTTGAAGGAAGGGCGGTCTGTTATCAAAAAAATGCAGATCACCCGTGAGCAGTGCCAGCAGATCGCCAACGGCTGGCGCGGGCATCTCTCAATCGCGGTAGATAATATCGTTAAGCCGGAACGGACCCGGCAGATGATCGTCGATTTCTATCGTCATTTTACCGACGTCGAACTGCGTGTTTCGCAGGAAGTGTTCAACGGCGTCTGGGATGCGCTGGCGGACGGCAGGGCGGAGATGGCGATTGGTGCAACCCAGGCGATCCCGGTTGGGGGGCGCTACGCGTTTCGCGACATGGGCATGCTGAGCTGGACCTGCGTGGTCGCACGCGATCACCCGCTGGCGGCGCTGGAAGGTCCGCTGAGCGATGACACCTTACGCAACTGGCCCTCGCTGGTGCTGGAAGATACCTCCCGCTCGCTACCCAAGCGCATTACCTGGCTGCTGGATAATCAGCGCCGCGTGGTCGCGCCGGACTGGGAGTCGTCGGCCACCTGTCTGAGCGCGGGGTTGTGCGTTGGCATGGTGCCGGTGCATTTTGCGCGCCCGCGCATCGATGCGGGAGAGTGGGTGGCCTTGACGCTGGAAAACCCCTTCCCGGATGCCGCGTGCTGTCTGACGTGGCAGCAAAACGACGTCTCGCCCGCCATGGCCTGGCTGCTGGATTATCTGGGCGACAGCGAAACGCTGAACCGGGAGTGGTTGCGGGAACCAGCATAGCTGGTCCCGTAAAGTGATTAACGACGGTAGTCGCGGAACGGACCGTCCGCAACGGAACGGCGTTCAATCAGGCGCGGGTGAACTTCAATGGACTGGGACTGTTCACGCTTGTTGACGATCCTGTCCAGCAGCATGTTGAAGGCCGTTTCACCCAGCGAATCTTTCGGCTGGTGAATGGTGGTCAGCGCCGGGGTAAAGAAGCGGGCGTTGCGCACGTTGTCATAGCCGATCACCGAGATATCCTGCGGGACGCGCAGGCCGAGTTCATCCGCCGCGCAGAGCGCGCCCATCGCCATGATGTCGCCGCCGCAGAACACCGCGGTAGGGCGATGCGGCTGGGAAACGATCTGCTGCATGGCGCGATAGCCCGATTCCGGCTCGAAGTCGCCCTGTACAATCCAGTTTTCCGGCACGGTGATCAGCGCCTCTTCCATCGCTTTCATGAAACCGGCCAGACGGCCAGCCCCGGTGTTACGCTCCAGCGGTCCCGGGATCACGCCAATTTCACGATGACCGCGTTCTACCAGATAACGCCCCGCCATGTAGCCGCCTTCAAAGGCGTTATCAATAACGGAGTCGGTGAAGTCTGCGCGCGCTTCGCCCCAGTCCATGACCACCATCGGAATGTGGCGATACTCTTCCAGCATGGAAAGGACCGACTCAGGGTATTCAGAACACATCACCAGCAGGCCGTCGACGCGCTTTTGCGCCATCATTGACAGGTAAGCGCGCTGTTTTTCAATGTTGTTCCACGCGTTGCCCAGAATCAGGGTATAGCCTTTCTGGAAGCAGTTTTTTTCAACGGCTTCGATGATTTCAGCAAAGTAGGCCGCTTCACTGCTGGTGGCCAGCAGGCCAATCGATTTGGTGTGATTAACCTTCAGGCTGCGGGCGACGGCACTTGGCGAGTAGTGCAGCTCTTTGATTGCCGCCCAGACGGCATTACGCGTCTCTTCAGCGACGAAACGCGTTTTGTTAATAACATGTGATACGGTTGTAGTGGAAACGTTTGCGCGTTTTGCTACGTCTTTAATTGTTGCCATTAAATGTCACTCCAGACCATATCCTAAGCTCCTGAAAAAATTGAAGGTAAACGTTTGCCTTCTCTCACCCTTATCACGCAAACATGAGTTGCGACACGCCGGGAAAACGACACAGGACGTCAGGAGGGGGTCAGTGGCCGGTACGCTAATAAATTTAGCGTGGAATTTTGTCCTATCTTGATGAAAAGGGGAAGAGGTAAAGTGGATATCCGCTTAAATCCTGGAAGATTTTTGACCTGAACTGTGTAAAAATGAGCAAGCTCACTTTTCGTAGGGTGAATAAAAGGAGAAAAATTGATGAGTACCGATCTGAAGTTTTCGCTGTTTACCACCATTGTTGTTCTTGCCCTGATTGTTGCGGGTGGTTTAACCGCTGCGCTGCACTGATTCAGGAGGGGGGAGAACCTTCTCCCTCTCTTGCCGCTATTGTTACCTCTCCGGCAAAAATCTTTTGCCAAAATGTTAACTTCTCATTTTTTGTGATTGATGTCATGCTTTTGACTTCTTAGTTCTGTGCCGGGTTATGGCACGGTATCCGGAGTCTCTTCATGAAAATCAATTTTCCCCTGCTGGCCCTGGCGATTGGCGCCTTTGGGATTGGCACTACTGAATTCTCCCCTATGGGGTTATTGCCTGTTATCGCCCGGGGTGTGGACGTCTCAATTCCTGCGGCCGGTATGTTAATTAGCGCCTACGCGATTGGCGTGATGGTGGGCGCGCCGCTGATGACGCTGCTGCTTTCCCACCGCGCTCGCCGCAATGCGCTGATTTTCCTGATGGCGATTTTCACTCTCGGAAATGTGCTTTCCGCGATTTCGCCCGATTACACCACTCTGATGCTTTCGCGCATTCTGACCAGCCTCAACCATGGCGCCTTCTTCGGACTGGGCTCGGTTGTTGCCGCCAGCGTCGTGCCAAAACATAAGCAGGCCAGCGCGGTAGCCACTATGTTCATGGGCCTCACCATCGCTAATATCGGCGGCGTTCCCGCTGCCACCTGGCTGGGAGAAGCCATCGGCTGGCGTATGTCTTTCCTCGCAACCGCCGGACTGGGCGTGGTCGCGATGGTTGCGCTGTTCTTCTCACTGCCGAAAGGAAGTGCGGGAGAACGTCCGGAAGTACGTAAAGAGCTGGCGGTGCTGATGCGTCCTCAGGTGTTGTCCGCGCTGCTTACCACGGTACTGGGGGCCGGGGCGATGTTTACGCTCTACACCTATATCTCCCCGGTGCTGCACGACATTACCCACGCAACGCCACTCTTTGTTACCGCGATGCTGGTGCTAATTGGTGTCGGGTTCTCGATTGGCAACTATCTCGGCGGGAAATTTGCCGACCGCTCCGTCAGTGGAACACTGAAAGGTTTTTTAACGCTGCTGATTGTCATCATGGTGGCGATTCCGTGGCTGGCGCGTAACGAAGTGGGTGCCGCGATTGCCATGGTGGTGTGGGGCGCCGCAACCTTTGCCGTGGTGCCACCGTTGCAGATGCGCGTAATGCGCGTTGCGCACGAAGCGCCGGGGCTCTCTTCGTCGGTGAATATCGGTGCGTTTAACCTGGGCAATGCGCTGGGTGCCGCAGCGGGCGGGGCGGTGATCTCAGGTGGTTTGGGTTACAGCTTTGTGCCGGTGATGGGGGCGATCATTGCTGCACTCGGCCTGCTGCTGGTGATGATGTCTGGTCGTAAACAGCCTGAAGCGGTGTGTACGGCGGAATAAACAAAAACGCAGAAGGGCTGCCCCTTCTGCGTGTCTCTTACGCGGCGAAGTTCTTCGCAACAAATTCCCAGTTAACCAGTGCCCAGAAGTGTTCCAGGTAGTTCGGGCGCGCATTACGGTAATCAATGTAATAGGCGTGTTCCCATACGTCCACGGTCATCAGCGGCGTGGCGCTGGTGGTAAGAGGGGTACCCGCATTAGAAGTGGAAACGATAGCCAGTTTGCCATCAGCCTCTTTTACCAGCCAGGTCCAGCCGGAGCCAAAGTTTTTAACGGCTGCGTCAGTAAACTTCGCTTTAAAATCCGCGAAACTGCCGAACGCGGCGTTAATCGCTACCGCCAGCTCACCGGTAGGTTCTCCGCCTGCGTTTGGGGCCAGGCAGTGCCAGTAGAAGGTGTGGTTCCACACCTGTGCGGCGTTGTTGAATACGCCGCCGTCTGAACTGCGCACGATCTCTTCCAGCGTTTTGCCTTCAAAATCGGTGCCCTTGATCAGATTGTTCAGGTTGGTGACATAGGTCTGGTGATGCTTGCCGTAATGGTACTCCAGGGTTTCCGCGGAAATGTGCGGGGCCAGGGCGTCTTTTGCATACGGTAGTGCAGGTAATTCGAACGACATTGCTTCTCTCCTTATAGTTTTATACGTTGCCAATAACCCTACAGACAACAAGGACAGAATAGCAAATTGAAAGGGTATGCAAAAGAGGAACTTACCCTGCCATGGAGGCGGCAGGGCAGGGTTTAGCGAATGGTTTTTGGCGTCATCACGCGGCGCGCACCCACATAGTGGCGCACCCAATAATCTTCGCTGAGGGAGGTGATCTGAATGTCCTGACCGCTGCGCGGTGACTGGATAAATTTACCGTTACCCACATACACCCCAACGTGATCGGCCGTACCGCGTCCCTGGGTGCGGAAGAACACCAGGTCGCCATTTTGCAGTTCGCCACGGTTTACAGGCGCGGCGTCCCGCAGATGGTACATCTCATTGGCGGTGCGTGGAATGCGAAACTTCACCAGATCTTTATAGGCATAATAAACCAGCCCACTACAGTCAAAACCGGTGCGCGGAGAGGTGCCCCCCCAGCGATACGGTTTACCTATTTGCCCCATCAGTTTGTTCATCGCCGTTTTTTGCGCTTTCTGCATACGCGCTTTATGCACGTCAGCCAGCTTCGTCACTTTTGCGCATTTCGTTTTATGGCCTTTGCGCACGGTGCATTTTTCATTCACCAGGCTGGCGGTCGTGCGGGTGGTTTTGTGCGTGCCGGAACGGAGAGTTTTGGGTTTACTGGAGGCGGTCTTTTTGGTCTGAGCGGTGGTTTTCTTCTTTACTGTTTTACTGGTGGTTTTTTTCTTACGTTCTGTGGTTTTTGCCAGATGCGATTTTTGTACAGCAGAATGCCGCGCCTGTTCAGAGGCGTTCGCCGCTGGCGTAAATGAGAGTGTGGTAAACAGTAAAGCACAGAGCGTCATCGAGATTTTAGTTATCCGCGCCACTGGGCAGTCCCCTGATAAATGCAGGCCACAATGCATACCCGCGTGAGATTTACAAAACCTGTCGATTCTAATCCATAAATTCAGAAGAAGTTAATAGCATTTTTCATTCAAAAATTATGTTTCGTTAGCAAGTGCAAAAAAATTCACCATTCTGTCGCACTCCTGTTCGCTCCTTAAGCAAAACCGCACCTCGTCTGGGGATAAACGACATTAGCAATGCAACTTTATGCGATAAGCGATAAAATAATTAGACGTGACAAAAATGTTATTTTCCGATGTCGGCCTGACCCGCTACAATGTCAGACTGATGCCGTAACAGAAGTTAAAGGAAGCAAGACATGAGCACCACTATTGAAAAAATTCAGCGCCAGATCGCTGAAAACCCGATTCTCCTGTACATGAAAGGTTCTCCGAAGCTGCCAAGCTGCGGCTTCTCCGCGCAAGCGGTTCAGGCACTGTCCGCCTGTGGTGAGCGTTTTGCTTACGTTGATATCCTGCAAAACCCGGACATTCGCGCTGAACTGCCAAAATACGCCAACTGGCCGACCTTCCCACAGCTGTGGGTTGATGGTGAACTGGTCGGCGGATGCGACATCCTGATTGAAATGTATCAGCGCGGCGAACTGCAACAGCTGATCAAAGAGACTGCGGCGAAGTATAAAACCGAAGAGCCGGACGCAGAGTAAGTTTTCTGCGGATATAAAAAAGCGACCACATTATGTTGGTCGCTTTTTTTTGTCCTGTGGGGCTATTGATTACCCAACCTACGATTGAAGATCGGCCTCGTCGCCCATCGGCAGCGGCCAGCCGCCGAGACGTTTCCAGCGGTTGACGATTTCACAGAACAGCTCCGCCGTACGCTCGGTGTCGTATAACGCAGAATGCGCCTGGGTGCCGTCAAACGCAATACCCGCCGTGATGCAGGCTTTAGAGAGCACGGTTTGCCCCAGCGCCAGGCCGCTCAGCGCGGCGGTGTCGAAGGTCACAAACGGATGGAATGGATTACGCTTGAGCGAGGCACGCTCGGCGGCAGCCATAGTGAAGCTGTGATCAAAGGTGGCATTGTGGGCCACCATGATGGCGCGGCTACAGTCATTCTCTTTCATGCCTTTGCGCACCATTTTGAAAATGGCGTGCAGCGCCTCGTATTCGCTTACCGCCCCGCGCAGCGGGTTTGTTGGATCGATACCGTTAAAGGCCAGCGCCTCTGGCTGTAAGTTTGCCCCTTCAAAGGGTTCAACGTGGAAATGCAGCGTGGTGTCCGGTACAAGCCAGCCCTGTTCATCCATCTTCAGCGTGATGGCGGCAATCTCAAGCAGCGCATCGGTTTTAGCGTTAAATCCGGCTGTTTCAACATCAATGACAACGGGATAAAAACCACGAAAACGGTCGCACAGACCGGTAAATTGAGCGTTATCGGACATCAGGGTCTCTTACAAGGGGGAAAAAGCAGTGCGCATTATGGCAAATTTTGAGAGGGGATGCAGCAAAACAACGGGCGCAAAGTGCGCCCTGCGGGATCAATTGCCCAGGCCGCGACCAGCGTCTTTGGCTTCAATCAGTTCGATTTTATAACCGTCCGGATCTTCCACAAACGCAATGACGGTGGTACCGCCTTTAACCGGACCGGCTTCACGGGTGACGTTACCGCCATTGCTGCGGATACGTTCGCAAGCTTCGGCGGCGTTATCCACTTCCAGCGCGATGTGGCCGTAAGCTGTACCCAGCTCGTAGCTGTCCACGCCCCAGTTGTAGGTCAGCTCGATGACCGCTTCATCAGATTCCGGGCCGTAACCGACAAACGCCAGGGAGTATTTATATTCCGGATTTTCGCTGGTGCGCAGCAGCTTCATGCCCAGAACGTTAGTGTAGAAATCGATGGAACGTTGCAGGTCGCCAACGCGCAGCATGGTGTGAAGTAGGCGCATAATTTCCTCATTAACCAGTGGAATGGATTATCTTTTTGAACAGAAACGATGTTTTAGTATAGCGGCGAAAGGTCGCCGCTATCAATGTACAAAGCGGGATTACAGTGAAGGGTAGTCGGTATAACCTTCCGCGCCGCCGCCATAGAAGCTTTCAGGACGCTGCGGGTTCAGTTCGGCTTTTTTCTGCAAACGGGCAACCAGATCCGGGTTAGCAATGTAGTCACGGCCAAAGGCCACGGCGTCGATCAGGCCTTTACCGATCAAATCCTCGGCTTTCTCTGCCGTATACGCACCCGCCCCGATAATCACGCCGTGGAAGCGCTCGCGCACTTTCTGACGGAAGGCTTCACTGTAAGGCTTGCCGCCTGCCCAGTCCGGCTCGGACATGTGCAGATAGGCGATACCGCGTTTCGCCAGCTCTTCAATCAGATACAGCGCGTCTGCTTCTTCGTTCGGACCGTTGTCGACGTTCTGGAAAGTACCGATCGGGGAGACACGAATACCAATGCGGTCTGCGCTCCACTCATTACAGACAGCATCCACCACTTCAAGCACCAGACGCGCGCGGTTTTCAACGCTGCCGCCGTACTGGTCGGTACGCTGGTTGGAAGACGGGGACAGGAACTGATGCAGCAGGTAACCGTGCGCAGAGTGAAGCTCAACCAGGTCGAAGCCCGCTTCCCGGGCGTTGGCGACGGCCTGACGGAAATCATTCACGATCCCCGGGATCTCGTCCAGCTCCAGCGCGCGTGGCGTGGTGGTGTCGACGCGGATCGCATTACCGTTTTCATCGCGCAGGGAAGTGCGGGTATTGGCGTTCAGGGCAGAGGCAGAAACCGGCGCCTGACCGCCAGGCTGGATGCTGCTGTGTGAGATACGACCGGTGTGCCACAGCTGAACCGCAATACGGCCATCTTCAGCATGCACGCCTGCGGTGATTTTTTTCCACGCGGCGATCTGTTCCGGGCTGTGCAGACCCGGTGCACCGGCGTAGCCTTTTGCCTGAGCAGAAATCTGTGTGGCTTCGGAGATAATCAGGCCCGCGCTGGCGCGCTGGCGGTAATACTCACCCATCAATGGCGTTGGGATATCGCCCGGCTCGATGCTGCGCAGACGGGTAAGTGGGGCCATAAACACGCGGTTTGGGGCAGTAACGGCACCCACTTTCAGTGGGGTAAACAGCTTTTCAGCGGACATAACGGCTCCTGAGTAGACCAGTCGACTAGTAAAAGGGTAAATAAAAACGCCGGCTACACGCCAGGCGCGGTAATACAGTTTTTCACATGCGCCAGCGCGCTTTCGAGCGGCACGGCGCTGCGAGACATTTTTGCTTGCAGGTTGGCGCCTAACCAGAGGGAATAGAGCACCTGTGCCTGCGTGAGCGGATCGCCGGAGAAGGAGAGCGTTTTTTCATTGCGCCCGCTCTCCAGCGCCAGAGCCAACAGGGCAATAACGCCGCTGGCCCCTTTATCCATTGCGGTGCGCATATCTTCGGAGAGATCGCACACTTCGGCAGACAGTTTTACCGTCAGGCAGCCGCTGATGATGCCCTGCTGACAGAACTGCGTCAGCGTTTCCTGATAGTAGTTCAGAACACGATCCCGGTAGTCACCTTCACCGCTGGCGAAGTGGGTTGCCAGGCGCTGATGGTAGCTGGCGTAGTGCCGCTCCAGCATGGCAACGCCAAACGCCTCTTTGGATCGAAAATAGTGATAAAACGATCCCTTAGGTACTTCAGCGGTTTTTAACAATTCGCTCAGCCCCATACCGGTAAACCCGCGATGCATGCAAAGGCGCTCGCCGGTAGCCAGCAAATGTTCTCGTGTATCGTGTTCAGTGTGTCTGCTCATGCCCTTACTCTAATAGACCGTTCGGTCTAATGCAAGCCCGCTTAGCGACGACATTGCGACAGAATATCCAGCTGCGGTTGATAAACCGCTGATTTCACGTCCATCATGCCCAGAACGGTGGCGAATAAATTGTCCTGTGAAACCGCCTCTTTTGCGGCATGGTCACGCAGGCAATCCGTGTTTACGCCGAAGTTTTTCGCATAATCCGGGGAGAGCCAGAACATAAACGGAATATGCGTTTGCTGCTCCGGGGCCAGCATATACGGCGTACCGTGCAGGTAAATTCCGCTTTCGCCCAGCGATTCACCGTGATCGGAGAGGTAAATGAGCGCCGTGTTCATGTTGGCCTGCCGGGCTTTTAGCGCGTCGATGGTTCGGCTGACCACGCTGTCGGTATACAAAATCGAGTTGTCATAGGTATTGATCAGCGACTGATGATCGCAATCCTGAATTTCATTGGTATCGCAGGTTGGGGTGAACTTGCGAAAGCTGTCCGGATAACGGTTGTAGTAGGCCGGACCGTGGCTGCCCATCAGATGAATAACCAGAACCGTATCCTGCTTTATTCCATCCAGTACGTTGTCCAGACGGTAGAGGTTGACGTCGTCGATACAGGATTTGTCCTTACAGAACTGATCCAGTTTCCACTGGGTCATGTCCGTGTGCGGCACGCGGTCGCAGGCGCCTTTACACCCGCCGTCGTTGTCGCGCCACAGCAGGTTGAAACCGGCATGGTTAAGTACATCGAGCAGACCTTCCTGGTGATGGGCGAGGTCCGCGTCATATTTTTTCCGCGTCATGCCGGAGAACATGCAGGGGACGGAAACGGCGGTTTCCGTGCCACAGGAGGAGGCCTGGGGGAAGTTGATGACATCCTTCTTTTTCAGCTCGGGGTTGGTTTCACGCGGGTAACCATTTAACGAGTAGTTTGCGGCGCGGGAGGCTTCGCCCACCACCACAATCAGCACGGTTTTCTTGCGTTGGCTGGAAATCAGTGCGCCTTTATGAGCATCCTCGCCAATGCGGATCAGCGTCTGGTCGCCGGCAAACCAGCGCATTTTGCTGTATTTCACCACGGCGCTCACGTAATTCGCCGGGGTAACCATTTTGACGATGCTTTTGTTATTACGGAACAGCGAAGCATAATCTTTATAAAACACCGCCGCGACCAGGATGATCACCAGCAGCGCACCCAGCATAGCGGCGACACGCGTCAGGAGGGCATACCACCATTTTCCGGTGCGAATGCGCGTCAGGGCTAAAATAATCGATGGAACCAGACCCGCAACGACCAGCCACAGGATCATCTGCGGCGTCACCAGGGCAGTCGCTTCCTGGGAATTAGTTTCGAACACGTTAACAATCATGTTCTGATCGATAACCGTGCCATAGGTATACATAAACCAGGTTGCGGCGGCGCATCCCAGGGTCAGGACAATCATGAGCGGCTTGCGAACAAAGGGAATATTCAGCAGGCTGAAGACAATCACCCAGCCGCAGAACAGCACCAGCGGCACGCTGGCAGCAAACAGGAGATCGTGCAGATGCGCAGGCGCAATGATTGACCAGCTGCGCTGGATAAACAGTGCATTCAGTACGGTGAAGAAAAGTGCACAGCCCAGAGTAAATTTTATATCGTTACAGTGTAACTTTTTAGTGAACCACATGATGACCAGACCATTCGTTATATCAATGCGGCGAGTATAAGAAGGGAAGATTAGCGAAACCTTAATGCTCTGTTTGTGGCGGACATCCTTGCATGCAAGCCATTTAGGGTCTTCACTGTAGGGAATAATGACGTTCTGGAGGTAGGTGTGGCAGAGCAACTGGAGTTTTTCCCTGTCCAGAGCCCGTGCCGGGGTATTTGCCAGGTAGATGAACGAGGATACTGTCGTGGCTGCATGCGCACGCGCGATGAACGTTTTAACTGGCAAAATTTCAGCGACGCGCAAAAGCAGGAGGTCTTACGGCTCTGTCGACAGCGTCTGCTGCGTAAAATTCGTGCAAACAAAGCGGTTGAAAGCGAAGAACCTCAGCAACCTTCACTGTTTTAGCAGGGTAATTGCGTATACTGGTGACATGACTTCCTTGAGGAAAATGTTATGGTTCAGCGTATTACCCTTGCCCCGCAGGGCCCGGAATTCTCCCGATTTGTTATGGGCTACTGGCGCCTTATGGACTGGAATATGTCTCCGGTCCAGCTGGCGGACTTTATAGAAGAGCATCTCGATCTCGGGATCACCACCGTCGATCACGCTGATATTTATGGCGGCTATCAGTGCGAGGCTGCCTTTGGCGAAGCGCTGAAGCGTGCGCCGGCGCTGCGTGAACGTATGGAGATTGTGACCAAATGCGGTATTGCCACCACAGCAAAACCGGAGCATGCGCTTGGGCATTACATCACTGACAGCGCGCATATCGTTAAAAGCGCCGAGCAGTCACTGATTAACCTGGCCACCGATCGTATCGACCTGCTGCTGATCCACCGACCCGATCCGTTGATGGATGCGGATGAGGTCGCGGAAGCCTTCCTGACGCTTCACCAGAGCGGCAAAGTGCGCCATTTTGGCGTGTCTAACTTCACCCCGGCACAGTTTGCGCTATTGCAGTCTCGCCTGCCGTTTACGCTGGCGACGAATCAGGTGGAGATCTCGCCTGTTCATCAGCCGCTGCTGCTGGATGGCACGCTCGACCAACTGCAACAGCTGCGCATCCGTCCAATGGCATGGTCCTGTCTGGGAGGCGGCCGCCTGTTTAACGATGAGGCATTCCAGCCGCTGCGTAACGAGCTTGAAACGGTGGCGCGCGAACTGAATGCGGAGAGTATCGAGCAGGTGGTTTACGCCTGGATCCTGCGCCTGCCGTCTAAACCGCTGCCAATTATTGGCTCCGGCAAAATTGAGCGCGTCCGCGCTGCGCTTGTGGCTGAGGAGCTGGATATGACGCGTCAGCAGTGGTTCCGCATCCGCAAGGCGGCGCTGGGCTACGACGTACCCTGAGCACGCCTGAACCTGACTTTCCGGTGAAATCTGCGCCGCTGGTATAGACTTAAGGTGCAAAAAATAACCCGTGGAGGTCTTATGAAGCGTTTTGCTCTGGCAATGGTCACGCTGGTTGTTTGTGCAGGTGCGCAGGCAGCCAGCAAGGACGTTGAAATGAATCTCGTCACTTCTCAGGGGGTAGGCCAGTCCATCGGGACGGTGAAAATCACCGAAACCGATAAAGGGCTGGAATTTGCTCCCGATCTCAAGGCTCTTCCACCCGGCGAACATGGTTTTCACGTTCATGCCAAAGGCAGCTGTCAACCCGCAATGAAAGAGGGGAAACCAACAGCTGCGGAAGCCGCAGGGGGGCATCTCGACCCGCACAACTCCGGTAAGCATGAAGGCCCGGAAGGGATGGGGCACCTCGGCGATCTGCCGGTGCTGGTGGTAAATAACGATGGTAAAGCCACCGATCCGGTTGTGGCGCCACGACTCAAAAAGCTTGACGAGGTCAAAGGCAAGGCGCTGATGGTCCACGTGGGCGGCGATAACATGTCCGATCAGCCTAAACCGCTTGGCGGCGGCGGGGCGCGCTATGCCTGCGGGGTGATCTGATCGCCAATCGTTCCGGGTGGCGGCGCCTGTTCAAGCTGTGACAGGGAGCAGTGCAGCCGCCAGATAATGGACGCCAGATCGCGGGCCGCAGGCTGATGATGGTGCGCCAGCGCGTCGCAAATACGCTGAAGCTCGGCGAGCGTGACGCTCAGGGGGCGCTGCTGCACCCCGCGCTCGCTCATCACATCTCGGAGCATGGAAATACAGTTATCACGGACCTGCGACAGCGGATCGGAACGCGTCTCCCAGGCGCGCAGCTGCCACACCACGTGCGAACAGTTTAACAGCACCACGCCCCAGCGCAGCAGCCAGCGACGGGAGAGTGAATCCTGGCTGTTGTTCAGCTGGCTGACATGATGGTAAACCAGCGATTCATACTCGCTTTCGCGCAGATGCGGCCTGCGGCTCAGCTGATCGACAAAACCCCTGCGCAACTCCCGAATATGCCTGCGGCTTTTACGCGCGTCCGAGCCCGGGCGTAGCACAGCGAAAGCCAGCCACGCCAGCCCCACGCCGAGGATCTTCGCCAGGTTGTCGTTGAGAAAATCAGCGTAATCGTAAACCGGTGGATTCGTTACAGAGATAAATGAGCCCATAAAAACAATCAACTGACCCCACAGACCGGCCAGTTTAGGCATTTGCAGTTTGAGCAACTGCATGGTGGTTAATAGCGGGAAGAGAAACAGCAGAAATTGCCAGAGGTCGGTTATCTGCACCATCAAACCAAATTTCACCACGAAGCTGAATAGCGACAGCAGTACCAGCGTACGCAGCAGAAGCGTCAGGGAATTAAAGGGGGAAGCGGCGACGGAATAGAGCACGCAGCTGATTGCCGCAAGCGTCAGGGCCGCACTGCCCGCATCCCATTGCGTGGTGATGGCCCATGCGCCCACGGCCGTCAACGCACAAAACGTACGAAAACCGCTCCACAGCGCCTCCATTGCGTCGGTATGGCGCGCCAGAGCAGGACTACCGGGAACGGAAAATTCGGTGACGGGCGTGGCATTCTCGACGGCTTTTAACCAGCGGCTGCTGCGCAGATACAGGCGGCAGAAATAGTTCAGACGCTGCCAGAAGGCACGGTGCCTGTAGTCATATTCATCCGTTGGGGCGAGCGGCGCGATAATGCGGGCCACGGTATAGATATCGGCATCCGGACGCGCAAGAGCGGCGAGCAGCGCCTCGATAATCTCCCGGGTATGGGCTGGCGGTGCAGGCCAGTTCAGCAACATCCGGCGAAGGCTTGAGATCGCGCTCGTCATCCGCAATTGCTGGTGCAGTAAATAGTTCAGAAGCGTGTTCTGGCGACGAAAACGGTAGTGGCTCCAGAAAGCCTGGATGCGCAACAGGTTCATGGTCAGGATCTGGCCGATGACCTTTTCGTGCGCGAGGCGGATGTCATCGCTGCTGTCAGGCTGCCAGAGCAGGCTGGCATGTTCCAGCAAACGTGCGTGCATCGTTTTAAGGGCGGTGATAAGCGTAGTGCCATCTGAGGTACTGGGCAGGATCATCATCATGACGCCTCCGCACAGAATGCCGACCATCACTTCACACACGCGTGCCTGGGCGATATCCCACAGCTCGGTGGTGTCCAGCACGTTGACGACCGGAAAGGCGATAATGGCCGCGGTGTAACCCGCCAGCTGAAACGCATAGGCAACGTTATTGGTAAAATGGGCGCAGGCCCAGGTACACAGCCCCAGCCATGCCGACATGCTTAACAGAAAGAGCCAGGGATCGTTCAGGGTATGGCCGGCAAGAAGCAGTGCGGCGGTTGCCCCCAGCAGGCTACCCGCCACGCGCCCGAGGCTTTTACTGATAACGCCCCCGACGGTAGGGAAGCTGACGACCGCCGCAGAGGTCATCGCCCAGTAAGGCTCATCCAGATTCAGATAATAGGCAACCGTAAGCGCAAGGCACATGGCGATGCCGTTGCGCAGCGCGTAACGCCACTGCGGCCGTGTCGCTTTTATCCACGGCGTATTGCGCCAGGAGAAAGCCCCCAGGTTCATCATCGCGATCCGATGGCGACGGTGCAGGTTGTGCCAGAGACCAGGGTAATGTCTTTCGGCAGCTGATCAAACTCGACGCGAACAGGCACCCGCTGAGCCAGGCGCACCCACGGGACGTTGGGTTTGATGTCAGGCACCAGGCCAGAATCGGTTTCCACGCTCTGATCGTATATTGCCCGACCTATGCTGCTAACGTGACCCTGTAACGTTTCTGCGCCGCTGTAAAGCGTGATCCGGGCAGGCGCACCCTCGCGGATATGGCGCAGCTTGGTCTCTTCAAAATAACCTACAACATAGAAAGAGTGGCTATCGACCAGGGCGAAGACCGGCTGGCCTGTGGTGGCGTAATCACCCACACGGGTAGACAGGCTCGTGATCCATCCATCCACCGGGGCTTTGACCACGGTCTGGGTCAGTTGCCACTCGGCCTGTTTCAGCGTTGCCTCTGCAACCTTCAGGCTGGCCTGCATGGCTTTTACATTGATATTGGCGGTATCGAGATCTTCCGCAGAGATGTAATTTCTCGACAGATGGCGGCGGCGTTCGGCTTCGTTATTGGCTTTTGCCAGATCTGATTGAGCTTTTGCGAGCTGCGCCTGGGCATTAAGCACCGCAATGTGGAAAGGGGTCTCATCGATACGGAATAGCACATCGCCCGCATGAACGTACTGGTTGTCCTTCACCAGCAGCGCGCTGATACTGCCGGACACCTGTGGCGTGATGCTGACCTGTTCCGCGCGGATCTTACCGTCACGCGTCCAGGGCGACTGCATGTAATAATTCCAGAGCCACCAGCCGGCCATCACCGCCAGCGCTAAAACGAAAAGAGTGGAAAAATATTTTAACGTTTTCAATGCTATTCTCACCACACGGTTAACACGGCAAGGCCAAGACAGACGGAGAGGGTAAACAGGGAGAGATCCATTAACATCGGGTGCCAGATTTCACCGGAATACATCCAGTCGCGCAGCAGACGATGCGCAATGAGCCAGATTACAAAACCGACCATCACGGCTTTAAACAGTGGCGGAAAGTAGACCGATGCGCCAACAATCAAATCCTGGAGGGGCAACCCTGCGGAGAAGGAAAACAACGTCACAAGCAGCGATCCTTTGCGGTGGAATGAGGGCCACATTGGCAGATTTCAATGCGATGGCGCATTACCATTCAGTGTAAATCATCCTTTAAGGAATGATGAATACCGTGATTGCATTTGTTTTGGCAATACAAATACTGCAAACTATTCTAAAATCACTATAATCACTTAGCAAGCTAATTATAAGGAGATGAAATTGGAATCGCCATTAGGTTCTGATCTGGCAAGGTTGGTACGCATCTGGCGTGCTCTGATTGACCATCGCCTGAAACCTCTGGAACTTACGCAGACGCACTGGGTTACGCTGCATAACATTCATCAGCTCCCGCCCGATCAGTCACAGATCCAACTGGCTAAAGCGATTGGTATTGAGCAGCCTTCTCTGGTGCGTACCCTTGACCAGCTGGAAGAGAAGGGACTCATCTCCCGACAAACCTGCGCCAGCGATCGTCGCGCCAAGCGGATTAAATTGACGGAAAAAGCGGCCCCGATTATTACTGAGATGGAGACCGTCATCAGTAAAACGCGAGGGGAGATCCTGGCCGGTATTTCCCCCGCTGAGCTGGAGATGCTGATCGGACTCATCGCCCGTCTTGAGCAAAACATCCACGATTTACAGTCGCGCGACTGACGTTATTCACAGGCCTTGCTGGTGCAAGGCCTTTGTCATGTTCTGAACACCACCACCCGGTTGCGGCCCGTCTCTTTTGCCTCGTACATGGCTTTATCCGCGCTTTCCACACAGGTTTCAGCGCTGGTCTCCGGCGAGGTGGCGGTGAATACCCCCATACTGATAGTTAACGGTTCCGGGAGATAACCGCCGCTGCTGACGTTGTCGAAACCGCTCAATTTGAGACGTATGCGTTCGGCAACCTGTTGCGCAAGATCGGAAGGGGTATTTGTCAGCATGAGCACAAATTCTTCGCCGCCGATCCGCGCTGCGATATCCTGCGGTCGCACTGAATCGGTCAACAGGTTTGAGACAAACTGTAAAACCTTATCCCCCTGCAAATGGCCGTAGCAGTCGTTAATGCGTTTGAAACGGTCAAGATCGCTCACGATCACCGATACCGGGTGCGCCAGGGTTGCTGTACTCAGCGCGTGGTTTAATGAATCATAGAAATAGCTACGATTATACAGACGGGTGAGGGGGTCGCGTATCGAGTTTTGATAAGACTGCTGATATTTTACATGCGAGTCACGATACAAATTAAATACATCGGAAAGTAAGATGAAGATAATGATTAATGTAGCGACAGTTTCGAATAACCGTGCCCGGTACCATGAAATATCTTCAGCGTGCCCGCCTAACAATAGCATGAGCAGGGTGACGATATAACAGACGCATAAAAAATTGCCGCCGACCCAAAACAAATTCCTCACGCGGGTAATGGCCATCAGGGTGATTAACGTTACTACCCACAGGACGATCAAAATAATATTAATCGCCTGGCTCCAGAGAACCATAAACTGTCGGGTTTCATTGTCTACCAGGTCCAGTGTGAGCAGGGTTGAATGGCTGGAATATAACAATGCCAGCCCAAGCATACTGCCCGTTAAGAGCGAGGCGCCGACAACGATACCGATGTGGGTGCTTCGTGAGAGAGCGGACGTACGCAGGGTATACAGCAATGCCGAGATGATTATCAGCACCGCCATTAAAAAGTGGCGGAACATATAGAAAATCATGGCGTCATTATAGTTCGCCACGTTGAACTGATAGAGATCAAGCCAGGCCGGGAAGCTGGACAGAGTCCCCACCATCAATAATGCTGAGCCGGCAAAGGCCAGGGCAATGGGAACAAGATATAATCGCCTTCTGTCGCACCAGTATTTCATTGCCATAAAACAGGCAATAAACAGATGAAACACCAGAAGAAATATCGTCAGTGTAGGGAAAAACAAAGGTGAAAACGAAGGAACCCATTCAACAAGTTTTATAAAAAAAGCTTGTAATACGGCAATGATAACAATGCATCCAAGCGCGAAGGCCACAAAGCGGTTCTTTACAAATCGACAGATCGCAAGCATAGAGAATTTAAAAATTAAAAAAGAAAAGAGATTACGAAGAGTCTAAGCGAGGTAAATAAAAAATACTTTGCGCACGGACAAAAATAGATGAAATGAATAATTCACCGTGTGAATGTATTGTGCAAATATATTGTTGGAAACGATGATTTTGTTAAATGGATGCGGTCTGAACAGACCACATCCATCAGGATATTAGCGCGGGGAGACGGTAACCTGGCTGCCGTTGCTTGCCAGTACAACACGCTGGCCAGCAGAGAAGCGGGTGTTACCCTGTTTCTGCACAACCATAATGGTGCTGCCATCGTCTTTACGGATTTCCAGCTCAACGCCCTGAGTTTTGTTCATCGCACCCTGAACGCCCTGACCCGCTACGCCGCCTGCAACTGCGCCCGCTGCGGTAGCCAGAGAACGTCCGGTGCCGCCGCCAATGGTATTACCCAGGAAACCACCCAGCACAGCACCACCGATTGCGCCCACCACGTTCGTGTCATCGCCACCCTGAATCTGAACAGGACGGGCATTAACGATAGTACCGTATGTCACGTTCTGTACCTGTTTAGCTTCAGAAGCACTATATACGTCGCCGGAGAGTGAACTGTCATTCACACAACCCGCCAGTGTTAAACCAATCAGCGAAACGCCCAGTACACGTAAAATCATTTGACTCTCCTGTTCACCAAAAAACGCCCGGTTGGGGCATCCGTTATGGCTAAATTATATGGCATTCCTGACCACAGTTCATATCTTTGCATGCCGAATAGATAAATTTTACTTCAGCAGGGCTTAACGGGACATAAACAAAAACCGTCTGTGCTACAGGTCTGAGATTGTTAAAAAATATTATCACCGCATAGCAAAGCCGCGTTATTTATGATGGAGTGTTTGCACTTAGCCCATGTAACGTAAGGAAAGCGCATGAAATCGGGTCGCTATATCGGTGTGATGTCTGGTACCAGTCTTGACGGTGTGGATGTCGTTCTGGCCGCCATTGATGAAAACATGGTGGCGCAGCAGGCAAGCCTGACCTGGCCTATTCCTGTCTCGTTAAAAGAAGAGATCCTGAACATCTGCCAGGGACAACAGCTGACGCTTTCCCAACTGGGCCAACTGGATGTGCGTCTGGGGGCGCTGTTTGCTGAGGCGGTACTGGCCCTGATGCAGCAGGAAAGACTCCACCCGCAGGATATCGTGGCAATAGGTTGCCATGGGCAGACCGTCTGGCATGAACCTGTCGGCGAGGCGCCGCACACGATGCAAATTGGCGATAACAACCAGATTGTGGCAAAAACCGGCGTGACGGTGGTGGGTGATTTCCGTCGTCGCGATATGGCCCTCGGCGGGCAGGGGGCGCCGCTGGTTCCGGCATTTCATCAGGCGCTGCTGGCGCACCCGGTAGAGCGCAGGATGGTCCTGAACATCGGCGGGATCGCCAACCTGTCGATGCTTATTCCCGGGCAGCCCGTGCGGGGGTACGATACCGGACCTGGTAATATGCTGATGGATGCCTGGATCTGGCGTCAGAGCGGTAAAGCCTACGACAAAGACGCGCAGTGGGCCAGCCAGGGGAAAGTGATCCTTCCCTTGCTGCAAACCCTGTTAAGCGATCCTTTCTTTGCTCTGCCCGCGCCGAAAAGCACGGGGCGGGAATATTTCAACTACGGCTGGCTTGAACGTCAGCTGGCGCGCTTCCCCTGCCTTGCGCCTCAGGATGTGCAGGCTACGCTGACGGAGCTCACCGCGGTGTCGATTTCTGAACAGGTGTTGCTGAGCGGCGGATGTGAGCGCTTGCTGGTATGCGGAGGCGGAAGCCGCAACCCGCTGGTGATGGCACGCCTCGCCGCCTTGCTGCCGGGCACCGAAGTCACGACCACTGATGAAGCCGGGATCAGCGGAGACGATATGGAAGCGCTGGCCTTCGCCTGGCTTGCCTGGCGTACGGTTGCCGGTCTGCCGGGGAATTTACCCTCCGTAACCGGTGCGCGGGAGGCGAGCGTCCTTGGGGCCATTTTCCCCGCAAACCCGCGCCATAATCAGAGTTAACTGAAATTCAGCGGGAGGCGTAACCCGTAAAATAGGGAGAAACAGGAGGGCGGTTAGGCCCTCCAGGACCAGGATAGTCTTCGGAATCTGCCCATGAAAAAACTTCTTCTCATTGCTGTACCTTTTCTTATGACCGGATGCAGCGTCTATAACCAGTTCGTTGAGCGTATGCAAACCGATACGCTGGAATATCGTTGTGATGAAAAACCGCTGACGGTGAAGCTGAACAACCCGCATCAGGAAGCCAGCTTTGTTTATGACAATAAGTTGTTAACGCTGAAGCAGGGAATGTCGGCCTCCGGTGCGCGCTACTCAGACGGGATCTACGTCTTCTGGTCGAAAGGCGACAGCGCCACCGTCTACAAGCGTGACCGCATTGTGCTGAACAATTGTCAGCTTGAAAATCCGAAGCGTTGAGATTTTTGAAGGGGGCGCGCACAATAGCGCCACCCAATCTCACTTTCAGCTAACGCCATGTCAGATAACGACGAACTACAGCAAATTGCGCATCTGCGCCGTGAATACACCAAAGGCGGTCTGCGCCGCCAGGATCTTCCCGCCGAACCGCTGGTGCTTTTTGAACGCTGGCTGAAGCAGGCCTGCGAAGCGAAACTGGCTGACCCGACGGCAATGGTCGTTGCCACGGTTGATGAAAATGGTCAGCCGTATCAACGCATCGTTCTTCTCAAGCATTATGACGAGAAAGGGCTGGTGTTCTACACCAATCTTGGCAGTCGTAAAGCGCATCACCTTGAAAATAATCCGCGTATTAGCCTGCTCTTCCCGTGGCATATGCTGGAGCGCCAGGTGATGGTCACCGGCAAGGCGGAGCGCCTCTCTACGCTCGAAGTGGTAAAATATTTCCACAGTCGCCCGCGCGACAGTCAGATCGGCGCCTGGGTCTCTAAACAGTCCAGCCGAATCTCAGCCCGCGGCGTGCTGGAGAGTAAATTCCTCGAACTCAAACAGAAGTTTCAGCAGGGTGAAGTACCGCTGCCGAGTTTCTGGGGCGGGTTCCGCATCCCCATTGAGCAGATGGAATTCTGGCAGGGCGGTGAACACCGCCTGCACGACCGCTTTTTATACCAGCGCGACAACGGTGGCTGGAAAATCGACAGACTGGCCCCGTAATCCCCAAAATTTGTTGATTTAAGCGCTAGCGCACACCGCGCTGGCGCTTTATTCTATGGTCCTTTCGCATCAGGCGAAAAGTCGTGTACCGGCAAAGGTGCAGTCGTTTATACATGGAGAATTTGATGGCAAGCAGTAACTTGATTAAACAATTGCAAGAGCGGGGCCTCGTGGCCCAGGTGACGGACGAGGAAGCGTTAGCAGAGCGACTGGCGCAAGGCCCGATCGCGCTCTATTGCGGCTTCGATCCCACCGCTGACAGCTTGCATTTGGGGCATCTTGTTCCATTGTTATGCCTGAAACGCTTCCAGATGGCCGGCCATAAGCCTGTCGCACTGGTTGGCGGCGCGACCGGTCTGATTGGCGACCCAAGTTTCAAAGCCGCTGAGCGTAAGCTGAATACCGAAGACACCGTGCAGGAGTGGGTGGATAAGATCCGTAAACAGGTTGCACCGTTCCTGGATTTCGACTGCGGTGACAACTCTGCGATTGCGGCGAACAACTACGACTGGTTTGGTGGCATGAACGTGCTGACGTTCCTGCGTGACATCGGCAAACACTTCTCTGTTAACCAGATGATTAACAAAGAAGCAGTAAAGCAGCGTCTTAACCGTGACGATCAGGGTATCTCTTTCACGGAGTTCTCCTACAACCTGTTGCAGGGGTATGACTTCGCCTGCCTGAACAAACTGCACGGCGTCTCTCTGCAAATTGGCGGTTCCGACCAGTGGGGTAACATCACCTCCGGTATCGATCTGACCCGTCGCCTCCACCAGAATCAGGTGTTTGGTCTGACCGTGCCGTTGATCACCAAAGCCGACGGTACCAAGTTCGGTAAGACCGAAGGCGGCGCGGTATGGCTGGATCCGAAGAAAACCAGCCCGTACAAGTTCTACCAGTTCTGGATCAACACGGCGGATGCCGACGTTTATCGCTTCCTGAAGTTCTTCACCTTTATGGATATCGAAGAAATCAATGCGCTGGAAGAAGAAGACAAGAACAGCGGTAAAGCACCACGCGCCCAGTACGTGCTGGCGGACGAAGTGACTAAACTGGTTCACGGCGAAGAAGGTCTGGAGGCGGCGAAGCGCATTACGGCTAGCCTGTTCAACGGAACCCTGAGCGATTTAAGCGAAGCGGATTTCGAACAGCTGGCGCAGGATGGCGTGCCGATGGTTGAGATGGAAAAAGGCGCCGATCTGATGCAGGCGCTGGTGGACTCCGAGCTCCAGCCGTCTCGCGGTCAGGCGCGTAAAACCATCGCCTCTAACGCGATCACCATTAATGGCGAAAAACAGGCCGATCCGGAATACACCTTTACCGAGAACGACCGTCTCTATGGTCGCTACACGCTGCTGCGTCGCGGTAAGAAAAATTACTGCCTGGTCTGCTGGAAGTAATTAAAAGTATGCAGGGGCGTGGGAAACCACGCCCCTTTTGTTTTGACAGGGTTTGGTAAGTACAACATGAAGAACATCCTCGCCATTCAGTCCCACGTTGTGTTTGGACATGCTGGCAACAGCGCTGCGGAATTCCCGATGCGCCGCCTCGGCGTTAACGTCTGGCCCCTCAATACCGTCCAGTTCTCGAATCACACCCAGTACGGTAAATGGACCGGCTGCGTAATGCCGCCGTCGCATCTGACGGAAATCGTTCAGGGGATTGCGGATATCGACCAGCTTAAACGCTGCGATGCCGTACTGAGCGGCTATCTGGGTTCGGCGGAGCAGGGGGAACATATCCTCGGCATTGTGCGCCAGGTGAAAGCGGCAAACCCCGCGGCGAAATATTTCTGCGATCCGGTGATGGGACATCCGGAAAAAGGCTGCATCGTAGCGCCGGGCGTTGCGGAGTTTCATGTCCGTCATGCATTGCCCGCCAGCGATATTATTGCCCCCAACCTGATTGAACTTGAGATCCTGTGCGAGCATCCGGTCAACAGCGTAGAAGAGGCTGTAAGCGCCTCTCGCGAGCTGATCGCCCAGGGGCCAGAGATTGTGCTGGTTAAGCACCTGGCACGCGCAGGGTTGAGCCAGGACCGTTTTGAGATGCTGCTGGTGACGAAGGATGAAGCCTGGCATATCAGTCGACCGCTGGTGGATTTCGGTGCACGTCAGCCTGTCGGGGTCGGGGATGTGACCAGCGGTTTGCTGCTGGTGAAGCTATTGCAGGGCGCGAGCCTGCGCGATGCGCTGGAGCACGTCACCGCAGCCGTTTATGAAATCATGATTGCGACGAAGACGATGCAGGAATATGAGCTCCAGGTCGTCGCGGCGCAGGATCGCATCGCGAAGCCGGAGCACTATTTTAGCGCAACGCAGCTTTAGAAAACGCCCGTCGCCGCTGCGCTTGCACGGGCCTACGGAATTTATAGGCCGGGTAAGCGTCAGCGCCACCCGGCAATCCAGGCCGCTCGGTTAATTCAACCCTTCCGCTTTCAGCGCCGCTGCCACCGCAGGACGCTCCGCCACGCGCGTCATATACGCTGCGACATGGTCTAATCCTTCCATGTTCAGCTTAACCGCGCGCGCCCAGCGCAGAACGGTAAACAGATAGGCATCGGCGATGGTGAAACGCGAGCCACAGATCCACTGGTCGTCTTTCAGCGCGTCGTTAACGTACTGCAACTTTTTCTCCAGCAGCGCGCGCACGGTAGGTTTGTACTCTTCCGGCGTGTCCGGGCGGAACAGGGGCGTAAAGCCTTTGTGCAGTTCGGTGGCAATATAGTTCAGCCACTCCAGCGTTTTATAACGCGCAATGCTGCCGGTGGGGGCAAGGAGCTGACGATCCGGTACGTTGTCCGCCAGGAATTGCATAATCGCCACCCCTTCGGTCAGCAGGGTGCCATCATCCAGCAGCAGGGCCGGAACCTGGCCTTTTGGGTTAATCGCAAAAAAGTCATCCCCGTTTTCCAGACGCTTTTTCATCAGGTCAACGCCGTCCAGCGTGAAATCTTTACCGCTCTCGCGAAGCGTAATATGGGAAGCAAGAGAGCAGGCGCCCGGTTTATAGAACAGTTTCATCGGTAACTCCTTTTTGCTGAGGTTCCAGCTATGTTAGTGCGCGTTCGGATAAAAAAAAAGCCGCTAATCAATTAGCGGCTTCTGTTCAGTCGTTTCCCGATGACATTACGCGTTCGCGGTTTTGATCGCTTTAGCGAATTTGTCGTCGTCCTGCGTCATACGATTCAGTTTAGGTGCGGTCAGCAGCATCAGCACGGCAATCACGGCGGTCGCGATACCAATTTGCATGAACACGGTGCCGTAGACATTCAGGGAAACCAGCGGGTCGGTAACGTTGTCTGGTACCGCCATCAGGTTCGCAATCTTACCTGCGATGATAGCCGCGCCAGCGGTGGTCAGGAACCAGCTGCCCATGATGAAGCCCATCAGACGCTGAGGGACCAGCTGCGCAACCATCGCCAGGCCCAGACCGGAGATCATCAGTTCACCGATGGATTGCAGCGCATAGCTCAGGATCAGCCAGTTAACAGACACGATACCCGCGTCGGTCGCGAATTTCGTCCCCAGAGGCAGCACCAGGAATGCGCCAGAGCACAGCACCATACCGATAGCGAACTTGTGCGGCATAGGCAGACGGTCGCCCATCTTGTTATAGATAGCGGCCAGAATCGGGCTACCAATCATGATCCAGAACGGGTTCAGGGCCTGATACTGCTCCGGCTCGAACGCGATACCAAGGATGGAGTGCTCAACGTTGCGGATAGCGAAGAAGTTCAGAGACGTTGGCATCTGGCTGTACAGAACGAAGAAGATGATCGCTTCCAGCATCAGGATGAACGCCACAATCATCTTACGACGTGCCGCACCCTGCATCGCAAAGGCTTCTTTCGCGAAGATAATCACGATACCCAGCGCAACCACGCCCAGTACGGCACGTGCAACGCCCTGGTTGTGCAGCAGCCAGGTGGCGACAGCGGCCAGGATCACGATGCCGACGATGGTTGCCAGCAGTTTGCCCATGTGCACGGGTTCGAAGTCTGGTTTTGAACCATAGTCTTTAACCCAGCTACGGCAGAACAGGAAGTTCACAACGGTGATCAGCATACCCACGAAGCTCAGCGCAAACGCTACGCTCCAGCCGAATTTTGCGGCCAGCCATGGGGTTGCCAGCATAGAGAAGAAGGAACCGATGTTGATGGACATGTAGTACATGGTAAATGCACCGTCCAGACGTGGGTCATCTTTGCTGTAGCAGGTAGAGAGCAGGGAAGACGGGTTCGCCTTGAAGAGGCCGTTACCTACCGCGATGGTAGCCATGCCCATGTAAACCACACCTGCATCGTGCCCGGACCAGGCAACCAGCCCATAGCCAATCGCCAGAACAACGGCGCCCAGCATAATGACTCGTTTAGTACCGAGGACTTTATCGCCTAACCAGCCGCCGATAGCGACCAGGCCATACACCAGGGCGCTGAAGGAAGAGAACAGCGTGATGGAATCGGCTTCAGACATACCCAGCTGTTTAACCAGGTAAACCGCCATGATCCCTTGCAGGCCGTAGTAGCCAAAACGTTCCCATAATTCGATAGAGAAAATGAGATAGAACGCTTTAGGCTGTTTGAAAGCGTTAAGACTTACGCTCTCATCTGTTGGTTTATTGTTTGCAGTAGACACATATACCTCTTTTTTTACATCCCATATTAACGGGGGTGTTCATAGCGTGATGACCGTAGTCCATCCGCTTTATAGTTATATTGGGAGGGGAAACGGCGGGTAATGTTCACTATCCAGCCCCATCTGGCAATACGTTTGTAATAATCTGTTACATATAACTCTGGCGGTATAATCATCGGTTCATGCAAATGTTATACAGCGTTAAATCTCATCCGTTCAAAATTGATGGTTTTTTTCACTGTAATAGACCCTGTTTAATGGCTGTATGGCGATATGTTCTGCTATTTTGGGTGAATGGCAGTGATATAGCCCATATTCTGAAAAATGACTGGTCTTATGTTCGGTATGGAATCGATGAAATCTTGTCTGACAAAGGGGTTGGGCGGGTTTTAACAACAAAAATCCAACATCAGGTTATCAGAGTGATCGCGATCACAGATGTATAGAAATTTTTGGTGATGAAAAAACTATTAACCTGTTTGAGTGTTAAATGACCGAAGAATCGACAATGCGTAAAGGAGAAAGAGAGGGCAATTTATGGTCAATTGGGAAGATATCAGAGCCCTTGTTAATTTTAAGGGCTTGAACAGGTAAGAAGTAAGGTGGTTTACGCTCAGGGATAGACTTTTTCTTTGTATTCGCAGAGATCTTCGATAATGCAGGAACCGCAGCGTGGCTTACGGGCAATACAGGTATACCGTCCGTGCAGAATCAGCCAGTGGTGGCAGTCCACCTTAAATTCCGCCGGGACCACTTTTAACAGCTTCTCTTCCACCTCTTCCACGTTTTTACCCGGCGCGAACCGGGTGCGGTTAGAGACGCGAAAGATATGGGTATCCACGGCGATAGTCGGCCAGCCAAACGCCGTGTTCAGCACCACATTTGCCGTTTTACGCCCGACGCCCGGCAACGCTTCCAGCGCAGCGCGGTCTTCCGGGACGTCACCGCCGTGCTGCTCCAGCAGGATCCGGCAGGTCTTAATGACGTTTTCGGCCTTGCTGTTAAACAGGCCAATGGTCTTGATATAGGATTTCACACCTTCAACGCCCAGCTCCAGCATGGCCTGCGGCGTATTGGCGACAGGGTAGAGCAGGGCCGTGGCTTTGTTGACGCTCACGTCCGTCGCCTGTGCAGAGAGCAGCACCGCGATCAACAGTTCAAACGGCGAGTTAAAGTTCAGCTCTGTCGTAGGATGAGGATTCTCATCGCGCAGGCGCGTCAGGATCGCAATGCGTTTCTCTTTATTCATACTGCTTTCTCGGGGATCCCTTCCTGTACGCTGCGCTCAGCGGCGCGGCGTTTACGTTTTTCATCAATCAGGTATTTTAACGCCAGCATCATCCCAAGGCCAATGAATGCGCCAGGCGGCAGCATGGCCAGCAGGAACGGAGTGTCCGTATGGAACACCTCAATACGCAGCGACTTCGCCCAGCCGCCAAGCAGCGCGTCCGCACCGTCGAAGAGCGTACCGTTGCCCAAAATTTCACGCAGAGAGCCGAGGACGAACATGGCGGCAGTCGCGCCCATGCCGATGGAAAAACCATCCAGCGCGGATATGGCCGGATTGTTTTTCACCGCAAAGGCTTCAGCGCGGCCTACGACAATACAGTTAGTCACGATAAGCGGAATGAAAATCCCGAGCGACTGGTACAGGCCAAATGCGTAGGCGTTAATCAGCATTTGCACCACGCTGACCACCGACGCAATGATCATGACATAGATCGGAATACGGATTTCCGACGGCGTCCAGCGGCGCAAAACAGAAATGGAAAAGTTAGTCAGGGTCAGCACTAGCGTGGTCGCCAGCCCCAGCCCGAGCGCGTTGGTGGCGGTAGACGTCACCGCCAGCAGCGGACACAGCCCCAGCAGCTGTACCAGCGCGGAGTTGTTCTTCCAGAGACCCTGGACGATAACCTCTTTAACCTGGCTCATGGTCACTCCTCACAGGTGGAAAGATGATTGATCTGCGCGGGCAGCGTTTCGGCATACAGCCCGGAGCGCTTGACGGCGTTGACCACCGCGCGTGGGGTAATCGTGGCACCCGTGAACTGGTCAAACTCGCCGCCATCTTTTTTCACCGCGAAAGCAGGATCGTCTTCGCCATGAATCATCTTGCCGGCGAAGTGTAAGATCCAGTCGCTTAAGCGTGTTTCAATTTTGTCGCCAAGGCCCGGCGTTTCGTGATGCTCCGTCACGCGCGTGCCCAGCACGGTGCCGGAAAAATCGCTGCCCACCAGCAGCTGAATCGCACCGGAGTAACCGTCCGGCGCGGTGGCTTCCATGACGGCACCCACGGGATTATCGCCCTTGCGGGCAATATAAATGCGATGGGGTCCTTTACCGAGCTGCGGAGCCTGCACGACAAAGCAGCTTTTTTGCAGGTCATTATCGTAGAAGTCGGATGGGATCACCTGATCGAACAGCGCCTTTTGCTGCTTCATTGCCTGCTCTGCAATGGTTGTTTTCGTTAGTTCATTTACCAGCGCGGTCAGCCCGGTGAGGGCGGCAGCGAAGATCGCCAGCGTAACGCCGTGTTTTTGCATTGTTTTTAGCATGGCGTGACCCTTAGCGATGACCGTACACGCGTGGCCGCGTGTAGTAGTCGATGAGCGGAACGGTGATGTTAGCCAGCAGCACGGCAAATGCCACGCCGTCCGGATAACCGCCAAAGCTGCGAATAAGCCAGACCAGCAAACCCGCCAGCGCGCCGAAAATCAGACGTCCTCGGTTGGTGGTAGAGGCGGTGACCGGATCGGTCAGAATAAAGAATGCCCCGAGCATGGTCGCGCCGGAGAGCAGATGGAGCTGCGGGCTGGCCAGTGACTCAGGTGAGATGACCCAGCCGAGCGTCGAGCAGACGGCCAGCGTCACCAGGAAGCTCACCGGAATATGCCAGCGGATTGCCTTCTGTTGCAGCAGGAACGCGCCGCCCAACAAATAGGCCAGATTGACCCACTGCCAGCCAGCACCCGCCAGTACGCCGCTGTAAATAGACGATTTCATCACCTGCTCCACGCTGTGTCCGGCACGCAGGGAGGTTTTGAAGGTATCGAGCGGGGTGGCCTGGCTGATGCCGTCCACGCCCATGCGAAGCGCGTTCATATCTGCGCCCAGCGCGGTGTGGCCGGTAAAGATAACGTGCAGGGCATCCATAAAACCGGGGACGGTGGCGGCGATCTCATGCGGCGGCAGCCAGCTGGTCATCTGTACCGGGAAGGAGATCAGCAGTACCACGTAGCCAATCATCGCCGGGTTAAACGGGTTATGGCCCAGCCCGCCGTACAGCTGCTTGGCGATGATCACCGCAAACACCGTTCCCAATACCACCATCCACCACGGGGCGAACGGGGGAATGCTGATGGCCAGCAACAGGCCGGTCAACAGGGCGGAGTTATCGCTCAGGATGCGAGTCACTTCCATTTTGCGCAGCTTCAGGATCGCTGCTTCCGCTGCGACGGCACTGGCGCAACCCAGAACTAACTGGAAAAGCGTACCCCAGCCGAAAAACCAACACTGTACGGCAATACCTGGCAGCGCGGCCAGGCACACCAGCATCATAATACGCGATGTCTGGCGCTGGTTATGGGTATAAGGGGAACTTGCAATTCTGAAAACCATTTAATCCTCGTTAACGGCTTGCTGCGCGGCTTTCTTTGCCTGAACGCGCGCAATCGCGGCGGCGACTGCGGCTTTGCGTGGATCGTCGTTGGCGGCCGCAGGCCGTTCGTCCTGCTGTGCCGCTTTTCGTGCTTTGGCACGGGCGATGGCCGCTTCAACGGCGGCTTTACGCGGGTCGACAGGCGCTTCACTCTCTTCGGCAGGCTGAACCTGTGCCGCTTTTCGTGCTTTGGCACGGGCGATAGCGGCTTCAACGGCCGCCTTGCGCGGATCCGTCGCTTCCTGTTCAACCACCACTGTCTGCTGACCGGCCTTACGGGCTTTTGCCCTGGCGATAGCCGCTTCCACCGCCGCTTTACGCGGGTCGATATCGGCTTCCGGTTTGGCGTGTTGCGCTTTCTCCGCCTGACGCGCGCGAGCTTCGGCTTTACGCGCTTCGCGGGCCGCAATCGCTTCGCTGTTGTCCGGTCTTTCTCCCGGAGCGATCACAACCGTCTGGGCGGCGGTGGCTTTCTTCTCGCGCACGCGGGCCAGGGCTGCGTTAATGGCATCCTGATCTTTCGCCGCAGGCTGGACGGCAGCCTGCTTATGGCGTTCCTGACGGGCTTGTTTCTCGCGCTCCAGTCGCGCCTGACGCGCTTCAAAGCGGGCCTTCGCTTCAGCGGCACGTTTTTCTTCCATGGAGATGGCGTAGATTTCGGCTTTCTCCTGACGGAAGTATTGCACCAGCGGAATATTGCTTGGGCAGACCCAGGCGCAGGCACCGCATTCAATACAGTCAGCCAGGTTATGCGCCTGGGCTTTATCGTGCAGCTGGCCTTTGCTGTACCAGTACAACTGCTGCGGCAGTAAATCTGCCGGGCATGCGTCCGCACAGGCGCTACAGCGTATGCAGCCTTTCTCTTCCTGCGTTTCGCCCATCTCCGTTGGGGAAGGGGCGAGCAGGCAGTTGGTAATCTTCACCACCGGCACATCCAGCCACGGCAGGGTAAAGCCCATCAGCGGGCCACCCATAATGACCAGTTGATCGCTACCCGGGCAGAAGCCAGCCTGTTCCAGCAGATGACGCACCGGCGTACCCAGACGCGCCCAGACGTTGCCGGGACGGGAGACGGACTCGCCGGTCAGCGTGACGACGCGCTCGGTCAATGGCTCGCCATCAATCACCGCACGTTTCACCGCGTAGGCGGTTCCCACGTTTTGCATCAGCACGCCGATGTCGGACGAACGGCCCCCGTGGGGGACCTGTTTGCCGGTCAGGATCTGCGTCAGCTGTTTTGCCCCGCCGGACGGGTATTTGGTCGGGATCACTCGCAGGGCGATATCGTGGCTGTCTGCCAGTACCGCACGCAGCATCGAAATGGCCTGCGGTTTATTGTCCTCAATACCGATCAGCACTTCGCGGGGTTGCAGAATATGCGCAAGAATGCGAATCCCTTCCACCACCTGCGCGGCACAGTCCTGCATCAGACGGTCATCGGCGGTGATGTACGGTTCGCACTCGGCGGCGTTGATGATCAGCGTTTCGATTTTATCGCCGCCGCCGTGAAGCTTAGCGCCGGTCGGGAAGCCTGCGCCCCCCAGACCCGCCACGCCGAACTGATGAATGCGTTCAATCAGCGCTTCACGACTGTGGGAACGGTAGTCGCTCCAGCCGTCACGATCGATCCAGCGGTCTTCACCATCGGCTTCAATGATCACGCTCAGCTCAGACAACGCCGACGGATGGGCAACGGTATGGGGGGCAACAGCCACCACCTTACCGGAAGTCGGGGCATGTATCGGCAACATCCGTCCGCGACCAAAGGTCAGCGGCTGGCCGCGAAGAACGCTATCGCCTTCTTTCACGCACAGTTCACCTTCCGCGCCGATATGCTGTTTTAGGGGCATAACGTAACGGGTCGCCAGCGGGATCTGGCGCAGCGGCGTGCCGTTAGACTGCGATTTCATCTCAGGCGGATGAATGCCGCCGTCGAAATCCCAGATCTTCTCTTTTCTGAAGGCAGAAAATAACTTAAGCATGTTGTTCCACAGGAATATTGCGAACCGGAATGGTCTGAAGGTCCCACTTCCAGCTTTCAGTAGTCGTTTCAACCGGGCGTAGTTCTATACACTGCGTCGGGCAGGGCGCCACGCAGAGATTACAGCCGGTGCACAGATCCGCCACAACGGTGTGCATCGCGCGCGTTGCGCCCACAATGGCGTCAACAGGACACGCCTGAATACATTTGGTGCAGCCAATGCAGTTGGCTTCGTCGATGACAGCAAGGGCACGAACGGGCTCCTGGGCCTGTTCATCGCCGTCGACAGGCTGGGGATCGACGTTCAGCAGGGCAGCTATTTTAAGCATGACCGCTTCGCCACCCGGTGCGCAGCGGTTGATCTTTTCGCCCTGCACGCCCACCGCCTCAGCGTAAGGGCGGCAGCCAGGGTAGCCGCACTGCCCGCACTGGCTCTGCGGTAAAAGTTCATCAATTTTTTCAACCACCGGATCGTCCTCCACCGCAAACCGGCGGGAGGCATAACCCAGAATGATGCCAAAGACGAGTCCCAGTACGCTGATGGACGCGATGGCAATCCAGATAGCACTCATTACAACTTCACCAGACCACTAAAGCCCATAAAGGCCAGAGACATTAAACCTGCGGTCACCAGAGCGATGGCGTTACCGCGAAACGGCGCGGGAATATCCGCCGCGGCCAGACGCTCGCGAATCGAGGCGAACAGGACCATAACAAAAGAGAAACCGACCGCCGCGGAAAAACCGTACAGCGCCGATTGCAGGAAATTATGCCCAAGGTTGATATTGAGCAGCGCCACGCCCAGCACCGCGCAGTTGGTGGTGATGAGAGGCAGGAAAATGCCCAGCAGGCGATACAGGGCAGGGCTGGTTTTCCGCACCACCATCTCGGTAAATTGCACCACAACCGCAATGACCAGAATAAAGGACAAGGTGCGCAGGTAGAGCATGTCGAGCGGGATCAGGATCCAGGTATCAATCAGCCATGCGCAAATGGAGGCCATCGTCATCACGAAGGTGGTCGCCAGCCCCATGCCCATTGCCGTCTCCAGCTTTTTGGAGACGCCCATAAACGGGCACAGGCCAAGGAACTTCACCAGTACGAAGTTATTAACCAGCACAGTTCCGACAAAGAGCAGTAAGTAATCGGTCATTATTTAGCCTGAAATAAAATAGCCGCCTATTATCGGATAAACGACAACAGGCCACAACAGGTTAACTGTAAGGTTATTACGGGTTGACAAAGGTCTTCTTAACGCGCGTCGAACGCTTGAAATAAGGGACCAGAAGCGCCGTCGCCAGTAGCGGAAACAGTAACTGGCGAACCGCCAGCGCGTCTGATACTGGCGAGAAAGCGAATGCTTTGACAGCCAGCAGCACGGAGACCAGCAGCCAGATAATGTAATGTTTCGGCACGTTTTTGCGGCGTTTGAAGAAGGCGATAGTCAGCCACAGCGTGTAGTACCACATCGCGATCGCGAAAACGAACGACACAAACCACGTTGCAATATTGAGCGCACTCTGGGACATCAGTGTCTGGATAGCATGAGGCGTAACCAGTGCGGTGGTGTATAGCAACAGCGCCAGCGAAGCGCTTAATAATGCCACCAGCAGCCATGCCAGCGGGGCGATTAACCAGCCCCCAATTCTCTCTCCAGGCAATGCGGTCATACGCTCTCCCATAGTCTGCGCGAAATGTTATACAGAAATTTGCAGGGCGGAGAGTATATAACATTTCACGCCGAAGGCTACTTTCTTATACAACGTAACGCCATACGGATTTAGGCACTTCCCCCACATTGAACAGACGACCGCCAGAGACCAGTTCGGCGCGACGATGGTCAGCAGCGCGGTACATATTGATGATGTCCTGATTATCCGACAGCGTGTAGTTCAGATGGTCAAACAGTTTTTCCAGGCTTTCAAGGGAATTGATCTTGCGAAATTTTAATAAATAGTCCTGAACTGTCATGTTAATAAGTTTCCATATAAAAGGGTAATACCCATAAAGGTAATGCGTTCGAATAATAAACGGATTAATAAAGACGTAAACTGTCCACTCGGGTAACGCGACGAAATTAGGAGTTTTCTTTGCGAAGAATCAGGCATCAGCAGATGCCTGGAAGAGAAGGGTAACCCCGTTCATTACGGCTGGCAATACGTTCCATGACGTAATGTGTCATGCTTTATGACGACACGGCTTACTTTTGTTGTGCGACAGTAACAGGCTCCGGCGGCTGGTAGTTATCGATATGGCTGGCAATGCCGAGCAACACGACTGAAACCCCAAGGACAATCCATCCCGCTAATTCAATGATTCGATTAATTATTGACGACATAATTTGTGTTTGTAATTTATCCATAAATACAGATTACAAATGTTACAGCGCCCTTTTCGCCAGAGCAAGCGCTTTGGGAACGATTCCCCGAACCCATATACACACTTTAATGCGAGGTAACAAAAAACGCTGTCGCAAGATGCTATTTTAACTCACAGGGCACATTATTAATCTGTGCGTTAAGCACAAGGCCAGTGATAAATAAGCGCACAGCGAGGGGGCAAACGATGAGTGAAAACATCCGCGTCGGTCTTATTGGCTACGGGTACGCAAGCAAAACCTTTCATGCACCACTGGTTGCCGGCACGCCGGGAATGGAACTGGCGGCTATCACAAGCAGCGATGAGACTAAGGTCCGCGCCGACTGGCCAGCCGTGCCGGTGGTAACGGAGCCTAAGCATCTGTTTAACGATCCTAATATTGACCTTATTGTCATTCCTACTCCTAACGACACTCATTTCCCCCTGGCGAAAGCGGCGCTGGAGGCAGGGAAACATGTTGTTGTCGATAAGCCCTTCACCGTGACGTTGTCACAGGCGCGCGAGCTGGATGCGCTGGCGCGAAGTCTGGGTCGGTTATTATCGGTCTTTCACAATCGGCGCTGGGACAGCGATTTCCTGACGGTTAAGGCGCTGATAAACGAAGGCACGCTCGGCGAAATTGCCTTTTTTGAGTCGCACTTCGATCGTTATCGTCCGCAGGTGCGAGATCGCTGGCGCGAGCAGGCGGGACCGGGTAGCGGCATCTGGTATGACTTAGCGCCGCATCTTCTCGATCAGGCCGTTCATCTGTTTGGTTTGCCCGTGAGCATGACGGTCGATTTAGCGCAGCTCAGGCCGGGGGCGCAGACCACCGACTATTTCCATGCCATTTTGAGTTATCCGCAGCGGCGCATTGTGCTGCACGGGACAATGCTTGCGGCGGCGGAATCGGCCCGCTATATCATTCACGGGGCGCGCGGCAGCTATGTGAAGTTCGGCCTGGATCCGCAGGAAGAGCGCCTCAAAAATGGCGAACGCTTACCGCAGGAGGACTGGGGCTACGACATGCGCGACGGGGTGGTGACGCGTGCGGAGGGGGAGGTACTGGTTGAAGAGACGGTATTGACCCTGCCGGGGAACTATCCGGCGTATTACGCCGCCATTCGTGACGCGCTGAACGGTTCAGGTGAAAATCCGGTTCCCGCAAGCCAGGCAATCCAGATTATGGAGCTCATCGAGCTCGGGATCGAATCTGCCAAACATCGCGCAACGCTCTGTCTGGCATAAGTGCCAAACGCTTTCGTAGGCCGGGTAAGCGCAGCGCCACCCGGCAGTAAAGAGGACTACTGAGCAACTTTATCGCGCAGCGCCTGTTTCTCTTCAGGCGTCAGGAAGGCGATCTCCAGCCCGTTGATTTGCGCCTGACGGATCTGCTCGCGGCTCAGCCCGGCCTGTGGTGCGGCGATGTTGTATTCGTGAATAATATCCACGCCCTGAACCGCCGGATCGTCCGTGTTCAGCGAAGCCAGCACCCCGTGTTCGAGGAAGGTTTTCAGCGGGTGTTGCGCCAGCGACGCTACTGTACTGGTCTGAATATTGGAGGTCAGGCAGGATTCGATTCCAATACGTTGTTCGGCGAGGAAATCCATCAGCGCGCGATCTTCAATGGCTTTCACGCCATGACCTATACGTTCCGCACCCAGTTCACGAATGGCCTGCCAGATGCTTTCCGGCCCCGCAGCTTCGCCCGCATGAACGGTAATATGCCATCCTGCATCACGTGCGCGGTTGAAATGAGACAGGAACAGACTGCCCGGGAAGCCCAGCTCGTCACCGGCCAGGTCGATGGCGGTGATCTGGTCGCGATGCGCCAGTAATGCTTCCAGTTCCTGAAGACAGGCCGCTTCACCGAAGGTACGGCTCATAATGCCAATCAAACGCGCCTGAACGTCAAAGGTTTTGCAGCCTTCACGCACGCCTTCAATGACCGCTTCAACCACGCCCGCTACGGGGAGGTTGTGGGTCATCGCCATATAGCCCGGGGAGAAACGCAGTTCGACATAGTGCAGGCCGTTACGCGCGGCATCTTCGATGTTTTCAAAGGCGACACGGCGACAGGCATCGACCGAGGCCAGCATCTTCACGCCCCAGTCGAGCTTGCTCAGAAAACTCACCAGATCCGGTTCGTTCGACGTGACCTGAACATGCGGGATCAGGGTTTCAAGCGTTTCGGCAGGGAGGGTTAAATTGAACTGGCGACCAAGATCGAGAATGGTTTGGGCACGAATGTTTCCGTCGAGGTGGCGGTGAATATCAGTTAAAGGCAGGCGTGTATCAATCATGGTCGCACTCTTTGCTGGTTAAAGTGCGCCATATTATAAAAACAAAACGGGGTAAAAAGCTATTTGCGCAAGGGAATATTCCGTTGCGCAAATGATTTACAGCAGAGTGTTGATGCCCGCGATAAGGCGTTGAACGCCCTGTTCAAGCTTACTACGCGGACAGCCGGCGTTCAGACGCACATAGCCTTTACCTTCATCCCCATAGGTATATCCCGGCATGATGGCCACTTTTTGCTGATCAATGAGCACGTTTTGCAGCGTATTGTCATCAATGCCAAGCGGGCTGAGATCGATCCATGCCAGATAGGTGGCCTCGGGCGGTTGCCAGTTGAGTGTCGGAAATGCAGTATTCAGTTCGTCAGCAATGTAGCGCAGGTTTTCTTCGAGATAGGTCCGCAGCGCGTCCAGCCAGGGTTCTCCCTGTCGGTAGGCAGCAATGTGCGCGGTCAGCGCCAGCACGGAAGGGGAAGAGAGTCCGTCCCGACCTTTTAATGCATTCAGATAGGCGTTACGGCTGGCGTCATCGGCGATAAGCCCCCAGGCACCCGTCAGCGCCGGAATGTTGAAGCTTTTGGAACCCGAGGTCAGCAGGGCCCATTTACCGCGCGCAACCTCATTCCACGGGGTATGACGATGCGTGCCCCATACCATGTCCATATGAATTTCGTCGCTGATCACCGCTACGTCATAACGTTCACACAGGGCCGCCATTGTGTTCAGCTCCTCCCACGTCCAGACTTTGCCGGTCGGGTTTTGCGGGCTACACAGCAGCAGCACCTTGTTTTCCGGTTTTGACAGCGCTGCTTCCAGCGCGGCCATATTGCCCTCCCAGCCATGCGCTGTTTTCTGCATCGGCACGGAAACAACGGTACGCTGGTTGCCTTCGATGGCTTTATAAAAGGCATCGTAAGCCGGGGTATGAACCACCACGCCGTCGCCAGGCGAGGACCAGAGGCGGATCAGCTCCGAGACCATATAAATGACCGACGGCCCATACACCACGGTTTCGGTATCAATCTGACTGTTAAAGCGTTGCCGGAACCAGTGCGCCACGGCGGTCAGAAATTCGTCATTTTTCCAGCGACTGTAGCCAAACACCCCGTGGTTTATTCGCTGGTGCAGCGCATCGGTAATGCAGGGGGCGGTGGCGAAATCCATATCAGAGATGGTGAAGGGCAGCAGGTCGGCAGCGCCAAAACGGTCAGCGACATAATCCCACTGGGTACACCAGGTGCCGTGTCGATCCACGACGGTTGAAAAATCAAACATGACGGTGCTCCGTAAAGTAAAACCCCCTCATGACGAGGGGGGCGAGGCATCAGGCTTCGACGGTTCGCATCAGGGTTGCCAGCTCATCCTTCACTGACTGTACCTGCGGGCCAATGACGACCTGCAAATTGTGTTGATTTAACTGTACCACGCCGATAGCCCGGTTAGCTTTAAGTGCGTTGGTATCCACTTTGGACATGTCCGCCACCGACAAACGCAGGCGGGTGATGCAGTTATCCAGAGAGGTAATGTTATCCGCACCGCCCAGCGCCGCCAGAATAGCCGGCGTGTTATATCCGGATTTCCCAACGGTACCAGCTACCGCCTGTTCAACGCTGGTGGCCGTATCGGTATCGCGGCCAGGCGTTTTCAGGTTAAAGCGGGTGATGGCGAAGCGGAAGATCCCGTAGTAAACCGCGAACCAGATGGCGGCCACAACCGGCACCAGATACCACTTGGTGGACAGACCGTGCAGGATACCGAAGACCACGAAGTCAATCACGTTACCGTCGGTGTTACCGATGGTCACACCGAGCACAGCCATCACGGTAAAGCCCAGGCCCGTCAGTACGGCGTGGATGAGGTACAGTACCGGCGCTACGAACAGGAACAGGAACTCGATAGGTTCTGTCGTACCGCCCACCACGCAGGCAATAACGCCGGAGATCAGCAGACCTTTAATTTTATGACGATTTTCCGGACGGGCACAGTGGTACATCGCCAGCGCTGCGCCCGGCAGGCCGCCGAGGAAGGCAGGCATTTTACCCTGAGAGAGGAAACGCGTCGCACTTTCAGAGAAGCCGTGAGTGGTCGGGCAGCTCAGCTGGGCCTGGAAGATGGTCAGCGCACCGCTAACGGAATGACCGCAAACGTCCATGGTACCGCCGGCTTCGGTAAAGCGGATCAGGGCAACCAGGATATGCTGTAAACCAAATGGCAGCAGCATACGTTCACCCGTACCGAAAATCATCGGGCCGAAATCACCCGCGCCATTGATAATGCGGCCGATACCGGTGATCCCCATGGCAAAAATCGGCCAAATCAGAGGGATGATCAGACCAAACAGACCCATCACAACCAGCGTAATGATTGGCACAAAGCGGGTCCCGCCGAAGAAGGCCAGCGCATCGGGCAGGCGGATGTTGTGGAAGCGCTCGTGCAGCATCCAGATAATCACCCCCGCGATCACGGCTCCAAGGATCCCGGTATCGATGGACTGAATACCAATCACGCTCTGAATGTTATTGGCTTTCAGTACCGCCGCGTCGGTCGTGGGCAGGATCCCTTTGGCAGTCAGCCAGAAGTTAACCGCAAGGTTCATGACCGCATAGCCAACGAAGCCCGCAAACGCCGCCACGCCTTTATTTTCGCGCGCCAGACCCAGAGGAATGGCGATACAGAACATTACCGGCAGGAAGCTAAAGGCAAAAGAGCCGACCTTGCTCATCCAGATGAAGATCGCCTGAAGTACCGGATTTCCGAGGAAAGGGATCAGGGTAATGACGTCGTGGCTGCTTAACGAGCTGCCGATCCCCAGCATGATCCCGCAAAAAGAGAGAAGCGCCACGGGCAGCATAAAGGTTTTACCCAGTTGCTGGAAAAACTCCCACAGCGATATTTTTTGTGCTGCTTTCGTCGTCATAAAACGACTCCTTAAATGGTAGAAAGAGATTTAACGACCTCGATGGGGCGAGAAGATAAAACGTTTTATCAAACTTTAGTGCGCGCTAAATCACATTCTCAGGCTTTTACTGGTAGTATAAAGATAACGTATTGATAAAACGTTTTAGCGATCTCATTATCAAGGAGTCACGCCACCACATGGCTGTAGCGAAAAAGATCACCATCAACGATGTCGCGCTGGCGGCGGGGGTTTCCGTCAGCACCGTTTCGCTGGTATTGAGCGGGAAGGGGCGCATCTCTCCTGCAACGGGTCAGCGCGTCAACGAGGCCGTTGAGCAGTTAGGCTTTGTGCGTAATCGCCAGGCGTCGGCGCTGCGCGGTGGGCAAAGCGGGGTGATAGGGCTGATCGTTCGCGACCTCACGTCGCCGTTTTATGCAGAACTGACCGCCGGGCTTACCGAGGCGCTTGAAGCGCAGGGGCGAATGGTTTTCCTGCTCCACGGTGGGCGCGAACCGGAGCAGCTGCTCTCCAGGCTGGATATGCTGCTGACGCAAGGGGTGGATGGGGTGATCGTGGCCGGCGCGTCCGGCGTGGGCAGTGAATTGTGTGAGCGCGCGGCGCAGAAAGGCGTACCGCTGGTGTTTGCCTCGCGCGCCAGCTATCTCGACGAAGCCGATACCCTTCGGCCAGATAACATGCAGGCCGCGCAAATGCTGACCGAGCATCTTATTCATCGCGGCCATCAGCGCATCGCCTGGCTCGGCGGTAAAAGCTCGTCCCTGACGCGTGCCGAGCGGGTGGGCGGTTACTGCTCCACGCTCATCAAATACGGCCTGCCGTTTCACAGCGAATGGGTGGTGGAGTGTGAATCCAGCCAGAAAAAAGCCGCGGAAGCCATCGGCACGCTGCTTCGCAACAGCCCGACGATCAGCGCGGTGATTTGCTATAACGACGTCATTGCGATGGGGGCGTGGTTCGGTTTGATCCGCGCCGGACGCCAGAGCGGTGAGGGCGGGGTAGAAACGTTTTTCGGCCATCAGGTAGCGCTGGGGGCGTTCGCGGACGTCGGTGAAAATGCGCTGGACGATCTTCCCATCGTCTGGGCGACGACACCGGCTCGAGAAATGGGGTATACCCTGGCAGACAGGATCATGCAGCGGATCGAGAAGGCGGACGTGCAGGCCGGGCATCAGATTGTGGCGGCGCGGTTAGTGACGGTGAAGTAAACGCTTTGCTTGCACGGGCCTGCAACGACTCAGGATCGGAGGCCGGGTAAGCGTCAGCGCCACCCGGCAATAAAAAACCCCTCATGCGAGGGGTTTTTCGTTTACTGCTGCGGTACTGCCGGCGGCGCTGCCGGTTCAGCCGGTGCCGGAATGCCCAGCGTCGGCATACCAAACATACCGACAAACTCTTCCAGCGGCATTTTGTCGCCGTTGAGCGTCACCTGGCCATTAGCATATTGCAGGCTGGTGGAAATGGTGTTGTCTTCCACCTTCGTGATGCGGAACATCTGGCCCATCGCCGCCAGGCCTTTCACCTGTTGGTTTGCCAGTTTCCCTGCATCTTCTTCACCATACCCTTCAAGTTTCGCAATCTGCGTCATGAACTCGGTCGCCATATCCATCGGGATGGTCAGCTTGCTGTCGAGCGATTTCACGCTGCGGTCAACTTCCTGCGCCAGGGTCTGCGGTTCGCCGGTCGCAGCGGCCGGATCCTTCAGGAACAGCGACAGGTTGAAGTTGGTTTCGCCTTTGCCGTTTTTCCAGCTCAGTGGCGCAACGGTAATCACCGGCTCGCCCTTCATCAGGATCGGCAGGTTATTAAACAGCACCGTCATCGCCTGCTGCTGGTACGCCTGCGGGTTCTGTTGCAGGGCGGCATCGGTCAGCAGAGCCTGGCTCTCTTTACTGTATTTCTGACTGAATTCATGCCACGCCTGGCCGTCAATGTTGCCGATTTTCAGAGACAGCTTACCGGTACCCAGATCCTGATTCTGTACTTTCAGGCTTTTCAGGCTGTAATCCAGCTGGGTGTTGATGCTTTTACCGTCTTTGGAGACGTCAGACTTACCGTCCAGATCCATGCCTTCCAGCACCGCCATCTCTTTGCCTTCGATCGCAATGGCGATCTTATCGAGGCTCAGTTTCTGGTCGCCGATACGCTCATCAAAATCGGTCATACGGCTATTGCCGCTGGCTTTAAGGTTGTTGAAGGTAAGCTGAACCTTCTGGTTATATTCATTGACTGAATTCACCAGGCCGCTGGCGGCATCGCCGGTCAGGGAGACATTCTTGCCGTCGCGATCGGCATCAAGCTGGAAATTACCGCCGCTGAAGGCGACTTTGTCGGTGCCTTGTTCGTAATTCAGGGCTTTCAGGTCGATGTCGGAATGCGTATCACCGGCATAGCTGATGCGGGTATTGATCTCAAACGGCGACTCATTTTTCGCCATATCGAAAATCGGCTTCGTCACCTCGTTATTCACCAGTACGGTTCTGGCGGATGCCATGGAGGGGATCAGGTTAAACTTTTTCAACTGCGCCAGCGGGAACGGACCGTGGCTGACCACTTCATCCAGCACCACGCTCTGGCCCGGTTTCAGCCAGGCGTTCTGATTACCCGCAACCGGCTTCACCACCACCTGCATATGGCTGGTAAACACGCCACGCTGGTAGTTCTGGTAGCTCAGCTCCAGACCTGCTTCAGGCGCGCTGCGCTTAATCTCGCTGTTTGCCTGCGTCATCATCTCTGCCAGACGGCTTTCCAGCTGTTTCCCGGTATACCAGGAAGCACCCGTCCAGATCACGCCTAAAGCAACAATCACTCCTACCGCTACGACCGATTTTTTCATTGCGATTATCCCTAAAATGAAACCAGGCGGTTAAAACCGCCTGGTGTTACAACGCCTGTTACTAGCTTAGCAAGAGTTGTTAAAAAATTCAGTAAGTCCCTAAAGCTTATTAAAAACACGCGCCAGGCGACCGGTGCCGCTCACCCGGACAGGCGACTCGTTGGCCGCGACAAAGGCGGATTCACCCGGCTTAAGCACCAGACGCTCGCTATCTTTATGCAACGTCGCTTCGCCTTCTACACAGAACAGGATCGCTGCGCTCTCCTGTGCAATGGCGGTTTCGTCTGCGCTGAGGTCGTGCAGCGAGAAGGCAAAATCGTCAACCGGAATCGGGAAGTCCAGCTCTGCGCCGTTTTTCACCGGCTGCGTAAGCAGCTCCGCAGCAGGTTTCGCCACGAACTTCACGTTGGCAACCAGCTCAGGGATGTCGATGTATTTTGGCGTCAGGCCCGCGCGCAGTACGTTATCGGAGTTAGCCATCACCTCCAGCGCCACGCCGTTCAGGTAGGCGTGCGGGGTTTCAGCGAACAGGAACATCGCTTCGCCCGGGTTGAGCTTCACCACGTTCAGCAGCAGCGGAGAGAAGAGACCGCTGTCGTCCGGATAAAACGTGGAAATTACGCGAATGGTGTCCCATGGCTCACCCTGCTGGCTGTTCAGCGCGGCTTTCAGCACCGCCAGCGCGTGGGATTTTTCCTCGCCCTGCATATTCAGCAGGCTGGCAAACAGCTCGCTCAAGGCTTCTGCGTTCGGGTTTTCCAGGAAATGGGCGATCGCGTTGTGAGCCCCGGCGACCGGTTGCAGCAGGGAGATGATCTCGGAAAACTCGCGGAAGGCATTCATCGCCAGGAAAGGGGTCAGGGCGAAAACCAGTTCCGGCTTGTGGTTAGGATCTTTGTAGTTACGCTCTGCGGCGTCTAACGGAATACCGGCGGCATTTTCTTTGGCAAAGCCCAGCTCAGAGGCTTTTTTGTTCGGGTGAACCTGAATGGAGAGCGGCTGGTCGGCGCACAATACCTTGAACAGAAACGGCAGCTCACCAAAACGATTCGCCACTTTATCGCCGAGCAGTGCGGCTTTGTCGGCGTCGATGACGTCACGCAGGCTGCGAACCTGGCCGCTGGCATCTTCAATTTTTGAGCTGCTCTTCGGATGCGCGCCCATCCACAGCTCTGCCATCGGCAGGTTGTCCGGGTTGGCGATACCGTAGAGATCCGTTAACGCAGTTTTACTTCCCCAGGCGTAGTTTTGCACTGAGTTGATGAGTTTTTGCATTATCAAGCCCTGATTCATATGTGGAATTAACTCCGCGTATTAAAGCAATAAACCGAATGGAAGTAACCTGCGGATGTAAAAAGTCGTACTAGTCTCAGTTTTTGTTAAAAAATTGTGTAGGATAAGCTGACTCGCTTTTAAGCCGGGCAGCGGAACATCTGCCCTGAATAAACAGACCGAAGCAGTAAGTGAGAGAACAATGTCGAATAAACCCTTCCATTATCAGGATCCTTTCCCCCTCAGTCAGGATCAGACCGAGTATTACCTGTTAACCCGCGATTACGTTTCTGTCTCTGAGTTTGAAGGGCAGGAGATCCTCAAAGTTGACCCGCAGGCGCTGACGTTGCTGGCGCAGCAAGCCTTCCATGATGCTTCCTTTATGCTCCGTCCGGCGCATCAGCAGCAGGTTGCTGATATCCTGAGCGACCCGGAAGCCAGTGAGAACGATAAGTACGTTGCCCTGCAATTCCTGCGTAACTCTGATATCGCGGCGAAAGGCATTCTGCCGACCTGCCAGGACACCGGCACGGCGATTATCACCGGTAAAAAAGGCCAGCGCGTCTGGACCGGCGGCGGTGACGAAGCGGCGCTGGCGCGCGGCGTTTACAATACCTACACCGAAGACAACCTGCGCTATTCGCAAAACGCGGCGCTGGATATGTACAAAGAGGTGAACACCGGCACCAACCTGCCTGCGCAGATTGACCTCTACAGCGTCGACGGTGACGAGTACAAATTCCTCTGCATCGCCAAAGGCGGCGGTTCAGCCAACAAAACCTATCTTTACCAGGAAACCAAAGCGCTGCTTACCCCGGGCAAGCTGAAGAATTATCTGGTCGAGAAGATGCGCACCCTCGGCACCGCGGCCTGCCCGCCGTACCATATCGCGTTTGTGATTGGCGGTACGTCTGCCGAAAGCACCCTGAAAACCGTTAAGCTGGCCTCAACCAAATACTACGATGGCCTGCCAACGGAAGGTAACGAACATGGTCAGGCGTTCCGGGACGTGCAGCTTGAGCAGGAACTGCTGGCCGAAGCGCAGAATCTGGGCCTGGGCGCGCAGTTTGGCGGCAAATACTTCGCGCATGACATTCGCGTGATCCGCCTGCCGCGCCACGGTGCTTCCTGTCCGGTGGGCATGGGCGTCTCATGCTCGGCGGATCGCAACATCAAGGCGAAGATCAACCGCGGCGGCATCTGGATCGAGAAGCTGGAGAACAACCCGGGCAAATATATTCCTGAAGAACTGCGTAAAGCGGGCGAGGGGGAAGCGGTTCGCGTGGACCTGAATCGTCCGATGAAAGAGATCCTCGCGCAGCTTTCGCAGTATCCGGTTTCAACGCGCCTTTCCCTGAACGGGACGATTATCGTGGGCCGCGACATCGCCCATGCGAAGCTGAAAGAGCGCCTGGACAACGGCGAAGGGCTGCCGCAGTACATTAAAGATCACCCGATCTACTACGCAGGTCCGGCAAAAACGCCTGATGGATATGCTTCCGGCTCGTTAGGCCCAACCACGGCGGGCCGTATGGACTCCTACGTCGACCAGTTGCAGGCAAACGGCGGCAGCATGATCATGCTGGCGAAAGGCAACCGCAGCCAGCAGGTGACGGACGCGTGCCACAAGCACGGCGGCTTCTACCTCGGTAGCATCGGTGGCCCGGCAGCGGTGCTGGCGCAGGGCAGTATCAAGAGCCTGGAGTGCGTGGAGTACCCGGAACTGGGTATGGAAGCGATCTGGAAAATTGAAGTGGAAGACTTCCCGGCGTTCATCCTCGTGGATGACAAAGGTAACGACTTCTTCAAACAGATCCAGTCTTCCCAGTGTTCGGCGTGTGTGAAGTAATTCTGTAAATTGCCGGGTGGCGCTGACGCTTACCCGGCCTGCATTCTCGTAGGTCGGGTAAGGCGCAGCCGCCACCCGACATCAAAAAGAGCGCACAAAGCGCCATAACGTTTCTCAGAAGTCATCAATACTTATCTCTTAAGCATGTGAGCAATCCCATCTTTGTTAACAAGGAGTAAGTAATGACAATGCATCGCCGCGAGAAAGACTCCATGGGCGCCATCGACGTCCCGGCCGACAAGCTATGGGGCGCACAAACCCAGCGTTCGCTGGAGCATTTCCGCATTTCGACAGAGAAAATGCCCGTCTCGCTAATCCAGGCGCTGGCGTTGACCAAACGCGCTGCCGCCAAAGTCAATCAGGATCTGGGCCTGCTGGATGCCGATAAAGCCACCGCCATCATCAATGCCGCCGACGAAGTGCTGGCGGGCAAACATCCCGACGAATTCCCTCTTGCCATCTGGCAGACCGGCTCAGGCACCCAGAGCAACATGAACATGAACGAGGTGCTGGCGAACCGCGCAAGCGAGCTTCTTGGCGGCGTGCGCGGCATGGAGCGCAAGGTCCACCCGAACGATGACGTGAACAAAAGCCAGAGTTCCAACGACGTGTTCCCGACGGCCATGCACGTGGCGGCCGTCATCGCAATCCGCGAGCAGCTTATCCCGCAGCTCAACGTGCTTAAATCTACGCTTAACGAGAAAGCGCAGGCCTTCCGCGACATCGTTAAAATTGGTCGTACGCACCTTCAGGACGCCACGCCGCTGACGCTTGGTCAGGAGATCTCCGGCTGGGTGGCAATGCTGGAGCACAATCTTAAGCATATCGACAACAGCCTGCCGCATCTGGCGGAGCTGGCGCTCGGCGGGACGGCGGTGGGCACTGGCTTAAACACCCATCCCGAGTACGCGGTGCGCGTGGCCGAAGAGCTGGCGAAGATCACCGGGCAGCCGTTTGTTACCGCTCCGAATAAATTCGAAGCGCTGGCGACCTGTGATGCGCTGGTGCATACCCATGGCGCGCTGAAAGGGCTGGCGGCCTCGCTGATGAAAATTGCCAACGACGTGCGCTGGCTGGCCTCCGGCCCGCGCTGCGGCATCGGCGAAATCAGCATTCCGGAAAACGAGCCGGGTAGCTCCATTATGCCGGGTAAAGTGAACCCGACCCAGTGCGAAGCCATGACCATGCTGTGCTGTCAGGTGATGGGTAATGACGTGGCGGTTAACATGGGCGGCGCGTCGGGTAACTTCGAGCTTAACGTCTATCGTCCGATGGTGATCCACAACGTACTGCAATCGATTCGTCTGCTGGCCGATGGCATGGAGAGCTTTAACGAGCACTGCGCGGTGGGCATTGAGCCTAATCGCGAGCGAATCAGCCAGCTGCTGAATGAGTCTCTGATGCTGGTAACGGCGCTGAACACCCATATTGGTTATGACAAAGCGGCCGAAATCGCTAAAAAAGCGCACAAAGAGGGGCTTACCCTGAAAGCCTCTGCGCTGGCGCTGGGCTACCTGACGGACGCCGAGTTTGATGCCTGGGTCCGCCCGGAAGCGATGGTGGGCAGCCTCAGATAATCACTGCGCCACATACAGGTGCAGCCGCGGAATAATCAGCTGTAGCGGCTGCGCCTGGGGTTTATAGCGATGCTGAACGTTTTCAGCATCGTAATTCAGCAGTTCCCCGATATCCGGCACCACCGCACCCTGATCGGCATCGTAGAGCGCAATCAGCGGCGTCGGGCAGGCGTATTGCACCTGCTTTTGTTGTCCGGCGTACCAGACGCGGGCGATAGGCTGTACCTTCACCGGACGCTTTATTTTAAGACGGGTATCAGCTGGCAGGGAGGCAATGCTGTGGTACTCCTGCTCCAGCCGTTCAATCCACTGTTCCCGCGACCACGGGGCGACCGTTCGCGGCGATTTCAGGCTTTTCTCCAGCTGAGCCAGGATCTCATCGCGCGTGAAATTTTTAATGATGTGCTTGTTGGCCCAGCCGAAGCGCAGCGTGGCGGGGTGGCGCAGTACCGTCAGCGTGCGGTAAGCATTCAGGGTGATCAGCCCCGGAAGCTGGCGATGCACCCATTCAAAACGGGCAGCCGGCGCCAGCCCGGACTCAACGGTTACAATCTTCTCAAAGGCGGCTTTCAGCGTATTGATATGCGTAATCTGCGCCTCAATTCCTTCACGCGTTGCGGCATCCGTTTGCAGGCAGATGACGCCGGGCAGGCGAACGGCGGCCTTACTGCTGCGATTTTCGGACTGCTGCTGGATGAAAAGGCGACGAAAGTGCTGCAACGTCATTTCCAGCGCCGCCTTGCCAATATGCTGCGTCACCTCAATGGTGTTCAGCGGGTCGTGCTCCGCGCCTTTCGCCACCTCGGGCAGGGAAAAGACGCGGGCGGCCAGCAGGCGGCAGTCCTGAAGTTGCCCCGTGAGGGTCAGTAACGCCTGCTCTATTTCCCGAAATGTGGTGTTAAGCCTTTCGATGAGATCGTAAGTTGCCATGGCAGCCCTTAATTAGTTACAACATACTACTGATATAGCATAACACGCCGGGTCAGGCCAGCGTGCGGTTTAGGTCAGGCAGGTACGGGAAGGGGAATATTGTGATAGATCGGCCAGCTAAAGACGAACCGGGCCCCACCCAGCTCGCTCGCTTCGCAGCGAACCGAACCGCCCATCGCCTGGGCAATAGAACGGACAATAGCCAGCCCCAGACCACAGCCGCCGGTAGCCCGGTCGCGGCTGGGATCGAGGCGCACAAACGGCTCAAAAACTTTTTCACGCTCCGCCGGCTCAATGCCGGGGCCATCGTCTTCCACACACAGAATCGCCTGGCTTCCCTGCAAATCTAAACCTATGCGCAGCGTCGTTTCGCTGTAGCGCATGGCGTTGTTCATCAGATTATCCAGCACGCGTTCCATCAGGCGCATGTCCAGTGCGCCGTACGCGCCGGGGGTAATGGCTGTCAGCAGTTTTCGCTGAGGGTTAACGCTCTGCACATCGTTAATATGCGTCTGTAGCCAGGCGGGGAGATCCGGTGTACTGAGGTGCAACTCCGTCTGAGGCCGATCGAGGCGGGCATAGGTCAGCAGCTCTTCAATCAGCGCTTCAAGCTGGCCAATATCCCGATTGAGCGCCTGCGATTCCGCCCCGGTGAGGTTCTCGCTCATCTCCAGGCGATAACGCAGGCGTACCAGCGGAGTGCGCAGTTCATGCGCAATACCATCGATCAGCTGCTTCTTGCTGGCAATCAGGGCGTTGATGTTATCGGCCATCTGGTTGAAGGCAATACCGAGCCGGTCAAAACTGGAACCGCTGTCGAAATGTATGCGTTCAGTTAAATGACCCTCCCCAAAACGCTGTGCGGCGGATTCTAGTTTCAGCATGTCCTGCCAGTGCGGTCGCATCCAGATGAACACAGGTAAAGCGAGCGAAATGGCAATAAAGCCCAGCAGAGCGAGATCCAGCAGGCGCATCTGGTGCAGGTAATAGAGATAGGGCACTGGCCCGACGGCCAGAACATAATGGCTGCGCGGAATACGCTGAATGAAGGTATATTTCTCGTCCAGTGCGACGATGTCTCCGTCGCGCAGACGCTGCATCGCAGGCGGCGCTAAGTCAAAATCCTTCATGGGTTCGATACGCAAATCAAACGACAGATTCAGATCCAGCTCTTTTAACGTGCGCGCCCAGTCATGAGGAGGAATTTCTCGCAGCTCGCTACGCATCAGGTAGAGCGAGCTTTTCATCAGATCGTCCAGGGATTGCCTGCCCGCGCGCTCTGCGGTGAATTTGTAGACCAGCCCGACCAGCATGGTCATCACCAGAAAGCAGACAAACAGCAGGAGATAAAACTGCACAAACAGCTTTTTCATTAAATATCACCGGAAAATCAAGCAATTAACTAATTTGTTTTTAGCTTCAGGGGCACTATGGGGGCATTAGCATATCCGCCAAAGCGCTGATTCAAAAATGATACCTGATCGCTATCGAGAGCATTTATCCACGCAGAGTATACATGGAAGACCATCTCTGCATTCTCATGACCCATCTGATTCGCTATAAAAGCAGGATTAGCTCCTGCCGACAACATCCAGCACGCGTATGTATGACGCAGCTGATAGGGGCGTCTGCGGCGAATGCCCGATCGTCTTACCGTGATATCCCATAGTGACACAATTGAGCTGACTGAATAGTACGCAGCTTGCTTGCCTTTCAGAGGTCGGGGCATAAACACAAAGTGCAGCTTTTGCGTTTCTGTCTTCCCGAACTCCCGGTGGTGGAAAGTGACTGGTACCTTAGGGGCACTCCCGGTAAGTTCCTTTTGAGCTCGCAAAGCTTCCAGAGCCGGCTCCAGTAACTTTATCGTCCGGTATCCAGCTTCGGTTTTGGGTGGTCCAAAAAAGCCTTCCTGAGTGAGATTGCGTGCAATCGTAGCTTCGCCGGAATTAAGATCGATATCCTCCCAGGCAAGAGCGCAAAGCTCCCCGGGCCGAACTCCGGTGTAAGCAAAAAATTGCCACATGTTTTTCTGCTGAGCCGGAGCAGTCTCTTTCAACTGCTCAAACTCATGTCTCAAAAGCGGATCTGGTTTTGTTTGCCCTTTGCGAAGCCTTTTTATCCCGACATATGGTTGATATGAAATGACTTTATTTTTAACAGCATAGTCGAGGATTTGTCGCAGGATGGCCAGATAATAATCTACTGTTCTAACGGCGCGGCCAGTTTTATTTCTTCTGTTTTCGGGAGCATAGTTAGTCTCGCCAGTCAGTAATTCTTTTCTCCAGCCCAGAATGTCGCTATTGGTGATGGATGCAACCAGCGTTTCAGGGCCGATTAGTTTCGTTAACGTTCTTACAGCTATCCCATAGCTTCTCGTGGCATTGGGTGAGAGATCGATTTTATGGTTTTCATACCAGGTTGATGCAAGTTCGGCGAACGTCGTAATGTTTTTAGATGTATAAAACTTTGCTGCTACTTTTGACTCCGGAAACACGCCCCGGTAGTCAAAAGTACCCAGTTGAATCTCGCTTACAATTTTGGCCCTTAAATTCCCGGCTTTTTTGAGATTCGACGCATTTACGATCCATCCTTTTAATGTTTCTCGGCATCTAACGCCCTGAAATTTAAAACTTATTCGTATCTTATTGTTGTGGATCTCAACACCCGTTGGCATTGCAGCCATTATGCCTCCTTCACAAACCTATTAATGTTTGGGATGTTGTACCAGACAAGTCCTCGCTCTTCGGAGCTGCTTCCATCCAATGGGATTCTCTTAAAATGAACACCTTCTACCCAGGAGGTTTGGCGATAGCTTTTAATCTGACGATCTGTAAGGCCTGTCTTCTCTTTTAGTTTTGAAGCAACGCCCCATTCTGAATCGTAAATTACCTGCGACATGGTTCACCTCAGGTAACCGGCACGAGTATAGATATGCCGGTCTTTAGTCGTTGATATTTTAGTTTCAGTTTGCCTGGCCGGGCAGGGAACGCAGTCGGCGCATGCCTGTCATTGCTGTGGCCACGTAGCTTGCCTTGCAGTTGACCACCTCAACCCAGACCTTCACGCCTTCCACTCTCACCGTATAGGTCTCTTTCATCTTGCTGCGCCCATAGTCACCATATCTTTGCTGGTGGGCTGCGAGTGCGATTTCACATGCCTGGCGAGCCAAAGGGGATTGCTTACTGCCTCGATTAATCAGTCGCATTTCTTCTCCTTGAGGGAGGGTTTCCCCTCCCGATCTCGTTAGTCCACGTATTCCGGTTTCATATCCGCCAGGGTGATGCTGAACTGACCATGCAGTTCGTCGCCCAGGTGACGCTTTGAAGATGCGAGCACACGCTCGGCTTCCACGAACCGCTCTGCCGCGTCCGGTTCTTCCGGAGAAGGTAGGGAGTTGATCGCCGCTTCCACCTTGTTACGTGCATCGACCAGGTAGTATCGCTTAACGGCTTTGTTTTTCAGCTCGGTGAACAGTGCGGATCCAAGCGTCGCTTTAGCCGTTTCGATGTCGGCACGGACCGCTTTGGCGCTATCCACATCCTGAGCGGCCTCAATGCGGTCGCGGAAATCCTGGGCCAGGGTATCGATATTTACAGATGACTCCTGAGGATCCTGCGTGTTTACTACATTTTCACCTTTGATATCAGCCAGGCTCATTTTATGAGCCGATGCCGGATTAATTTCCCTTTCGGTGGGCTGCTCAATCTCATCAGGCGTGTAAACGCCTAGGATCACGTGTGGGCAGTACAAGCGCGCCCAATATTTCACGCCGAGGTAGGCTATTTGCTGGTCGGGCTTTGAAACCCACAGCGGCGAATTTCGTGTAACCACCTGCGACAGGTAAAGAGGTTTATCCCAGGTGATTTCACTTTCCCCACGAAGAATTGCTCCGACTTGAACATAGAGACCTTCTTCGTCTTCATCAGTCCAGTCGCGAACGCGTTCGGCAACAGTGTACTTACCGTTCTTACCCATTTTTTCACGGGTCACTTCTTTGGTTTTGGTGCAACGTTCCCAGTCGCCGCCGTAGCGATAATGAAAACGGCCATGAATGGCACTGGAACTGGTAATTACGGCGTTAACAAGCTGCGCTTCGTAACCCAACTGGCCGTTGACGAGGTGAGTTTTTTGCGCCACCGCGTAAGGGTTCATGCCCCACTGCATGGCTTGCATAACAATCGCCATGCAATCCGCAGGCTTACCTGCCAGGTGCGCAGGAACAGTAACCTGAGAGTCAGCCATCAGATTTGCAAAGGCGGTAAGCTGGCCAAGAGCCTGCACATTGAAAATTGCATTGCTGGCAGAGATAGTGTTTGGAGCCTGCTGCTCAGCAGTTACGATATTCATGTTTTCCATCATCATTCCCCTTATGCCTGAGTACGCAGCGCTTCGAGGCGGCGCTGGTCGAAGTCGTTCAGTTCGTCGGTGTAGTCGGCAGTGATTGGTGCTGGCCATTCACCTGTGTCGAATCCGGTTGCGATAGCGCGCATCGCTTTGCGGTACTCGAGCATGCCCAGCTCCAGCAGTTCAGCGGATGCCTCGATGATGGCGATCCAGTGGTAGTTCTCATCTTTGTTGACGAAAATCCAGAAGAACTGGTCCAGCGCCGCGGTTTCGCAGTACATGGCTGCGCTCAGGTGATAGTCGCGGTCAATGATTTCCCGGTGCAGTCTGGCGCGCAGGCTTTCCTGCTTTACGTTCCACATGCTGATAGTTTTCAGGTCTGCGCCGATACGCACACCGTCCAGGTCGATCTCGAGGTCCGGGCGCACACGAACTTCCAGACCCGTCTCCTCGTCAAAGCCGAAGTAACTCACCTCGACGGCACGGCTCGGGTGGGTCAGCAGCATGCTGGCGGTCGGGTGAGCCAGAAGCGCTTTTTGAATATTCAGTGCGGTGCCCAGCTGCTGGCGGGTAACCAGCACTTTCCCCTCCGGGTTATCGCGCCAGGCATCCAGCAGCTCGTCGGCAAACACGGCATCTGGTTTGACTGTCTTCACGGCCTGAATCAGATCGGCCTTAGTGCCAGATACTTTCAGCGGCTGTGGCTTCTGCGCTTCCTGCGCCACCATGTCAGGGTTGATGATCGCTAACTGCTCGAGCAGCGCGTCACGGCTGCCGCTAGTTTTAACCGGCGTCGGCAGGGTGGCGTTGTACTCTTTGATGCAGGCTTTCATTGCCGTTGCCGTCTGCTTCTGGTCTGCATCGATACGCTGGAAGTTAGCTGGCAGCGTCATATAGTTCTGCGCTGTTTCTTCCAGGCTAGCGCCCAGCGGCACCTGAGCGGGCAGCGTGGCGTTATGCTCTTCAAGAAATCTTTTGATATCGTCTGCGCTCAGCAGTACAGGCAGGCCGTTGTTGTACTCATCGATAAAGGTGCGCAGTGTCGCCGTGGTGGTGAATGCGCCTTCTGGGATAACCGGTTCAATGCTGAACTCTGCATCCAGCTGTTCAGGCTGCAACGCCAGCGCATGCACTAAGTTGCCCATGTCCAGAACTGCGGAGCGCTCTTTGACGATGGTTTTTTCAACGTGGCGCGCATTGAAGTACATCAGCGACACGCGCGCATCTTTTACCTGGGTAGAGCTGATGCCGTTAGCGGCGTGATAAACCTCGTTCGGAAGACCTTCATAGCGGCCTGGCTCGAAATAAGCAGGATATTCAACAGCTGGTTCTTCCTGATGCACTTCTGGTTCGTTTTGTGCCGATCCTGACTCGTTCTGGTCTACTGAATCAGGAATTTGGGTTGCATCATCCCGATCCTGGCTGGCGAGACTCGGCGCGCTGGTGGCCAGAATCTCAGCGGCTGACGGCTCTACGGTAGCTGGTTCCTCACCAGTGTCAGCACTGCTTTCACCTGGCTGCAATACGACTTTGCCCGGTGACAGCGCATCACAAGTCGGTTCTTCATTACTGTTATTCTCTTGAACCTGCACATTGCTGGTGTTCTCCACTTCCGTTTTTTCTACTTCATTTGAGGCGCTCTGGTTGAGCAGGCCTTCAATGGAATAAATACCTCCACCGAGATTTTCAACTTCTGGCTGAGTCCGGGTGTTTACCCATTTCGGATCGGTTGGGTCACTGATGCCTTCGACATATTCGCCGCGCTCTGCTGCAAGCTGGCGGTTAATTTCTTCAATAGCATCTTTTTCTGGTATGTGGCGTGCAGCGGTTAGGGTTTCCGCTGTCGGGTTTGCGTGATCGCTTTCTGTCAGATTGGAGTTGATATAGCCGCGCAAACGGTCAGGGAAATGCGCTAAATGCTCACCAGCTTCACGGATAAGCGCAAAAATAGCGGCACGGGAATAGTCCAGAATACCCGGTGTTGCGCGAAGTGCTGCGGACCATTCTTTGAATGGACTTTCTTTTTTCTTAACGATTTCTTTTGCGCGACGATAAACACTGCCGGGTAATTCATAGATGTTAAAGTCCATTGGCAGGGTGGCAAGTGCGATCTCAATATCCAGAGAATCCATATCGTGCTTGAGTGACTCGTTACGATCGGTTTTATTACCGCCTCCAGCGTTCGCGCCGCTTTCAGTACGCTGAATAGCTGATACACGATTACCTTTGCACCATTCTTTAACCAGCAGGCCGCGATCCAGGTGGGACGTTTCTGCCCATACTTGTGTAAACTTCAAAATCAGAGAAAGTTCGTGACGTTTCTCCATATCGAAAACGTCTCTGACGGCTCTGGTGTATTTCCACAGGAATGGCATATCCAGAGTCTGGATCTTTTCTACGCTTGCGGCTGCCAGCAGCAGGTTCTGGACGTACCCGTTATCAGTGTCCATTTCCAGTGTGCTTATTTCCTGATACTCCGCCTGCGTGATGTGATAGCGAAGTTCATCCGCCGTAAGCTGCGACAGCAGCTGCTTGCGGAACGACATTTGCACGATTGGATAGCGCGTGTTTTCGTCGTCGCCTTCGTCAATCTTCAGATCAGAATTGGTTGGAGGAACTGCATCAGCCTCGTTAAAAGCCTGTTCGTCGACGACTTCACCAGTAGACGTGTCAACGCCATTAACGACCGTGGCTTCGGCCATTTCCGCTTTTTGTTTTGCAGGATGCTCGGGCAGAGAAATCCCAGGGATCTGCTCCCAGTTCATTTTGCCTTTATCGAGCTGATAATAATCACAGAAGGTAAAACTGATTTCGCCTTCCGGTGGAAGTTCGTTAACAACAGGGAAATTAGTTGCGACCGCTTTGTAATAGTCTTTAAATTTGCGGCCGGACTTAAGCAGTAAATAATCCAGGGTGGCATTAGCGGTTTCAAAGTCCTCGCTGCACCATAAAACCGCATCAGGCTGACCAGACTGTTTTTTTGCTCTTCGAACAAGAAATACTGGGTTCGTGTTAGTCATGACACTTAATCCTCTTATCGTGTAGACTGGAGGTGCCTGAAAGACACCTCGTATTTACCTGGGGATGTCCGGTTCGCTTTGGTCGGTGAGACCGGACAGGCAGGCCCACTTCGGTGGGCTTTTTAATGGACAGTGATGAATGCACGCTCCATGAAGTTGCGCTTGTGCTGGCGATAGCTGCCGTGCCCGCTCCTTTCACCATCATTAATTTTCACGGCCAACAGGCTGATAGCCTCGATAGCGCAGTGCGGACAGTCGAACGAGTCAAGAACATAACCCCCATCAAGTACGACGGTGGTTTCACCGTTTTCAGTGGTATGAATCAGGCCAGATACTTTCTTGTCGCAGTTGAATAAAGCGATGCTTTTGTTAATTGCTTTCAGATTTAATTCGACTTTTACGATTTCCATAAAATGTTCCTTTTGGTTTATTCAGGGTGTAAGAATCCACGCCAAATAAATGGCGAATTTTTATTTCAAATTACAGGGCTGCTAATTACGCTTCGTGTGCCATCTGGTCTTTTTCAGCACACTGTTTTGAGCAATACTCTTTTTCTTTACGGGCAAGATTATTGCCACAAAAATAAAGCAAGGTGCGTTTAACTTCTTTCCCCGCTTCAAAAGGCTTGCGGCAGTATCCGCATTCTTTCTTCATTTCCGCTCCTTACAGGCTTGCCGGGATCTCGCCGTTACGAATAATTCCCTCGACAGGCCAGCACTCGCCATTCACGTTTTGCTCAACAGCAGCAGTCTGGCACTGTTGCTGGTTGTCATAGACATCGATTACGACATCCTGCGATTCACCGTTGAGGGAGATAACAGTCAGAACCAGTGCGAATAAAGTGTTCATTACGGAGTACCCTTTTGAGCCAGTAAGTAACAAAGCTGGCGGATTCTGACTGTAATCCAGTTGAGGCGAACGGCCTGCTGCTGTGCTGGTTTGCGTGCAAAATCAATCATCTCATCCTCTTTGCCTTGTCGCCGGCCAGCGGAACGTTTATCACCTGACAACGATGCGCTTGTTGTCGATGGCTTAAAGCTACAACCAATTATTTCAATGGTCAAGTGAATTGAAACTAACTTTAGTAATTAAGGGCGTAAAAAAACGCCGGCAATGCCAGCGTTGGAAAGTGGGGAGGGGTTAGCGGTTTAGGTTTTTTATCAGATCACCAACATCATCTTTCAGCTCTTCCAGTTCTTTCAAAACGCCCTTTGCATGAATTAAAAGGCGTAATTTTTCAGCTTCGGGGAGCTGATTAAAGATAGCAAGAAGGGCCTCTTCGGTAACATCTAGTTTTTTGGGAATACCAAGCTGAGCCATCACCTCAGGATCATCTGTGTCTGGCTGCATGAAGTACCAGTGTTCGGGCTTTCCAGTTACTTCGGCGAGGGACTTGAGCTTCAGACCGCGCGGTATAGAAATTCCTTTCGCCCACTTCTGTGCCGCCTGCGGCGTAACACCAACGCGGCGGGCTAAATCGGAAAGATTCCAACCATGCTCAGTAAGAGCTTGGTTGAACCTGTATGCGAAAACTTTATTGGTTTCGGTATTCATACTTTCCATTTTACAACCCTATGTTTCAGAAGTAACTGAAACAAATTGGAGTAATTTATTTGAAACGTTCAGTTTCAATGTGTATGCTTGTTCACAACCTAAGGAGGAGTCATGAACGAGCAACTTAAGAAAAAAGTGAAATCAATCACTACTCAAACTGCGCTTGGTGAGGCTATGGGCCTTTCATCTCAGGCGGTTAGTCGATGGATGAATTCTGGAAAAGTCCCAACGTCACGAGTTCGTGCGCTTTGTCAGTTCCTTAATTGGCAAATTACACCTCATGAAATTGATCCCGAAGCATACCCCAATCCCACAGACGGGCTGCCAAAACAGGAGTCCTGACCATGCATGCCATTTCATATCAACAAAATAGCGGATTACATCCGGGGGCGATGATAAATCGCAATCAGCCAAGCCCGGCAGATAAGCACGAACAGATCCGCGATGCCGTTCGTGCCTGGGCTGCGTCACTGGATAACCAGGATGTCGTTGCCGGGATCATCGTTGAGGAGTGGGAACGACAGGGCGGCGCCGGGCTGGAATTTCCCGAAGACCTGAGCCGTAAGCGTCAGAAACTCTTCCGCTGGCTCGATGGTGATACGGAGTATGCACGCAAAAACATCAGCCAGCTGTCGCCCGCGATCATCGCCGTTCTACCGCTTGAGTTCCGTGGCCGCCTAGTACCTCAGGACTGCTTTATGACGCGCTATGCAGCGATGGAGAAGGAGATCGGCGAAGCGAAACGCGCGGTGATTCTGAGGGCGCCGCAGCACCAGCTTGTGAAAGAGGTGAGGGAGGGCATTGAACACCTGCTGGCGCTTTTGCCTGGGGAGGCTGTTGTTCAGGTTCTGAGTGGTCTCGCAGTCATGGGCCCGGGCGTCATGTGAGGTGCGCAGTGAATCATGTCGAATTTATTGAAAAGCACGTTCGCGAAGAACTTATCCGGCAGGGCTACACAGCAGCTGTCGCGCAGGGGGGGGCATTTCAGGCCGTTGATATGTACAAGCGAATGTCTCAGGCAAGTCGTAAGGGGAGAATTTTCGATGATGTTTTGCGTCACGCGAAGTTATGGGCAGAAAAACAGACAGTGCCGGCAGATCGGTTTGAGTCGAAGCGCATCAAGCGCGGTAAGCAGCAGGGGCTGTTCTAAAAGGGTGAAAGCCGCGGTGAGGGGTCACCAACGGCTTTCGGGTGCAAAAACGGGACGTAATTGCGAGGTCATTATGACAAACGCATGTACTAAACACCAGGCTAAAGGGGCATAGCATGTCAAATGTCGCTTATGCCGATTTTGCGGCACGTAGTGCCATCAGGAGCAACCGGATGGAGAACCAGAAGACCGGATTCATCCCGTTGTACCGGAGCGTACTGAAGAAGCCCTGGGCGAAAGATGTGTTCCTGCGCACGTTGTGGGAGAACCTTCTTTTGGGTGCTGCACGTCAGCCCTACACGGCGAACTTTAAAGGCCGTCAATGGCCCTTACAAACCGGACAACTGGTAACCACAACGGCCGATTTGGGGCTGAAATTATGCGACCGGGAAGGGAAGCCGAGTAGTCGCCACGCCGTGGACAGGATGCTTGATGTTTTCGAGCGCGAAGGAATGATTTCTCGTTCTGGAGAGAAGCGAAAAGGCACTGTGATAACCATCACAAATTATGAGCAATATGCTCAAAAAATAGACGATTTACCCGCGCAATTCCCCGCGCATAACTGCGAGCATTTCACCGCGCATGACGAAGCCAGTAGTGGCGCGGCTTGCGAGGGACATGCCGCGCATTTACCCGCGCATAAGACCGCGCAATTCCCCGCGCATCATGAACAACAATATAATAACAACAATATAAATAATAAGATCTCTTCGTCTCGGAATTCTGAAGAATCCCGAAACGAGGCGACTCAAAAATTCCTCTCTCGTCACCCTGAAGCTGCTGACGGAATTTACACCCCGGCAGGTAAATCATGGGGAACTGCTGACGATCTCAAAGCCGCTCGCTGGATTCATTCTCTGCGCCTGACCGTCAATGCCAGCCTGAGCGAACCGAAATGGGTCGAATGGGCTAACACAATCCGCCTGATGCGCGTCCAGGACAAACGTACGCACTTCGAGATTTGCGATCTGTTCAAGTGGGCCAACAAGGATGATTTCTGGAAAGACAACATCCTGAGCCCGTCAAGTCTGCGCAGGAAGTGGGACGACCTAACTACCAAGCGCCTGCGTAGCGGTGGACAGACAACGAAGACCACTGCGAAGGGCAAGGTCGATTTCAACAACACAGACTGGATCAACGGGGTGTTCGATGAAAAGTCTTTCTGAGCAGATGGTCAGCATAGACCGTGAAAATTTTGCGCGCATAGCACGCGGCATGCCTGAATTGCCGGATGCGCAGGACACGCCCGCCGAGCAGACCGCTGAAATCTTTAACGCGCTGTTTAGCGCCTTGCGTGCAGCATTCCCGGCCAGCGTGCATAGCTTCAGCGATCAGTCTGAGTTTGACGAACTGCGACGCCAGTGGGCTTTGGCATTTCGTGAAAACGGGATCACCACCATGGAACAGGTGAACGCCGGGTTGCGCATTGCACGTCGCCAGGAACGTCCGTTCCTGCCGTCGCCAGGTCAGTTCATCGCATGGTGTCGGGAAGGTCATGGCGCCCTCGGTATCACTGTTGACGATGTCATGTCCGAATACTGGCGCTGGCGAAAGCTGGTTTTTCGCTACCCGACCAGTGAGCAATACCCGTGGAGCCAGCCCGTGCTCTATCACATTTGCCTTGAACTGCGCAGACGCGGTACTGACGGCCAGCTCAGCGAGAAAGAGCTTGTTCGCGTTGCTGGCGATCTACTCCACGACTGGGAAATGCGTGTTCTCGATGGGAAACCAGTTCCACCAGTACGTCGGGCACTAACCGCACCAGCTCAGGATCGAGGCCCGACTCCGGCGCAGATGCTGATGGCGAAATACAAACAGCGAAAAGACGCTGGACTGATTTGAGAGGAAATCACATGGAAACCGTAATTCAAGCATTGGAAAAAATGGGCCGGGCGACATACCGCGAAGTGGCTGCCCGTCTTGAAATCGACCCGGTTGATGCGCTCACCATGTTACGTGAGCAGCGTGATCAGGGGTTATGCGATTTTGGAGACGGCGGCTGGTTCCTCGGTACCGTGAAAGGTCAGTCTCAGCAGTCAACGCCAAAGGCACCTGTTCATCCGGCGCCGCGTCTGAAAGGTGAGGAGCCAGAACCCGTAGATCCTGATGTCGTCCGACAGCAGCTGCGCGAGCAGGGGGCAATGACGACCGTTTCGCTGGCCGCGGCCGTCAATCGGAATGCCCGCGGAATGGTCTCTGTTCTTCGCGCGCTGGAGCGACAGGGTGTTGTGGTGAAGAACGGGAAGGGCAAAGGCGTTACCTGGTCCCTTGCTGTTGTTACAGAACCCGTTAAGCAAGAACCGGTACCGGAGGCACCTGCCGCGCCGGAAGAAGCAAAACCGGTCGAACTGATCGTGAGTGAAATCCCCTCGTTCACCGAAGGGTGCGCCGCAGTTGAAGCGGTACCAGCGGTGCGGGACATTTCTCGCGAAATCCGCCGCACCAGAAACAAGCTGGAGCAACTGACCAAACTGCGTGACGCGGTTCGTGTTATTGGTCGCCACAGAAATCTCGTCCAGCAGCTGACAGGGAGGGAATAACCGATGGCTAGAAAGAAAACCGACAAAGAACGCATCCTGATCATCAACCGGATTATCGAACTGGTGAAAGAGCAGGGACGCATCACCACGAATGACGTCGTTGCGATGTTTGGCCTGCACCGGACCACAGCAGAGAAATATCTCCGCGTAGCGGTGAAGCAGGGTGGCCTGGTTCGCCACGGGCGCTGCGGTATCTTCCGTGACCTGCGGGCAACTATCGACTTTGACCTGAAACGTTTTTCACACAACAAGGCGGCGGCATGAACAATCTTCTACTTCTCAAATGCACCAAAGACACTGAAGGCTGGTGGACTGAGGGCGAAATGTACCCAGCCCGTGTTGTTACCGGCGGTTTTGTTCTGATCGGTGACGATGATGAACTGGACGGAGAGGGATGGAGCGCCGCGCCGATGGAATACCGTGAAGATGGTTCAGTGCTTTATCAAGTTGGCGGCGTTGATGGTGAGGTTTTGTTTGAGGAGTCAGCGCAATGAGCACTACCCTAAAAGATTGGCTGAAGCAGACCATAGCAGAGCTTGAAGAAGAGCGCGATGCGACGCCAGGCGCAGTAAACGAAGATGCGGCCATGGCGCTGGCGGCGATGAAGATTACGCTGTCATCGCTCGAAGCGAAACCGATAGGAGCTTTCCACATCGCCGATCAGAAGGTGGATGGAACCTCGGATTATATCAAGGATGGCGAGTGGCCCATTGATGACGGCGTTATTGAGGTCTACGCCGCCCCGCCAGCGCCGATGGCTGTGCCGGAGGAATGCCCGGCAGAAATTAGAGAGCTGATGTCGTCGCATTCTGACGATCTCTTCAACGATGAAGACGCTCAGGAGATTTGGAACGCCTGCCGCGCCGCCATGCTTCAGGGTGCCGACGGCAACATTGGAAAACCGCTAACCATCAAACTACCTGACATCAGTTCAAAGGCCTTCTGGAGCGGTACCGGGAAGAATGAGACCTTCCACCCTGAAACCTACTGCCGCTGGGTGAAAGAAGCTATCGAAATCAGCTGCACCATCGCCCGTGTCGATGTGGAGGTGAAATAGTGGATTTTTTGCTCGAATACGCATGCCGACGGGTTACCGAACTGGAAACCCTTCTGCTGGTGGACGTGCAGGATACCGTCTGGCCTGCCGAGGTCGGAATGGTATACAGCCAGATTGAAAACGCCGTGGATCTCCCGGCACACCACCAGCGCCGCCTGAAACATCACATCAACCGGATGTGGCTTGAGAAAATGCCGGTACCGTCGATTATCGTTGCTGCCCGTTCACTGGCCACCGCCATGGAGGAATACGCGTGAGAGAAATTATTGTTGATAACTTTGCTGGCGGCGGCGGGGCGAGTACAGGCATTGAAATGGCTATCGGGCGCAGTGTGGATATTGCGATCAACCACGACCCGAACGCCGTTGCGATGCACACCACCAACCACCCGGACACGTTGCACTATTGCGAATCCGTCTACGAGGTCCGGCCAAAGATTGCGACCGCCGGCCGCCCGGTTGCGCTGGCATGGTTTTCTCCTGACTGCCGTCACTTTTCGAAAGCCAAAGGCGCAAAGCCCGTTGAGAAAGCGATTCGCGGACTGGCATGGGTTGTTCTGCGCTGGGGGCTGGATGTTAAGCCGAGAGTGATGAAACTCGAGAACGTCGAAGAGTTCAAAACGTGGGGGCCGCTGCTCGCCGGGGAAATGCGGCCGGATCCTGCCCGCGCTGGCGAAACTTTTGAGGCATTCATTGGCATGCTGACCACTGGCATATCAGCGGATCATCCTGCGCTGGCGGAATGCTGTGAATTTCTGAATATTTCGTTGGACAGCGAGGAGGCTGTACGTCTGGTAAAAGGCCTGGGCTATGCCGTTGAGTATCGCGAGCTTCGTGCCTGTGATTATGGTGCCCCGACGATCAGAAAGCGTTTCTTCATGGTTATGCGTTGTGATGGGAAGCCGATTGTATGGCCGGAACCAACGCATGGGGAACCGAAATCTCCAGCAGTGCAGGCTGGGAAACTGGTGCCGTGGCGAACAGCTGCTGAATGCATCGACTGGACGATTGCCGCGCCGTCAATTTTTGGCCGTAAAAAGCCGCTGGCAGAAAACACTCTGAAGCGGATCTCCCGGGGAATTCAGCGTTTCGTCCTGGACAATCCGACGCCCTTCATCGTGAAGTGTAACCATACCAGCAACCGTTCGGGCTATGACTGTTTCAGAGGCCAGAGCCTGAATGAGCCTTTGCAGACCATCACAAAAAAACACGGCTACGCAATCGCAGTACCGCACCTGACGAAGTTCCGCACGGGTGCCACCGGGCAGGAAGTCACTGAACCGGTACCGACGATTACCGCAGGTACATCGAAGCGTCCGGGCGGCAACGGGCATGCACTGGGCATGGTAAAAGCCGCGCTTACACCTTTCCTGGCTGGTAACGGCGGCAGTGAATATCAGGCAAAGCCGCGCCCGCTGGAAAAGCCTGCGCATACAATCCTGAAACAGTCCCGGGCCTGCGTTGTTGCCCCGGTTATCGCCCGGCAGTTCGGCTCCAGTACAGGACATCGGGCAGACGAACCCAGCGCGACAATCACTGCTGGTGGTGGCGGAAAATCACAGCTGGTGGTACCCACTCTGATTCAGATGGGCTATGGCGAACGTCCGGGGCAGGAGCCGCGCGTGCTGCAACTGGATAACCCGCTGGGTACCGTTACGGCAGGCGGCAATAAATTCGCCACTGTGAGCGCGTTCCTGGCGAAGCACTACGGCGGCAATTATGCAGGACCGGGGGTAGGGTTGGACGAACCAGCACATTCGGTTACAACTGTCGATCACCATGCAGTTGTCGCGGCCCACCTTATGGTCAATAACACTGGACACCCTGGCGGGGTAGTTGATCAGCCTACGCATACGATCACTACGGGTAATCACCATGCCGCGGTTACCTCTCACCTGGTGAAGCTGCGAGGCACCTGCCGGGACGGACAGCGCACCGACCAGCCAATGCCGACCATTACCGCTGGTGGCACGCATGTGGGAGAGGTGAAAACCATGCTGGCCGTAGACGGATATGAGGAGCATCGCGCGCAGCAGGTGCTGGCGTTCCTGCGCGAATACTGTGGCCCGGACAGCACTGGCCTGGTGACGCTGGATGGGGTGGTTTATCGCATAGTCGATATTGGCATGCGCATGCTGCAACCGCATGAGCTATACCGGGCGCAGGGCTTCCCGGAGTGGTACATCATCGACCAGGATTTCCGGGGCGTGAAGTACGCCAAGGATAAGCAGGTGGCACGTTGTGGAAATGCAGTTCCTCCGCCATTCGCTGAGGCGCTGGTGAGGGCGAATCTCCCTGAACTTTGCCAGTCGAAAGAGATTGCAGCTTAAAATCGTCTGATTATTCAACCCGCTACGGCGGGTTTAATTTTTTCCTACTGACATAAAATTAGCATTTTGTGCTCTTGTTGCGTTGACCATTTTTCCAGGTAGGTGTACTGTATAAAAACACAGTAAATGCAAAGGAGGCCACCATGAAAGTTGAATTAACCATTGATCGCACAAAGAAACTTCCAGATGGAGCAATGCCAGCGCTGGAAAAAGAACTGCTAAAACGGCTCCGGAATCAGTTCGAGGATTGCAGTCTGGTTGTTCGTCGTGCTGGTTCGGATGGGTTAAGCGTTTATGGTGGGGCAAAGGAAGCAAAGAAGACGGTTGAAGGTATCCTTCAGGAAACCTGGGAAAGTGCAGACGACTGGTTCTATTAAGGGTGTACTCAGGGGTAGCGCGCATTTTCAGAATACCGCAATTTGCGAATCCCTTTGATGCTGCTGCCGACAATTTCTAATCGCGTCTGTATGTCGCTCAGGGGGATTTCGTGGAGGGTGTAGTTCAGTCAGATCTGCGAGTGACCATAACCGATGGGAAAGGAAGGGAGCTGCTGTCCTTCAAGTTGGGAGCGGAAGAGCGCTATATAATTTCCACCAAAGATAGCTCCATAACTCACAGAAAACTAAGCAGGGACGATCGTTACTGGTCCAAAGAAACCATTATGGAAGTAGTAAGGGAAATGGCTTCTAAAAATTGACTTGTCACTACGTACGCAATCATAATTCTTGAGCTGGCCTGAACAACCAGCAACCTGACCGCGATGCGCCACGGAGTGAACACCATGGCGCAGTTACAACTCATTAAGCAGTCCTCAGGGATCCTGATCCCGGCTACGCCGGAGACCAGCGATTTGCTGCAATCAAAAATCAAGCTCGGCGCCGTGCTGGTGGCCGACTTCAAACAGGTACGCAATCCTGCGTTTCATCGCCGCTTCTTCGCTCTGCTGAATCTGGGGTTCGAATACTGGGAGCCTACCGGCGGCGCAATCTCCTCCAACGAGTGCAAGCTGGTTACAGGCTACGCTAAATTCCTGGCTTCCTATGGCGGAAACGAAGGCGCACTGCTCGATGCCGCTGAGCACTATCTTGAGCAGGTTGCGAGCCGCCGCGTAACAAACGGGATCAGCCTCTGTAAATCCTTCGATGCATACCGCGCTTGGGTGACTATTCAGGCCGGGCATTACGACGCTATCAAACTTCCGGATGGCACACTTCAGAAGCACCCACGCAGTATTTCATTCGCCAACATGGACGAAATTGAGTTCCAGCAGCTGTACAAGGCCGCGCTTGATGTCCTCTGGCGCTGGATATTATCCAAAGCATTCAGGAACCAGCGCGAGGCGGAGAACGCCGCTGCGCAACTCATGAGCTTCGCGGGGTGACGGGGATGAAGAAGACATGGTTCCATCATACCGATTGCACAACCCAGCAGGCCGAAGAACTCATGGCGGAATACCAGCGCCGCGGCGTGAAGGTAGAGCGCAACCTGAACTCAGATTATCTCACCTGGACCGTCAGCGCCCGGCTGCCTGAAGGCAATAAACCACCGCGTATAAATCGCCGGTGGCAAAACCGGATATGGGGGTGAGCGTGGCTATTTATCGCAACAAAAAATGGCTCGCCGCCGTCGGGCAGATCGAGCGTTGTGTTCTTTGTGGAGCGTGGGGGACGCAGGTGGCACACCGGAACGAAGGGAAAGGCATGGGATTAAAAACAGATGACTGTGCGACAGCTGCGCTCTGCGTTTGCTGTCATGACAGCATTGATAACGGGAATAAGCTGAACAGAGATGAGCGTCGGCAGCTTATGGACCGCGCGATTGTTCTTACAGTGATTGAAGTTGCCCGCCGCGGGCTGGTGGTGCCCGCATGAAAATTTACGAAATTACACCGATTGGCAAACCCCGAATGACTCAGCGCGACCGATGGCATAAACGGCCAGCAACAGCAGCGTACTGGGCATACAAAGAACAGGTCCGGTTGCTTGGCATCCGTCTGCCTGAGTCCGGATATCACATCACGTTCGTCATCCCCATGCCGAAGAGCTGGAGTAAGACAAAGCGGGCGCAATATGTCGGCCAGCCTCACCAACAAAAGCCTGACAAAGACAACCTGGAAAAGGCTCTACTGGATGCGGTGTTTGACGAAGATAGCCATGTCTGGGACGGGCGGGTTACCAAAATATGGGGAGAAACCGGGCAAATTATCATCGGGGAGGCCACATGAAGCCAGAAACGCTTGAGGCACTCCGCGCGCACTGGCAGCGCCTTCGCATCTATCGCTACAGGGGATCGGTGCTGGTGGACTACCGCATCCTTCGTAATTTTGTTCGCATCTATCATTCAGCAGGAGCCGCATAATGAACCTCGAAAACACCGTGAAATACCACTTCGCCAAGTCGACGCTTATTAGCGACTCTCCGCGCGCCACTGCTTCAGACTCACTGACCGGGACGGATGTTATGGCGGCCATGGGCATGACCCAAGAACGCGCTGCCATGGGATACAGTGCCTTCCTCGGAAAGATGGGTATCAGTTACAACGACCGGGCGAAGGCGATTGAGTTGTTGGCTGAGTACGCGTTGACCAAATGCGATAAGGTTGCCGCGCTGCGCAAGCTGGACGATGCCGTTAAGCCACTGGTAATGCGGCAGCTGGCTACTTTCGCTTTTGAGGATTATTCCCGCAGCGCCGCAAGCGTGAAACAGTGTGATTGCTGCTCTGGGCGGGGATTCATTGAGGCTGATGTTTTCACGATGAAATCGCACTACACCATGAGGCTTCCACAGTGGGCAAAAGACCTTAAGCAATCTCCGAGTGATTTCGAGGTTAAACGCCAGGTGAAAGAGGTGGTGCGGGTTCTGTGTTCGGCCTGCAAAGGTAAAAAAGTTGTCAGCTGCGCCTGCAAAGACTGCCACGGGCGCGGTAAAGTAGTGAATCAGGACCTCACTGAAAAGCAGGGCGTGCCGGTTCTGGCCGACTGTAAGCGTTGCGGCGGACGTGGATATGAACGTATCCCCTCGACTGAGGCATATGCGGCTGTTAGCCGGATTACCGATGCGATATCTGTTGCCACCTGGGAGAAGTCCGTTAAGCGGTTCTACGACCAGCTGATCACTAAATTCGACATTGAAGAGGCGTGGGCGGAGGCTCAGCTTAAACAGATAACAAAGTAGTGATCGATAAAATAGCTCATTATTCTATAGTGAGCTATTTACTTTTCCGGAAACTGTGTTAATTTGGTTCTAACGATGGGCGTTGCATGTCCAGGGTATCGGCAGAGAATTTTCATTTTTCTGCCAGCTCACGATTGATAGCACTTCTTACAACAAGTCAGTAGGGATGGCACAAATTGCCATCAATAAGCTACATTTCCTGTTGATAACTTTGTATATGCACGTATAATGCCGCGCCATCGATTACCTTTCAGGTAAAAAAAGCGGATTTAAAATTCGTGATAATTTGATAAAAAAGTAGTGTTTTTCTTCTTGTGCGAAGTCGAATCTTTAGGTAGGTTGGAGTTGTAGCGCATTCAAGGCTCTACTAAGGAAATTTAATTTGAACAAAATACAGCCAGCTATTGTTTATACAATGACCTTTTTTGCAATCCCTGTATGGGGAATTTGGCTGCTTTCGCTCGTTAAATAACCAAACAACCTCACTCTATCTGATTTTTAAAGATTTTTCTCACCTTATCCATATAGAATAGCCCTGGAACTAACGATCTGCGCAGACGTTGGGTTGTGTTAATCTGGATAAGGTGCCTGTCTATAGACGAAACTTCAAATACTGCTTCTGGAACAAAAGTATGGGCTCTGACCATTATGGTCGGGATAACTATTGCAATAGTTAGCTTTTTCGGCTCTCGCTTGGTTAACCAAGTTGACGAAATGGATAAGGCTCTACAGGCTACGAGAGAAGTACAGGCTTCCCAGACAGAAATTATCAAAGGTCAGCAGCGGGACATTGATAACAATGGGAAAGAAATCGAGCGACTGAGAAATCAAGTTGATCGCCTGAAGGATGACAATGCTGCTCTTAAAGCGAAGGCGGGTATCCCACTAACGCTGAACAACAAGCCACCTTCGGGTGGCTTTTTAGTTTCGAGGCAATGGAAATCGCTTTGAGTATGTGACGACATCCCGGTGAGACCAGGCGCACCTCCCTGGCGCGGCAAAGCGATCCCCATTGTGATGAAGCTCAGCGGCGAGTCATTGGGGATTGTCGAAGTGGTTTTCCCCCGCGATGCTATAGTTAAAATGGCATTCGATAATGCTCTCGATACTCAAAACACTGGGTGGGGATACACCTACACCGCAGAGAAAACTGCATGACCAGCAACTCATTGCTGGTCTTTTTTTTCCGCCATTAGCTCAACTGGAAAGAGCACGGAGCTTCTACCTCTGTGGTTCGGGGTTCGAATCCTCGATGGCGGACCATTAAGCACAACAACATTAGTTTACTGAAGGCTGCCATCTGGCGGCCTTTTTCATTTCCCCTCAATTTCACTGAGAGGATTCACAGCAATGAGGGGGGACCGATGTCCGATCCGATTTCCGGCACGGGGTTTGCCGGTTTAGCTTTGACCGGGGCCAGTGTTTACGGGCTTCTAACCGGAACTGATTACGGTGTTGTTTTTGGTTCATTCGCAGGTGCAGTATTCTATATCGCGACAGCAGCTGACCTGAGTGTGTTGCGCCGGCTGGCCTACTTCGTCGTGTCCTATATCGTCGGCATTCTTGGTTCTGGTCTGGTTGGTTCTAAACTCGCGTCCTGGACGGAATATAGCGATAAACCGCTGGATGCCATCGGAGCCGTGATTGTCTCTGCGCTGGCCGTTCAAATCCTCACGTTCCTGAACAAACAGGACATCGGCTCGCTGGTGGCGCTGATAACGCGCCGGGGAGGTTCAGGTGGTACTAAATGACCCATCAGCAACTATCAACGCGCTGCTCTGCGCCGGGGTGGTGTTAACCCTGATGTTTTATCGCCGTGGTGATTCTCGGCATCGGCCATGGATTTCGCGTTTAGCCTGGCTGATTACCGTCACCTACAGCGCTGTGCCGCTGGCGTACCTGTGTGGGATTTACCCGCATTCATCATGGGCCACCATTTCGGCAAACATCAT
>OKVW01000077.1_pt1 | contig 74303 bp, 67 predicted proteins | sample 1606991 | NCBI WGS metagenome assembly OKVW01 (sample SAMN03281021, study PRJEB24777) | human gut metagenome | isolation source: fecal sample PR177 from 1 month old male Malay infant, vaginal delivered... | reverse complement strand
TGTTAGATCTTCATTTTCTGGAATATGCATCCCTTTACCTGATATTAACTAACTGACATTGGGGAGTGAACTGTAACTAAAACGGTTCCGGTTTTAGGCCTGGTTATGGTATCCAGGCAAATCAGGATCGCCATAAGACCGTTGACATTTCGATTCCGTAATTATGGAATCAATCCGGGAATGAAAGGACAAAGACATTAATATAATGTTTAAAAAGTGTGGAACTGTATGCAGACGAAACGATACACCATCATTTTTGCAGGCTTAGATCAGGAATTGTTTTCCGAAAACAGATTGTCAGAGATTTGGGAAAGGGAAGCAGATGCTGTTTATCTGGAAAGCGGAATATACATAAGCGCGAGGCTGGACATATCGTATTTCATATGCGGTAAAATACGAAAATGCGATTTAGGCGGATTAAGTGCCAGCTTTGTATCACTTAAGGATCCTCTGGGAGCTGAAACGGAGGAGCAATTCTACAGCGCCTTATTAGAGGTGGTACGGAGAGTCAGGAAAAAACTGGATAACCCTTATATGGGGGTATCCGCGGAGATGATAGAGTTTTACTATTTTGTCAGTGTCTAAGCATAAGGACGCCGTTGGATTCTGACCTGATTTGTCTGGCAGCGGAGCAACTCCTGCGTTACAGTTCACTCCTGCAAGAACTGTACAGAACATACCGTACATAAAATTGCAATCCCTCAAAAAAGGAGTTATAATAGGACTATACGGAGGTGAGCAAAATGAAGGTAGTATTTGATCTTGATGACAAGTTGATCGTTACGGAAGCCCAGGAATTGATTGGGCAGGAAGGAGAGCTTACCATTATTGACAGCCGCCATACCTATTATATTGAGAACCTGAGTGAAGAGAGGGCGAAGAAGCTGGTCATGGAGGCGTATAACAGTAAATGCATGAATCTGACAGGATTTATTACAAAAGTCAGAGATTAATGGTCCCAACAGCGAATGTCAGGAAATCGATTTATGGATAACCGATTTCCTGACGTTTTTTGTATAATTTTTAAAATATACTTGACTCCAACCTAAGGTAAGACTTTAGACTGAAAAGCGAGGTGAGAAAATGGCTTATACAGTTCAGGAAGCTGCTAATCTGTCGGTACCACGGTAAAAACATTATACCATTATCAAAAGGTAGGGCTGCATTGGAAAGACTGCAGCAAATCATGTTTTATCGCGCATTGGACTTTTCCCTGGAGCAAATCAGAATCGCTTTAGAAAATGAGCCAAACAGACTGACTTGTTTAGAACAGCAGAAAGTCTTGCTTAGCGCGCGTAAAGAGCGATTGTCTGCTATTTTGGATACGTTGGAAGAAACAATTTCTCACGCTCGGAAAGGAGTTCCTATGAAGACAGAAAAAATGTTTGCCGGTCTGAATAAAGAAGCATATTGCCTGTTTGAGAAGAACTATGGAGATTGATGCAGCAGGGTTCGCCGCTCAGTCCCGTTTTTTTCTTACAGACGATTTTCACCACAGTATGCTGGAAGGGCAGCAGACCGGTTTGAGCTATTACCTCGGCATTGCCGCCGATCATCTGGCGGAGAGAGAGACGGAATAAATGAGAACAGCGGGCGGTTTTGATTTTTCAAAGCCGCCCGCTGTTCTTACTTAATCCATACGCAGTTACTATTTTTAACGCTTCTGCGAATTCCCCGTGTGTCACGCCGAGGTGATAGGTAACCGGATTTTATCAGTCGGTGCTTATCGATCAGGAACGCGAAGCACCCGCGCTTATCTATGAAGACGGCATGTACTATATGGTTACATCGGGCTGCACAGGCTGGGATTATAACAGCGCACTCTATGCAAGATCGGAGTTTCTGCTGGGAAAATGGAAATTAATCGACAATCCCTGTGAAGGCGAGAGGTATCGTGAAAACTATGGAGGGCAGTGCACCTACATGTTTCGGGTGAAAGAACAGATCTATATTATGTTCGATCACTGGATTCCCGATAATCTCCAAAATTCCGGCTATTCGATTTTGCCGGTTACGATTCGGGATGGGAGTCTGACGATTCGGTGGAAGCGTGCGCCTGGTCTTTTTTGTGATCTCGTCACGGAATTGATTTTATTTATAGGATATATTGAGTGAGCAGTTGCAAGATGCAAAAATAAAAAACAGAAACGAGGTTGGTTTTATGAAATGGATGAAAAAACAGAAATGGATGGGCGCAGCGGTATTATTGGGTATCGTATTTTTCCTGGCTGTGCTGTTGGTAAAGCCGATTGGCGTATCTACACAGTTTTCAGTATTGAGCGGCATCGTTCACAGTACCGTTGACTCTGCGGTTATAACCGGGGATGACGAACGGGATTCGGGCTATGGAAGTACGAATGCTTACTATGACAAAAGCGAGGGCAGGCTGGCGGCAAACATTAAACATCCAATGAACTATGATTTTATATTTGTTTTGGCAATTCCGTTTGGCGCATACGCTGCCCATTTGTTACGTAAAAAGAAGTATGGGACACAGTCCATGGAACGTGCGGAGTCGGAGTCCTGCCCCCTTGCAGGGAAGAGCCGCTGGAGACAGTATTTCGCTCCCTTCATTGGCGGTTTTATTCTGCTGTATGGCGCGAGAATGGCGGATGGATGCACCAGCGGACACATGATGAGCGGCATAATGCAGGGCAGTATCAGTGGTTACCTGTTTGCAGCAGCTGTGTTTTCCGTAGCGATTCCGACAGCTGTTCTGGTTCATAGAAAACGTTCATAGGAGGACAAAAAATGAATATATTATTTGCAGTTATTCTTGGCGGCCTGTTTGGGTTTGCACTCTATTTTACGGGAGCATCGCATCCAAAAAAACTTGTATCAATGTTAAAGCTGCATGACATTTTTCTGATGAAAATTATTCTCTTTGCCATTGGACTGTCCAGCGTTCTGCTGTCCATCGCAAATGCACTGGGCATTCTTGATCTATCCCATCTGAGCATCAAATCGACAAATCTTGGTGTGCTTATCGGCGGACTTATTTTTGGAGTTGGCTTTGGCTGGATCGGCTCTTGCCCGGGCACCTGCGTGGCGGCTTCCGGCAGCGACGGCATCAAAAAGGCCCTGATCACTGTGCTGGGCGGCCTGGCGGGCGCCTTTGTCTTCAGTGCGACCTATGGCTTCTGGAAATCAATCGGGCTTTTTGGTGTCATGGATCTTGGCAAAATGACATTATTTGGCCTCTCAGAGAAATATCCTTCGCTTTTCGAGATTGGTTTCAGCGGGCTGCTAATTACCGGATTACTCTTTATGGCCCTTGCAGCAGGATTGCCGAACCAGCTCAGAAAAGAAGAGCAATAGTCCCCGTATTCCGGCTTTTATTGCTTTGCCGGCTGTGCTGCGATTGCCTGGAGATACTTTTTATCGAGCACAGTTACACGGCCTCGTGTTAAGGCTACTGCGCCCTCGTCAACAAAGTATTGCAGCATTCGGGTGACCACTTCACGGGCCGAGCCGATATACCGGGCAATCTGCTCATGGGTCAGCCGCAGCGTGTTTTCTCCGGTTTTGGCAGTTTCATCAAGAAGAAAGATCGCCAGCCGCGCATCGAGGTTCAAAAAAAGGATCTGTTCCATCGCCCACATTACTTCTGAAAACTTCTCAGCGGCAAGGCGCAGCGCAAAAAGTTCGGCATGGATGTTATCTTCCATAAGTCTGGAGAATACCGCCGAGTTCAGGACCAGAATTTCACTGTCCTGCTCGGCTTCAATGTGAACATCAAAGGTTATGCTCTTGAGTATGCAGGAGGCCGAAAGAACACAAATCTCGCCTGCCCCCAGACGAAAAAGTGTGACCTCCCTGCCTTCCTCAGACAAGATATAGGTTCGGATTTCTCCGTGCTGCAATATTAAGATTCCCACGATGCATTTCCTTCAAAACGTTCCGTTCCATGAAATGGTACCCCCACATATATGATTTCATTTTTATTAGTATGGTACAATCATACAGATAAAAACACAGGAGACGGATTTAATTTGCATATCGGATTAAGAAAAGTCTTATAGAAGGCGTCTTGTAATAAGTCAGAAGATATAGTACAATTATGGTAATATATGGGATATTTTATCAGTTCTTATAATGCAAATTATACGAATTGCAATGGTAAGATTACTGTATTACATGAGACGTTTTGCAGATCTGGTCATCAGGTCTGCTTTTTTAATCTCTTTTTCTGCCAGGAAAATGATTTTTCTTACATTATCTGATGTGGTTGGTAAATATAATTTGCATTATAAGATACACGCTGTCATCCAACTGATAAAGGAAAGACGGAATATGAAGCAGAATGACTATTTTATAGAAGAATCGGAGCGTGTAATACAAGAGAGAACGGCAGATGGACAGCTTTATATACTTTATACCGACATCACGGATTTTCATCTGGTTAATTACATTTACGGAAATGAAATCGGGGATTCCCTTTTGCAGGAAATGAATCATTTCCTGGACAGACGGCCCAATATTCTGTTGTGCCGCCGCTTGTTTGCCGACTTTTTTGTAGGACTCTATTTCCTGGAAAATGGACAGGAGATCGGCGAAATAATCAGCAGATTGGACGGAGAACTGCAGGAATTCCTCACGGATCTGCAGTCGAGATATCCTGCATGCCGATTAAAAGCGGCCTGCGGGCTCTGCCTCATTGAGCATGATAATATCGCGCAGGCCATCGACAATGCAAATCTGGCGCGCAAAATATCAAAAAATCAGTATTCCTTCAAAACCGTGGTTTACGATCATTCCATGAAGGATCAGATCACAGCCGTGCATGAAAATGAACTGGAAATCTACAATGCGCTCCATGAAAACCGGTTCTGTTTCTATTTGCAGCCGAAGGTGGATCTGACGAACGGGATGATCATAGGGGCGGAGGCGCTGGCAAGGCGTATCGGCGATGACGGGACTGTAATTCCGCCTGATAAATTTATGGATCTGATGGAAGCGAAGGGATCCGTGATTGAATTGGATCAGATCATCTGCCGACAGGTCTGTGAGTTCCTGAAAGACCGGATGGACCGGGGATTGTCGGTTGTTTGCATTTCGGTCAATTTGTCGCGTCTCCATATACGAAATCCCGAATCGGCAGATGTGTTCCACCAGATTGTGGCCGAATATGGGATTCCATCCGAGCTTCTGGAATTTGAACTGACGGAGACCATTCTGCTGGAGGAATTCGCCGGGGCCAAGCATCTGATCGATGAACTGAGAGCTTACGGCCATCACGTCTCCATCGATGATTTTGGTTCCGGATACGCAGGAATTAATGTATGGCAGGAACTGAACTTCGACTGCCTGAAGCTGGACCGCAAGTTTTTGTCCGATGATGAGCTGTTGAAGAAACGCAACCGGGCGCTCGTTCCCAATATTATCAACATCGCCCACCGCCTCCATGTCCAGGTACTGTGTGAGGGCGCGGAAACGGAGGAACAGTGTCTCTATCTGCTCCGGCTGGGATGCACCGTCGTGCAGGGATTCTACTTCTCAAAACCGCTGCCCCCGGAGGAATTGTGCCAGGTCTGTGAACGTCAGGACGGAAAATATCCGCTTCCCGCGCTGCTGTGCTCCGATAAGTCAGAACACCAGTCCGGGCAGGCGAAGGAGGCGGATGCCGGAGGCAAGGCGCAGAGTAAGATTAAAAATTATGTTATTGTCATTCTTTGCTGTGCACTTTTCCTGGGAGTCTGCATCACAGGTGTGATGACCGTGAACCGAAACAGGACGCAGAAGGAATTTACCAGCATGATAATCGAAACTCTGAACGCTTACACTGCGGGACAGCGCGAAAATACCCTGACGGAAATCGATGGTGTTGTGAATACACTGCAGTCGTTTGCCGTGTTGGTTTTGGAAAATGACGAGCCGGGGTTTATCAATACATTTTTGAGTGCGCTGAATAAGGTGAGTCCGAAGATTCAGTATACCTATTATACTTACGAAATGTATCAGGAGCTGATTACGAGCGGGGAGGCAAGGCCGGAGGACAGAGAAATTTTAGAACGTCTGAAACTGGGCGAGACAGTGGTGACAGATATCATTTATTCTGAACGGCTGGGAGACATCTACTGTGTCGGAGTCGGGGTTCCTGTGATGAAGGATGGGGTGTTCATTGGCACGGTGCAGGGGATTATCAACGCAGAGGCTCTGATATCTACAGAGCTGTTTGACCCGGGGCTGGGAGAGATATGCAATGTATTTCTTACTGACGGGGACAGCAGGATTCTTCCGATCCGGGAGCCGAATGGAAGAGGCGTTGGTGAGAAGCTCCTGGAACTTTTTGATATCTATGGAGTAAAAAAAGAGGTGATAGAGGAGCTTCATGACGCCTATGACGCAGGGGATTCCCAGGCAAGAAGCGTCCGGGCAGGCAGATTTGACGGAAGTCCGTATTACTTATCCATGACCGGGCTGAGATATAACAACTGGTATCTGGTCGTCTGTTTGAAGGCCGATGCTGCAACCATGCATTTGCGCTATATTGTGAACAATATGATGTGGAGTATCGCCGGGCTGATTGCGGCGGTTGCCCTGGTTTCGGCGGCAATGATTCTTTTCTGGGTGAGAGTTCAGAGCAGGATTTCCTTAGAACAGCAGCGATATCTTCTGCTGGAACACTTTTCAGATACGGTACTGTTTGACTATGACTGCAGGCACGATACCATCCGCTTCACCTCCAATGCATCGAAGCTTTTAAAGATCAGGGAGCTGACACAGAACCATTTTCTGAATGGGCTGGACCGGGCGTTTATTTACGCGGGAGATCAGGAGGAGGTTCAGCGTGTACTGAGCGGTCAGACTGGCGGGGAATACGGCGAAATCCGAGTGCGCGTGAAGCGCCCGGATACCGAAGAATACTTCTGGTGTCTGGTGCAGTATCAGAATCTGTATAAGAGCAGCGTCATAGATTCCATTATTGGAAAGATAACGGATATTGATGAGCGTATGCCGCATGAATAAAAGCAGCTGGCAGAACTAAAAAGTAAATGATACCCTAATCGTAAGTTACAGACTTTCTTCTGAATCCTGCGATCAGGGTATTTTTATTATGCTTTTAAAATAATTGATGAAGATCAAGAAGATGGTTTTGCAGCGGTTTTCCGCAGTTCGGGCAGTTTATTTTCCTGAAAATGGACGGAATCGCCGGATCGTTGTCTTCCGTGCCGCTGTAGTATATCGCCTCGGCCTCGGCCATGGGCATAATGATCGGAGCCTGATACAGATGACCGCATTCTCTGCAGCAATATATAAGCATAGGCAGCAATCTTAAGCATTCGCCACCAAATCAGCCGTTAAATATAGGATTGTTAAAACCAAACAGACCTGATATGATAAATTCAGTATATCACTGTATGACCATTGATACAGCGTATCATATAACACGTCATATTTTAGAGGGGGAAGTATGCTGTCATTCGTTCGCAGATTCAATATCAGCTTGTTTAAGAAAATAATCACGCTTTTTTTAGTCGTTCTGGCGCCCATCTTTATTCTGGGCATCTATATCCGCAACTGGGGGGCCGATACCGTGCGGGAAGAATTGTCAAAGTCATCAACGGCCCAAATAGAATTTTATTTAAATCAGCTGGAGGATGAAATTGAACGGCTCAAAATACTGCAGTATACGTGCCTGAACGACGAGCATCTTAACCGCCTTGCAGTTCAGTACAGCATTATGAGTCCGTACGATATTGTCAGCAATATGAGACAGCTTCAGGCGCGTCTTATGACTATCGTGTACAGCAGCAGCTATGTGGAAAATGTCAGTGCCCATATCTTTTCCATTGATAAGACCGTATCGTCAAACCGGGGAGTGGATGAAATAGACCCCAAGGTTTATGAACGGATCAAGGCCGCGGCCGGACTTAAGGGGGCACAGATCATCCGGTATGAGGATGGATTATATCTTACAACTGCCTGTCCTTCGGACAATTCGGGCCAGAACAGTAACTATGTGATAGAAGTGAAACTGAATCCGGACGTATTTAAAGAGGATTTAAATCAGTTTAATATCTATCCGGACAGCGGATCATTTTTAATTGATCTGACGAATTCGAATGAGATTGCCATGGCAAGTACCGGAAAGTCCCTGCAGCCCCACGATATATTAGGGGATTTTGCCATATCTGGTAAAAGCGGTACCGAGCTGGGTAAAATAGATAATTACCGCTACTACTCGGTGTATGCGAAGTCGGATTATTTAAGTCTGCTGCTGCTTCGATATCTGCCGGAGAACCTGGTGTTCACGCCAATGCAGCATTTTACCAGCTGGATATGGATCTTCATCCTTGTCTCGATAACGGTAATCGTCGTTTTTACGCTGTTTATGCATCGCTTCATCAATAAACCGATCAAAAACCTGGTAGCAGTTTTCCGTCAGGTAGAAAAGGGGAATCTGCAGATCAGTCTGAATCCGGAGGACGTCAGATCCACGGAATTTGCTTATTTATACACCAGATTCAATAAAATGGTTGAGAGCTTAAATATGCTGATCGATCAGGCATATAAGCAGAAAATTCTGACTCAGCGCGCGGAACTGAAGCAGCTTCAGGCGCAGATCAAACCTCATTTTCTGTATAACAGTTTCTTTATCATCAATACAATGGCACAAATGGGGGATGAAAATCTGGTAGAGTTCACAAATCATTTGGGTGAGTATTACCGCTACCTTACCAGAAATTCCACAGACATTATTCCTCTTTGTGAGGAGGTGGAGCATGCCCGCACTTATACCAGCATTCAAACCATGCGTTTTTCAAAGAATCTCGAAGTGGATTTCAGTCCATGCCCGGAAGAATTCGAACAATACCCGGTCCCGCGGCTTATCATACAGCCGCTGATCGAAAATGCCTTTGAACACGCGGTCGATAAGAGAATGAAGGATCGGATCATATCCATATCCTTTGAGATATGCCAGGACAGGCTGCATATTATTGTCGAAGACAACGGCAAAAGCCTGACGGATGAAACGCTGGCAGAACTGCAAAATCGATTGGCAGTCCAATCGGATGATGTGGAAGTGACTGCATTGCTGAATATTAACAGACGTTTACAGTTACAGTACGATGAAACCAGCGGCGTGCTGCTTAAACGCAGCTCATTGGGAGGTCTGCGGGCAGAACTTGTATTGGGAGTGAGGAGGAGGTAGTATGTACCGGCTATTAATTGCGGATGATGAGGAAATTATTGTAAATGGGCTATATGATATTTTCTCTAATCTGGAGAATTTAGAACTGGATGTGTATAAGGCGTATTCGGGTGAGGAGGCAATCCAGTGGCTGGGGCGGACCAGGATCGACATAGCACTGACCGACATCAATATGCCGGAGATCGATGGCCTGCAGCTTCTGGATGAGATCAAGAAACGCTGGTCCTGGTGCCGCGTGATTTTCCTGACGGGACACAGTGAATTCAACTATGCGTATAAAGCGATTCAATACAGTAATGTGAGATACTTATTAAAGACGGAGGGATATGACAAGATTATAAAGACCGTGGAAAGCGTTGTTCAGGAGCTGAAAGACGAGAATCAAACGAATGAGATGATTCAAAACGCCAAAGATCAGATTAATCTTGCTCAGGATTTGTTTTGCCAGAAATATTTTTATGCATTGCTTAACAGTGATCATTCTTTAAAAATCAATACGGAAGAATTCGAACGGCTCTTTATCCATTTGAAAGCAGACGAACCGGTGATGCTGGTTCTGGGGGAAATACTGACGCTGCCCAGGTCGATTGATTTCTGGGAGAAAAATCAGATCATGTATTCGATCAAACAATTGATTGTCAGATATTTTTCCATGCACGTGGACAGTCTTGCTGTCCCGCTTAAAGATGATAAGATTGCTGTTTTTGTCCAGCCGCGAAAGACACAGCCATTTTCGGATCGTGATGACGGCAGTATGAGCGTTTTCCTGAAGGGAACGCTTGAGATCGTTCAGTCGGCCTGTCGGGAGAAGCTGAATGCCCCGGTAAATTTTGCGTTGGCAGAAAGGCCATGCGGGTGGAAGGAAATCGCAGAGAAGTATGTATCCCTGATGGACCTGCTTAGTCACCATATCAGTCATGATATGGAAACCATTCTCGACGAAAGGGATTTTCGGAAGCAGAGGCAGAACGTCGTTCCGGCTCTGGATGTAAAATCGGACCATGCGGCGGCTGAATTGCAGGGGTTATTATACCGCAAAGATTTAAGTGATCTGTATCACTCCATCGAAACAGGGGAAGAGCAGGACTATTTTGACTCCTTAAAGAAATGGCTGGTGCCGCTCGGCGAAATACAGGATAAAAATGATGGTATTGCATTGGAGGCATACCAGACGATTATCACCTTCTTCCTTTCCTGTATGAACCGTTCTCAGCTGGCATCTCAGTTTTCCGAATTTTATAATATAAATAAACTGCAGGACAGCGAAAGCTATGGTACCTGGAAGGAGGCGGCCAGTCATCTTCTGGAATTATTTCATAAGCTTTTTGATTTACAGAAAGAAGAGCAGTGCAAGCGGACGAATGAAATCATAGCTTTTGTACAGCAGTATATTGAAAGCCATTTGTCGGAAGATTTGTCCCTGACGAGCCTGTCTGAAAAAACATATTTAAATTCCTCCTATCTTTCACGGCTCTATCATCAGACGACCGGCCATAAGCTTTCCAGTTTTATAGAGAATGCGCGGATAAAAAGGGCCAAGGAATTACTTGAGAACCCGTATGAGAAGATTTATGAAATCGCCAGAAAGGTTGGCTATGATACCGCCGCCTCCTTTACACGCCTGTTTAAAAAAGCAGAAGGTATGTCGCCCCAGGAATACCGGGATACGTTTCACTCTGCGAAAAGACATGAGAGTTAATACGCAGATGTAAAAATATGTGAAGACAAGAAAAAAATATAGTAAAGATGTGTTAAGAAAATCAAAAGTTGCTTGTAGAAAACGACTAAAAATACGGGTATAATAAGGGTACAAATTGGTGATAAATTATAAAACAAGGAGGGCTATATGAGAAAACGTATTTTTAGTACCGGCATATCGGCTGTATTGATCGGCAGTATGCTGCTGACTGCCTGCGGGGGAAATAGTTCGGGCGGTTCGTCATCTTCTACGAGTGCAGCAGGTGAAACGAGTACTGCAGCGACAGGGGACAGTTCCGCTGCTGCGGAGAGCGCGGATCCATTTGGAAAGTATGATCCGCCGATCAATATGACATTTGCACGTACGGTGGATAATGATTTGAATGACAATATTCTGCCTAAGACTCCGGGGGAGACCATCGACAGCAACAGGTGGCTGGACCTGTATTCCGATGAGCTGGGGATTGACATCAGCTATGCCTGGACGGTCAGAGGCGGTCTTAACGATGATGCCTATACACAGAAATTGAATGTTACCATTGCCTCAGGTGATTTGCCGGATGTTCTGATCGTAAACCGTACACAGCTGAAGCAGCTGGCAGAATCGGACATGATAGCAGATATGACAGAGTTTTACGACCAGTATGCCAGTGAACTGACGAGAGAGGTTTATAATTCAGAAGGACCTGGTATCCTGCAGTCGGCTACCTTTGACGGCCATTTGATGGCAGTCCCTTATGCAGATGCATCGGTGGAGAGTACACATTATCTCTGGATCCGCCAGGACTGGCTGGATAAGCTTCAATTAGACCCGCCCAAGACGATGCAGGACTTACTGAACATTGCTGATGCGTTTACCACACGTGATCCCGATGGAAATGGGAAAGATGACACGTATGCAATGGCAGTTACAAAGGATTTATACAGCGGAGCCATGGGCACAGAAGGCTTTTTCGCAGGTTACCATTCTTATCCCAATATGTGGGTGAAAACCGACGATGGGACATTGGCATGGGGCAGCGTGCTGCCGGAAACCAAGGACGCGTTAAAGGCTCTTGCCGATATGTATGCGGCTGGAGAGCTCGACCCGGAATTCGGTATTAAGGATGGAGCAAAGGTTGCAGAGACGATAGCGGCAGGAAAAGTGGGAATTGACTTTGGGGAGCAGTGGAACCCGATGTATCCGCTGATCAGCAACTACCAAAATGATCCGGAAGCCGACTGGGTTGGATATCCGATCGTATCGGCCGATGATACGCTTCCGAAGGTTCCGCAGAAATTCCGGACCCAGTGGTATTATGCAGTCCGCAAAGACTATGAGAATCCGGAAGCGGTTGTGAAGTTAATCAATATGCATCTGGAGAAAAACTGGGGCGAGGACAATGACTTTAATCACTATTACATGCCGGTAGAAAACGGAGCAGTAGGCGTATGGAAGTTCTCTCCGGTTGCACCGGCTCCGACAAATAAAAACCTCGAGGCGTTTAATGAAATCGAAAAGGCGCGCAAGCTGGGAGATATGAGCATTTTAGAGGGCGAACCTGCAGTTATTCAGACAAATCTGGAAGCTTACTATAACGGCGATACGACTCAGTGGGGCTGGGATAAGATATATGGAGAGAATGGAGTCTTTCATGCTCTGAATGGTTATATTGAGAACGGTCAGGTGATGAGAGAAGAGTTTGTAGGCGCGCCTACACCGACGATGGTAGATAAACAATCCTCTTTAAAGACGATGGAACTGGAAATGTTTGTCCGCATTATTATGGGTGATGTTTCCATAGATGAATTTGATAAATTCGTTGAAAACTGGAACGCTCTTGGCGGAGCTGATATGACAGCGGAAGTCAACGAATGGTACCAGTCCGTTAAAAACTAGAAAAGAGATTACGAGAGGAGAGGTTTCATAAAAACTTTTCCTCTCGTTTTTTAAACAGGAAAGAGAGGGTTTCTATGAAAAGCAGAAGAAAGCGGGAACTGCCGCTGCATCTGATGATTTTACCAAGTGTGATTATGCTCATTTGTTTCAGCTATCTGCCGATGGCAGGCATTATCATTGCCTTCCAGAAGTTTATACCGGCGAAGGGACTGTTTGGAGATCAGAAATGGATTGGCTTCGATAACTTTATCTATTTGTTCAAACTGCCCAATTTCACCAGCGTGCTGTGGAATACTCTGTTTATCGCAGTCATGAAAATAATTTTCGGACTTTTAATTCCGATTGTAGTCGCCATTCTCATCAATGAGGTGAGACATAATTCCTTGAAAAAAGGTATTCAGACGGCTATCTATCTGCCTCACTTTTTATCATGGGTGGTATTAGGCGGCATCTTTATCGATATACTCGCTCCGGGAGACGGACTCGTCAATCAGGTTATCAAAGCTCTGGGCGGCCAGCCGATCTTCTTTTTAGGCGATAATAAATGGTTCCCGTTTACACTGATCGTAACGGAGACCTGGAAGTCCTTCGGATATGGAACCATTGTATATCTGGCGGCAATCACCGGCATTGACTTAAGCTTATATGAAGCAGCCCAGGTTGACGGGGCTAACCGGTGGAAGCAGATCTGGCATATTACGCTTCCCGGCATGCGCATGGTGATTGTGCTGTTAATGGTGCTGAGCCTTGGCAACGTGCTGAATGCCGGATTCGACCAGGTGTTTAATATGTACAGCCCGCCTGTATATGCCAGCGGTGATATTATTGACACATTCGTTTACCGGATCGGCATGCTGGAGGCACAGTTTGGTGTGGCAACGGCGGTGGGACTGTTTAAATCAGTGATATCTCTGACTTTGATCTCAGTTTCCTACTGGTTTGCCTATAAGTTTGCAGACTATCAGCTGTTTTAGGAAAGGAGCAGTATATGAAAAGCAAGAAGAAGTTTAAGTGGTTTCCGATATTAAATACGGCATTTCTGCTCGTACTGGCTCTGATCTGCGTGATTCCCCTGATCCATGTGGCGGCAGTTTCCTTCAGCTCCAGCGCGGCGGCTTCGGCCGGAACCGTATCGCTGTGGCCAAAGGAGTTTACATTAAATTCGTATTCCTTCGTTGCAAAGCGTCCCGCCTTTTGGCGCTCCATGAGAGTTTCCGTTATACGAATTATAATGGGCGGGGGCTTAAGCCTGTTACTGACAATTACGGCTGCCTATCCACTGTCTCAGCCGAAGGGAAGCTTTCGGTTCAGAACTGTCTACGCATGGTTTTTCTTTGTCACCATGATATTTAATGCCGGTTTAATTCCATGGTACATGATAATCAGACAGTTTGGCCTTCTGGACAGTATTTGGGCGTTGATTCTTCCAAGCGCCGTACCTGTCTTCAGTGTGATTCTCCTGCTCAACTTTTTCCGCGAAGTTCCGAGAGAACTGGCGGAGGCGGCATTTATAGACGGAGCAGGGCATTGGCGTACCCTTTGGACGATCTATGTACCGCTGTCCAAACCGGCCCTGGCCACACTCCTGCTGTTTTCTCTGGTGGCAAACTGGAACAGCTGGTTTGACGGACTGATTCTTATGAACAATCCTGACAATTATCCGCTGCAGACTTACATACAAACCATTGCGGTTCAGCGTTCGTTCAGTATGATGACGAGAGAAGAGATCCAGCAGATGGCGACTATATCAGACCGGACTCTGCGTTCCGCACAGATATTTTTAGGATCTCTGCCAATCGTCATGGTATATCCGTTCCTTCAGAAATACTTTGTGAAAGGAATCGTGTTGGGAGGCGTGAAGGGATGAGTATGGAAAAACAGGCGTTTAATCCCTATCTGCCTTCCTGGGAATATATTCCGGACGGTGAACCCCATGTGTTCGGTGACCGCGTTTATGTGTACGGGTCCCACGACCGTTTTAATGGATTTGCCTATTGTTTAAATGATTATGTATGCTATTCTGCACCGACGGATGATTTAGGCAATTGGAGATATGAAGGCGTTATTTATGAAAAGACCAGCGATCCGGTAAACCGGGATGGCAGCATGTGCCTGTATGCTCCGGACGTTGTCAGAGGAGCGGATGGAAGATACTATCTGTATTATGTGCTCGATAAGGTTCCGTTTGTATCGGTGGCTGTCAGCGAGACACCCGCCGGAAAATACAGCTTCTATGGATATGTACACGATTCAGACGGGAGACGTCTGGGGGAACGGGACGGCGATCAGCCCCAATTTGATCCGGCAGTCCTGATGGAGGACGGCAGCGTCTATCTCTATACGGGATTTTGCGGCCCCGGCGATCAGTCGCGGAAAGGCGCCATGGCGACCGTGCTTGGACCGGATATGATGACCATAACGAAAGAACCGGTCATCATAGTTCCCGGCAACTGTTACAGTGCCGGAACTGATTTTGAGGGACATGAGTTCTTCGAGGGGCCTTCGATCAGAAAGAACGGAGATACTTATTATTTTGTCTATTCTTCCAGTAAAATGCATGAATTGTGTTATGCGGTCAGCCGGCATCCAACGAAAGAATATGTGTATGGCGGAGTTATTGTCAGCAATTGCGATAACAACATCACACACCAGAAACCGGCCGGCCTTCGTACGTATGTTCCGGGTAACAATCATGGCGGGATGGAAGAAATAAAGGATCAGTGGTATATCTTTTACCACAGACATACAAACGGAACCAATTTCAGCCGACAGGGCTGCGCTGAGCCGATTGAGATCGGGGAAGATGGTTCCATACAGCAGGTCGAGATGACCTCATGCGGTTTAAATGGAGGCCCACTGGCCGGGAAGGGAGAGTATCCGGCATATATTGCCTGTAATCTATTTTCTAAAACAATGGATAATGACCACTTACTCCACCATGCAGGCTGGATCGACGGAAAATATGCCAGAATCACACAGGATGGGCGGATGGCGATGAAGAGACCGGATACATCGCCAATATGCAGGATTCCACAATCGCGGGATTCAAGTATTTTGACTGCAGCGGTATTACGAGGATTTCGCTGAAAACAAGAGGCTATGGCAGCGGTTATTTTGAAGTGAAAACCAGATGGGATGGGGAGTGCCTGGGTACGATTCCGGCAGGCTATTCCAACGTATGGGTGGAAAATTCTGCTGAGATTATGATTCCGGATGGAGTCCATGCGCTGTATCTCGAATTCAAAGGCGAAGGCGGGATCAGTCTGGCTTCCTTCTCTTTAGAATAGCAGGGGGGCAGCCAATGAAAGAAACCAGAGAAATCCGCCTGTGGTGGACGGATATACCCGATCCTGATGTGGTCCGGGCAGGCGATACGTATTACATGACGAGCACGACGATGCATTTTACGCCGGGCTGTCCTGTTATGAGATCGCGGGACCTGATTCATTGGGAAATTGTTAATTACGTGTATGATGTTTTGGAAAACAGCGATGAGATGTCTTTAAGGAATGGAAAACACGACTATGGGAGAGGTTCCTGGGCAAGCTGTATCAGACATGACGGCCATACCTGGTATGTTGTGTTTACGGCGTATAATTCCAATAAAACGTATATTTTTCAGACCCGGAGCATCGAAGACGGGCCATGGGAGAGATACACGCTTCCCGGCATTTACCACGATATGTCCCTGCTGTTTGATGAAGACGGCAGAGTCTATATGGTATACGGCAGCGGGACAATCCGCGTGATGGAATTAACCTCTGATGCGAAGGCAGTTAAAGCAGATGGCTTGAATCAGGTGATTATTCCAAGTGCCGATGTGGGAGGAACAGGCGGCCTTCCTGCCGAAGGGGCGCATATTTATAAACGGAATGGCATGTATTATATTTTTCTGATTGCGTGGCCTGCTGCGGATCAGTCTTCCGGAAGGAGAATGGAGCTGTGCTACCGCTCAGACAGAATTGACGGCGTGTATGAGGGAAGAGTGGTTCTGGACAGCGATATGGGATTTCATAACAGAGGAGTCGCACAGGGCGGAATCTTTGAAACGGAAGATGGTAAATGGTATGCGCTGCTGTTTCAGGATCACGGTTCGGCAGGCAGGATACCGGTGCTTGTTCCGGTATCCTGGGAGGCCGGCTGGCCGGTGTTTGGAGACTGTGGACGGCTGCCTGATATAAACACAGTGAATTCTAAGGCTTTTTGCAGAATTGATGTTGTCCAATCGGATGGGTTTGATGATCAGACAGCGCTGGGACTGTGGTGGCAGTGGAATCATAATTGTGATGACCGCTTCTGGTCACTGAGTGAAAGGCCGGGATGGCTTAAATTAATAAACGGTACGATTTGCGATAACCTTTCCAATGCGCACAACACATTGACACAGAGGACCTTTGGGCCTGTCTGTTCCGGCCGCGTGCTGCTTGATACATCGGAGATGAAGGCGGGAGATTTCGCTGGCCTTGGCGCTTTCCAGGATCAGTATGGATACGTCGGCGTCATGAAGACGGAGACTTCGGCTAAGGTGATCATGGCGATGGCGGAACCGGAACCGTTTGAACCTTCCAGGATGCACTATGAGACCGGGAAGCCGGAGGTGATTGTAGAGAGCACAGCGCTGCAGCAGAGCGAAATATATCTCCGCGTTGACTTTGATTTTCGGGATATGGCGGATACCGCAGAGTTTTATTACAGCCTGGACTGCAGCAGATGGAACAGGATCGGCAGCCAGTTAAAGATGTCATACCGGCTGACACATTTTGTGGGATATCGATTTGCGCTGTTTAGCTATGCGACGAAGGTAACCGGCGGTTCCGCTTATTTTGACTGCTTTGAGGTGTCCTGAATTAGAAAAAAAGAAAGAAAATGAAGAGAGCCGGATCATCTGAATTAAATTTCAGAGTGAATCCGGCTTTGGATATTGATTCAAGATATGATTAAATGGCACCTGACTGAAGCATCTTTAAATATACAGAAGGGGAAATTCCAGTACATTTCTTAAAAATTTTATTGAAATAGTATGGGTTGTTGCCGCAGCCGACCAGTTCGGCAACATGCTGTATTTTTTCATCCTGATTTGCCTGAAGAATTTCTTTTGCTTTTTCAATTCGCAGATTCATCAGATAGCCGGAGAATTTCTGACCGGTTTCCTTGACAAAGCAGCGGCTTACATGGTTTACATTCATATATAAATAATTCTCAGCGATCCATTTCAGAGTCAGGTCAGGATCAGAAAGATGTTCATGGAGATAAGTAATGATTTTTTCAATAGTGATGCTGTAAGCAGTGGTTACAGCCCTCTGTGTATTCTGTAAACGGAGTATCTCTTTCAGCTTTTCCATAACATCACTGCAGATTTCGGCAAGGTCCTCTTTTGTATGAAGGAGAATAAAGAAATTCACTATTTCGCTTAAAGTACTGTTTTGTATTCGTGCACAAAGTTTAATTAAGATATCCTCGGAAATCTGGAATAAAAAGTCAATATTAGTAATGGAAGCCAGCAATAATTCAATTTTTCCTAATGTGTTTTCTGGTACCGCATCTTCTGGTTCCAGCAGCGCCAAGATGAGTTGATTGCACTGTGAAACGATCTGTCCATAATTAAAGTTGGGAATCATCCGGGTTCCATCTATAAAATATATGATGTCATATCTCTTTAATTTGCATATGACATTTGTGAGGAGAGTACGGATATCCGGAAAGGAAATTCTCTCATAAGTAATGCTGACGGTCTGTTTCTCAAACGACAGATTTTTAAGGAAGCTGTCTAACTGTCCAAAATCTGAATCATAATTAGGAAAGAACAGCAGAAGGATATTGGAAACATATATTTTGTAAACCTTTAAATCAGGTGCCCACTTTTTAAAATAAGCCTCAATTACGGACAGGCCAGTGGAAAGATTCTCCTTTTCAAGATAGTAGAGATAACACAGCTGGAATGGCACATCATAAAGGTTTAGATACTGTTCATAAGCGGTGAAGAAGGAGGGGGTCAGTTCCTCCATAGTAAACCCTTCACTGATGATATTATGGATTAAAGTATATTGAAGACTGTCAAGCAGTAAATTCTGTGGAGTTAACGATAGGGACAGGTCTTTTTGGCATTCTTTTATAATATCTATCATGTTTTCTCTGATCTGATCCGGATCACAGGGCTTCAGCAGATAGTGGCGTACTCCGCATTTCATCGCTCTTTTTGCATATTCAAATTCACCGTATCCCGACAGGATAATAAAATGGACATTTAAGTCAGTCCGATAGATCCGTTCTACAAGATCAAGTCCAGAAATTCCAGGCATACGGATATCAGTCATAACAATATCTGGTATCTCGTCCAGAATGGTATGGTATGCTTCCACACCATCGAAACACGTTCCAATCAACCGGATTCCTAACGAATTCCAGTCAATTGCCGAGGCTATTGTATTACAGATAACCGGTTCATCGTCCACAATCAGTAACTTCAGCATTTGCAAATTCTCCTTTCTGAATTCGGGAAAGAGGAAGCCGCACTTGTGCAATGGCGTATTCTTCACCGATCGTCAAATCAATATCATTATATAAATTTAAGTGATAGTCCGGACCATACGTTAGTTCCAGCCGCCGACTGATGTTGACCAGTCCAATTCCATGCCCTTTAGGCTGCAGCTTTCCGCTTTCAATCTTTTCTATCAAATCGTCTTCGAAGGAAGAACCATTATTTTTTACTTCGATCAACAGGTCTTTTTGATCTTTCCGGGCAGTAATTACAATATGGCAAATCTCTGAGTTTTCCTCTAACCCGTAGTGAACTGCATTTTCCAATAGAGGCTGGAGGGTTAGCTTCGGTATTTCACATGCCATATATTCGTCTGGAATTGTAAGATGATAATCAAGCCGCTCTCCATAGCGCAGTTTTTGGATTGTGATATAATTTTCGAGAACCTTTACCTCCTTGGCTATTGTATAAGAATCCTCAGAGTTCTGAAGTGTAATTCTTAAAAGACTTCCGAGTGATAAGGTAATTTTTGTAATATCCTCAGCACCGATTTTTATGGAACGCCAGTTTATGGCATCCAGGGTGTTATAGAGAAAATGCGGATTAATTTGATTTTCCATGGCCTTGATTTGAGCATCGCGTTTCAGAATTTCGTTCTTATAATTTTCGTTAATAAGTGTGTCTATTTTCTTTGCCATGGAATCAAAACTCTGATGCAGCATACCGATCTCATCTTCTCTGCGCTGGTATTCTTTTCTATGGGGATCCGCCTCATAACTGCCATCCTCAAATCGTTTCATCCTCCTGATAAGAAGATCGATGTGATAAGTGAGAGTGGTCAAAAGTCCTGTAGAGATAAAAAAGGTAAGAATAAGGCAGAGTATAATGACTATAAGGCAGATACTTTTTGTGAAACGTGCGGTATCAATGATGGAATTATAAGGAACAAGGCTGATATAATCCCAGCCAAGATCGATAATCGTATCACGAACTGCAAACATAGTTTGATTGTTTAAGCTTAGAATCTGGTATCCGGATGGAAGATTTCTCAAATGTTCTTTATCTGCTTTAAGCAGCTGAGGGCTCTGGTAAATTGTATGATTTTCATCCAGCAGCAAGTATAAGTTATCATTGGCAGAATTGTAAGAAATGGCATCTTCCACCATTTTATTGCTGTCAACATTGATCATGAGGACACCGAGGGTGTCCAGCTTCAGCGCATAGGTCTGCTTTAACTCCCGAACAAGGAAAAATCCATATTCGTCACAGTAATCAGTGACCCATAAGTTGACTCCATCAGCCTCAAGCGCCTGTGTTACAAGCGCATTGGTGACAGCTTCCGGAAGCTTTTGCTGCTTGTAGGAGGAGGTGCTGACTGATAACTCAGGGGTTATTTGAATGGAGATATTGGCTATATTACTGTTGTCAAAACTAAAGAGATAGTTAATAAGGCTTCTGTAGAGCTGGGAGCAGGAAGAATCCAGTTCGGATGGAGAATCCGTGGTTTCAATGTTTACCAGATAGTCCTGAATCGCCTGATCGGATAAAATCAAGCCGCTCAGCAAATCAATATTATCAATTTTATCCGAAATATTACCAGCAGAATAAGAGAGAGAGTTGGAGACCGATTGATACAGCAGTTTTTCGTAGGATTGTGAGATAAAGTGGATACAAATGAAGGCAGTCAATGATACAATAAGAATACCAAACAGAATAATGAGCTGTATTTTCTTTTTTATGGACAGCTTTTGTAAGATTTGTCCGGACATATTTTCCCCCTGAGATATTATCTGAAATAGTCATACCGATTGTATTCATTATATCAGAAAGCAATATTGAATACAAACATATCACCGGATAAAACGGTGTCGGGAAGGAAAACGCTAATTTTTTACTAAAAGTCATTTTTTTATGAAACAAAGTCATTTTCTTTTAAAAGGATGCGGGTTTTGTCGATTCAAAAATGGTGAGGCGCCTCTTATAATAAAGACAGAATAAAACAAATGATTGCTTATGAAGGAGGATTACAAGTTATGAAACAGGGTTTGAAAAAGGCTTTGGCAGTTGTACTGCCTATTGTCACGACAGCAATGGTGTTAGGAGGATGTAAAGGGACAACAGCTTCGGTTTCCTCTGATTCCGGCAGTACGACAGATTCTGTGGGAACTGCTGCAGGGGAAGAAACAAAAAGCGGCGCAACCGCGTTAGGATTTGCATGGTGGGGGAATCAGCCAAGAAATGAAGCGACCCAGAAGGCCATTGATATTTTTAATCAGCAGAATCCAGACCTTACGGTCAGTACTCAGTTCTTTCTCTGGGATGATTACTGGAATAAGATGGCTACATCAGCGGCTGGAAAAAGTCTGCCGGATGTTATCCAGATGGATTATTCCTATATCAAGCAGTACACGGATAAAGGACAGCTTCTTGATTTGACACCGTATATTGAAAATGGGATGCTGGATGTATCCGATATAGATGACAATATTCTGGAGATGGGAAAGCTGAATGGCGGAATATATGGAATTGCTTCCGGAGTGAATGGACCAGCTCTATTTTATAATAAGACCCTGTTGGATAATCTGGGAATTAAACTGGAAGATAATATGACTCTGGATGATTTTATTGTTATTGCCAAAAAGGTGAAAGCGGAATCGGGATATAGCGCTAATCTGATCGATCTTTATTCTCTCTATATTGATCAGTATACTAGAGCACGGGATATTATGATACAGGGACAGAAGCTGGGAGGTGCCAGTGCAGAAGATTATCTTCCATATTTTCAACTGGAACGGGAAAGTGTGGAAGAAGGGTGGCAGCTGTCACCGGATATTGCAACTGCAGGAAATTCCATCGAACAGGATCCCATGGTTTACGGTTCGAGTCCAGAGACAATGTCCTGGTGTAAAATCAACGGTTCTAATCTTTTAGCTGCCTATCAGAGTGCGGCACAGGAAGGAATTGAAATTGGTATGACCACAGTGCCAAGTGAAAATCCGAAAAAATCCAATTATTTAAAGCCGAGTATGCTTTTTTCAATCAGTGCAACTACCAGGAATCCCGAGGAAGCAGTTAAGCTTCTGAATTATTTGATTAATTCTTCTGATTTCTATAGTATTATGCTGGCTGACAGAGGAATTCCGGCCAGTGCAAAAATAGCTGCAGAAATCCAGACAAAATTAAGTAAGGAAGACCAGACGGTCACGGATTATGTTAATCAGGTAGTAACACCAAATTGTTCTCCGCTCGGCGCGCCGAATGAAGATGGTTACAACGAACAGGCAGATTTGCTTAGAAAGATAGACCAAAAGGTACAGTATGGCGAAATGACACCGCAGGAAGCTGCAGAAGAGTATTTTACAAAAGGAAATGAAATTTTTGAGGAAGCAGCAAAAAAGGCAGAAAAGAGTAAGTAGAAATATGGCTGCCGAAGTGATCGCGCTCCGGTGTAAGAGTCCGGCCAACCGGACTCTTAATTCTGCCCGTAATTAGGAAAGGAAGGAATAAAATGGAGAAAATTCATCGCTTTTTTAGTAAAGAGAGCACCTCTGGTATTATTCTGAGTCTGCCATTTATTATAGGTTTTTTAATGTTTTTAATTGTTCCCATGCTAATGTCATTTTACTATTCTTTATGTGATTATGATATTTTATCACCACCTAATTTTGTGGGATTTAAAAATTACATAACAATGTTTACAAATGATGATACTTTTTGGAGATCTATGAAAGCAACGCTTTATTTTGCGCTTGTATCAGTTCCTATGCGGTTGGTTTTTGCACTTTTAGTTGCTTTGATTCTTTATCGAACAACGAAAATGACAAAGTTCTATCGTGCAGCATACTATCTGCCATCAATTATAGGTGGTTCTGTGGCAGTATCAATCCTGTGGAAAAGGATGTTTGCGGTAGATGGGGTAATAAATCATCTCTTAGGAATGATTGGAATAGAGACCAGCTTTGCCTGGCTGGGAAATAAGAGCACGGCCATATGGACATTAATTATACTGGCAGTCTGGCAGTTTGGATCTTCAATGCTGATCTTTTTATCTGCCTTGAAACAGATTCCATCGACGCTGTATGAGGCCGCATCGGTAGATGGAGCAAACGGAATGAAACGTTTTTTCAGCATAACCCTTCCTATGATCACTCCGACTATCTTTTTTAATCTGGTTATGCAGATGATTGGCGGCTTTCTCGCTTTTACACAAAGTTTGATTATTACGGATGGAAAACCAATGGATTCTACACTGTTTTATGCAGTTTATATGTATCGACAGTCCTTTGCTTTTAATAAAGCCGGATATGCATCTGCCATGGCCTGGATTATGCTGTTGATTATAGGCGTGGTTACGTTCCTGCTTTTTAAAACTAAAAAATACTGGGTTTTCGAAGAGGGGTAAGACATGGAGAAAAAAAGAAAGATTTTTACGATTATTTATCATCTTCTGGTATGTGGATTTGGTCTGGTTATGATTTATCCGTTGATCTGGATGGTTGTGAGTTCTTTTAAGGAGACAAATACAATATTTACAACTGCCGGGAGCCTGATACCACAAAATGCTGTAGTAGAAAACTATATCAATGGCTGGAAGGGATTTGCCGGAGTTACCTTTGCCCGTTTTTTTGGCAACTCCCTGTTTATCACTATTTTGAGCACAATTGGTACGGTTGCTTCCTCGGCATGTGTGGCTTATGCCTTTGCCAGGTGCAAATTTCCGGGAAAAAAGATTCTGTTTACGGCCATGCTGGCCTCTATGATGATCCCGGGGCAGATACTTATGGTACCACAATATCTCTGGTATCAAAAATTAGGCTGGGTTGGAAGCTATTTGCCGTTGATTGTACCATTTTGTTTTGCAATTCAGGGATTTTTTATTTACCTGATGATGAGCTTTATTCAGGGGATTCCCAAAGAGTTGGATGAAGCAGCGAAAATTGACGGCTGTTCCTATTTTGGCATTTTTTCAAGAATCATTCTTCCGCTTATGTCACCATCTTTAATCACAGCAGGAATATTTTCCTTTATGTGGAGATGGGACGACTTTATGTCAGCACTTTTATACGTGGATAAACCAGTTAAGTATCCTGCCTCTCTTGCGCTTAAGCTGTTCTGTGATCCAGGAGCATCTTCTGATTATGGTGCGATGTTTGCGATGGCGACACTTTCAATTATTCCTATTTTTCTGATCTTTGTATTTTTTCAGAAATATCTTGTGGAAGGTGTGGCAACTTCCGGATTAAAGGGATAGGAGGAAGAAAAAGAATGACGGAAAAGAATTATTTGGTGGACAGGAACCAAAACATTCCATTTCACAATGGTGCGTTTTATTGCATTGGAACTGGAAGAATTGGTTTAGCGCTTCAGAAAGAATATCAGGATCAGCTGAGGATGGTACAGAATGAGATCGGTTTTTCTCATATCAGGGGACATGGGATTTTTGCTGAGGATATGGCTATTTTTCAGGTATATGAGGATGAGGAAGGAAAAAAGCAGGAGTATAATTTTACCTATTTGGACAGGGTTATGGACAGCTATCTGGAACTGGGAATCAAGCCCTTTCTGGAACTAGGTTTTATGCCGGAAAAAATGGCTTCCGGCATAGAAACTGTCTTTTACTGGAAAGGAAATATAACGCCTCCAAAGCGGTATGAGGATTGGATCCAGCTGGTGCAGGCAACCCTTTGCCATCTGATAGAACGATATACAAGAGAGGAGGTGGTTACCTGGCCTGTAGAAGTGTGGAATGAACCAAATCTTCCTATATTCTGGAAAAATGCGGATATGGAAAAATATTTTGAGCTATTTGTCATTACTTTTCGGGCAGTAAAAGCAGTTGATAAAAGTTTTCGTATAGGCGGACCGGCGATCTGCGGAACGGATGATGAATTATGGATGAAAAAATTTCTGGAGTTCTGTGAAAAAGAAGATATTCCACTGGATTTTTGTACCCGCCATCACTATGCGATCCATCCGGCAGTCAAAGAAGGTCATTATACGTATGTAACCTTAATGCATCCGGAAATGTTTTTAAGAACGCTTCATAAAACACGCCAAATTATTGATAGTTTCGACCGATATAAAGGACTGGAACTTCATATAACAGAGTTTAACACTTCCTACCGGCCAGACAGTCCGCTGCATGATACGAATCAGAATGCAGCATATGTTGCGTGGCTTCTTTCGCAAATGGGGAATGAGAATACATCATATTCCTATTGGACGTTTGGTGATGTCTTTGAGGAACTTGGCGTCCCATTTACTCCCTTTCACGGCGGCTTTGGCCTGATAGCAAATGGCTGTATTCCCAAGCCGACTTTTTGGACTTTTTATTTTTACAAACAGCTTTGCGGACAATGTGTCCACCGTTCCGAGGAAGCTGTTATTTTGAAGAACGAGGAGGACGAATATCGTGGTATTGCCTGGAATTTAAGTATGAGCCGTGAAGGGGAGGAAAAAAAGTTAATTTTCGCTTTGCCCGCACAAGATGAGCAGACATACTGCATCCTCATCAAGAATGTTGATGAAGTTTGCTGTAATCCATTGAAAGTGTGGTATGATATGGGTGAACCGGGCAGCCTGACGGCAGAACAGAAAAAGCTGCTTACGGATAGTTCCATACCGCAGATTACATCAATGCAGAGATGTGCTGTCGATGGAATATTGCCGGTAGAATTGATCATGAAGCAAAACGGTGTACAATATTTTGAAATAAAAAAAATCAGACAGACAAAAGACAGAGGATTTTCATATGAAAAAGCGGTATGGGAGGAGGTGGATCTATGGTATTGAATATCACAGCGAGAAAAAAAACTGGTGAAGATTATCTGCCTGTGGAAACGGTGGGCATTCAGGCAGAGACCAGAATACTTTCCGGTGATGGAACGATTAAAAATCCGTTTCGGGAAGAAGTAAGATTAAAAAATCCATCTGATGCAAAATGGAAAGGTGTTGTCCATATAGAATTGCTTTTTCCGAAAGAGAATCCACGTTTCTTTCTGCCTGGATTTATGTATGGACGCAATCGTGGAGAAACACCTCTGAATGCAGCAAATGAATATCCGCGGCTCAGGGAAGGTGAATGTATGCGGCCGGCATCTCCCTGGTGGCTGGTACGAAGCGACCGTCTGTCTCATCCCGCAGCATTTGCCTGTGACAACGGCCGGTTGTATGGTTTGACTGCCGGCCCTTATATGTTGGAAAAGAATGGTAATAAGTATTTATGGCATCCGGGGGATACAGGGGAATTCTTCCAATATTCGGGCTTTTCCTGTTCTTTAGAAAAAGGAAGTATCGGTTATACATTGGGATATGAGAATGCGCCATGGCACTTTATTCAATCCCATAGAGTAGTAGAACGGCAGAAAATGAATCAAAACTGCCTGACATTGGAAGCTGGTGAAGAAATTCTGTTTACAATGAATTTCTATGATTATCCGATTAACGAAGAGCGGGAAATTTATGAGGCCATACAGACTGTATACGAAGAATACCATGAGCCGCCAAGGAAAGGGACTGATATAAGGACAACAATCCGGGATATTTCAAAAGCTGTCTATCGTGATGCATGGCTTCCTGAAGATAGATGTTATTCCGGATTTGTTTACGATATGGGAGATAAGGGGCTGCGTTATAATAAGATCTTTTCCATCAGTTGGACGAATGGGCTTTCTGTTGCAGTTCCAATGCTGGAGGCTGCTCACCGCCTTGGAGATGAAGCTATGCGGAATCAGGCTATAGAGTGTATTGAAAATATTGTATATCATTCATTGAATCCTGCTACAGGGCTGCCTTTTGAGACGTGCGGTGAAGATGGCTGGAGTAATCATGGGTGGTGGTTTGACGGGATGCACACAGCAGGCCATACCTCTTACCTTTCGGGTCAGTCTGCATATTATCTTATAAAAGCATATGACTATGAAATACGTTTAAAAAATACAAGGCATCCTGAATGGCTGGCATTTGCTGGCAGTGTGCTTGAGAAACTGGAAAAAACGAAGAATTCTGATTATGAGTATCCATATATTATTTCTGAGAAGACTGGTGCCGGACTGGAATATGATGCGATGGCCGGTGCCTGGTGTATGGCAGCGATGGCTTATTACATTATGATGACTCAGGATACTGCCTGTTTGAAGGAGCTAAAGGCAAGCGAGAAACACTATTACGATTCATTTGTTAAACTGGCGGAATGTTACGGCGGCCCTCTGGATACAGATAAAACTATTGATTCAGAAGGCATACTGGCATACATAAGGGGCGTACGTATCTTGCATGAGATTACTGGAGAAGATCAGTATCTGGATCATTTGAGGGACGCTTTATGTTATGAATTTTCTTTTAAATTTTGTTATAATTCTCCGATTAAGATCCCTCCATTAGGAAGAATCGGCTGGTCGAGCTGCGGTGGAAGTATAACCTCAGTAGCAAACCCGCATATTCATCCTATGTCCAGTACCGTGATTGATGAAATACTATATTATGTCAGGAAACGAAAAGATACATATATAGAAAGCCGTCTTATTGATACTGTAGGCTGGAGCTGCCAGACATATAATACATATGACAAGGAATATGACTACGGACGAAAAGGCTGGATGTCCGAACGTTTTTGTCACTGCGAAGGTCTGCTGGTGCAGGAATATCCGGATGGAAGTGTGGCAAGTACCTGGTTTGCCCTGATGCCATGGGCCTGCGGCAGTATTCTGGAAGGGCTGTCCGGCGAGTGGTGGGAGTATCAGGATCAAAGGGTTATAAAAATATGAAGATCGAACGCTTAATTGGAATTATTACAATCCTGCTGCAGCAGGACAAAGTGACCGCTCCGGAGCTGGCGGCGCGTTTTGAGGTCTCGAGAAGAACCATCAACAGGGATATTGAAGCGATCTGTAAAGCCGGGATTCCCCTGGTCACGATTCAGGGATTTGACGGAGGCATCTCCATCTCAGACAGCTATAAGATAGACAAGACGTTCTTTACACAGGATGAACTGCAGACCATTTTAACCGGTTTAAAAGGCATTGACAGCGTATCCTCAAACGCATACCTGAGTGGAATTATGGAAAAGCTGTCGAGCAGGGAACGGCAGATTATCGTTGACGATACCATGGTGATTGATCTTGCGTCCCATTACCACGACGCTTTGACATACAAAATCGACCTGATTAAAAAAGCAGTCCGGTGCAGGCGCATGATCTCTTTCCAGTACTACAGTGAAAATGGGGAAAGCCAGCGCAGAATTGAGGCATACCGGCTGATTTTCAAATGGTCCTCGTGGTACGTTTTTGGATTCTGTCACAGCAGAAACGATTACCGTCTCTTTAAGCTGAACCGCCTATGGGACTTGTCCGTCCTGGAGGAAAACTTTGTTCCGCGCGAGATTCCGGAGAAACGGCTGGATTTTGATGCTTACTTTTCCTCTCATACGATTCGCTTGAAGGCAATATTTACAGAAACGGAAAGACACCGTCTGATTGACGAATACGGCAGGGACAGTTACGTGCCTTGTGAGAGCGGGGGGCTGCTGTTCGAATGGGATTTTGCGAGTTATGAGAACATGCGGCAGTGGATTCTCAGCTTTGGCGATCAGGTGAACGTGTTGGAACCGGAAGAACTGAGGGCGGATATCCGACGGCAGTCTGAAAATATTTTGCAGAGATACCGGGAGACATGACCCATAGCTGTCATGTTCCCTCTGCTATAATGGAAATCAAAAAGGAGATTTTATAATGATTGAATCCAGATGCGGTATCCTGTGCAGTTCGTGCGGTTATAAGGAGGAAATGGGGTGTAAAGGCTGTGTACATATTGATAAGCCATTTTGGGGTGACGGCTGTCCGGTAAAAACCTGCTGCGAGACCCGGGAGCATGAGCACTGCGGCCAGTGCGGGGACTTTCCCTGTGAGCTGCTGAAGCAGTTTGCATATGATGAAGAGCAGGGAGACGGCGGCAGGCGGATTGAACAGTGCAGGTGCTGGAACCAGGGAAGGTAAATGTTACCTTCATGAAAGAAAATAGATGCAGACGTAAGATCGGACAAGCCTGTCCTCTTAATCTTACGCCTGCATTTTATTATTACTCTGACAGTTTTTGCTTAGAAATTGATTGTGATATGTTACCGTGAAAGCACGGATAATTTCGCGTCTTCCACATACACACCATCCACCTTTTCCTGCTCTGCAAAGGAGATCACCTGACTTACATTTCCCTGAATCATAACGCCGAAAATCTGAATGCCATGATCCTTCACATAGGAAGCCAGTTCTTCGTAATATTCCTGGCTGATCCCGTTTACATCGGCCATGGCTGTTAAAAACTGCGGCCTGTCAGACATATACTGCAGCATGGAAGTGAAATGCTGTTCCCAGATTTCTGCCAGTGCTTCTTCGGCTTTCAGTTCTCTGGCCGGCGTTGGTCTCAGATATGGATACATTTCTTCCGGATAGACGCCTGCCTCTGAGAATACACCTGTTCCACCAGGGTCAAATCCGGCGACGTTCATGTTGTACCCTGGTTCACTGCACGTTACGGCTGCATAGGTGATATCCAGATTGCTCTGATCGGCCACCCACTGACGATACAGACTGCTGAAGGCCTCCAGGGACATGGGGGCGTCAAAGGTGATATAGGCGGCGGCCCAAGAGGAGGAAGGAAGCTCTTCCAGCTGCTCTAACTGGCTGTCGATTTCCTCCTGCGGCTGCTGATACACATCGTTTCCATCCTCATCCGTAGAGCAGAAGGTTTCTAATTTTCGGCCAAATGCATTCATAGGCGGAAAATGCCAGTACGTCTCCAGTACAGACCCTGTCCGGTTTAAAATATTGGAATAGTAACCGGTCAGGGAAGATTCGCTGCCCGCCATTTTCCCCCGCACGATTCTGCCGGAAAATGTTTCTTCGCGACCGTGGAAGAGATTGCTCTGGCGTATCTCCACATGATAGCTGCCCGGAAAGCCGGGGACCGCCTTGGCCCAATTCGTCGTATAGCCAGGAGAGTGCAGCTCGGTAAATACCGCCGCATCAATAAAAAACTGACCGTCTCCGCCATACGTTTCCTGATAACCGCGGTTCGGATTATAGAAAATACGGCTGCATATGGGGCCGGAGAGCTGAACCAGGACAGCCGCTGCCAGAAAAGAAATCAAAATGCTTTTCAGCAATTTCCGGTTCACCGTCTTTTTAATTCCCCTGATCTCATTTTCATCACTTTCAGTCATGAGTTCCTGAAGTCCCGGGCAGCTGTCATCAACCTGCGCCAGGGTGTATTCTTCCAGAAGTTCGAATTTCTCAAGCTCCTCCTCTACGAATTTTATCTCTTCCAAAGAGGCGGTTCCTTCTTTGTATCGCTGAAACACTTCCTTAAATGTCATACATTTCCTCCTTCAGACTTATTTTTAACTGCTTGCGTGCCCGGCAAAGCGCTGTCTTTACCGCACCTGGCTTCTGACCGGTCAGAGCTGCTATTTCTTTAATGTTGTAGTTTAAAAAATAAAACATAAAGATGGCTTCCCTGTATCTGGGCGGAAGGCCTAATACAGCGCGGTAGAGTTCTCTGGCCTCTTCACCTTTCAGCATTTGCTCCCACACGATGTCGGAAGATCCGCTCAAAGGCGGCTCATCCGCCAGTTCCGGCAGAAGCCGTGCATCTTTGCGCAGCCGGTCATAAAACAGGTTTCTGCTCACTTTAAACAGCCAGAACTTTACATTCTGCCGCTGGCCTTCCAGGGAGAGCAGCGCTTTATAAAATGTCTCGCTGGTCAGATCCTCGGCCATATGGACATTGCCGCACAGGGAAAGCGTATATAAGTAAACCTCATGGTAATAAGTAAGATAAATATTTTCCAGCGTCTCGTTCTTCACCGCGGCCCCCTTTCTTTATTTTCCTTATCATCCTATAAACGTTTGTGATAAAGAAAGGTTACACGAAAAATACTTTTTTATCAACAGTCTGGTTTGTGATTGCGAAAGGTTCTCATGTACAGACAATAGACAGCCGTGCGGTCTTATGGTAATATATGGTTAGTATATACTAACTTGCGTTCCGTAGCAAAAACTGGAAAGGACAAATAAAGAAATGACAGCAAATCTTGGAGTTGTACAGGAAACTATGTTGATCCCCCTGGTAATTAAGGCCAATGAGACCCTTCGACAGAAAGCCAGGATCAGAGATGAAAAAGCAGTGGAAATCATGAAACAGCTGCAAATGGACACAGAAAAATACGATAAGTTTATGAGTCATGAGGGCGTCGTGGCCAGAACCATCATGTTTGATCAGGCGCTAAAGCAATTTTTGGAAAAATATCCGGAGGCGGTTTGCGTGAATCTGGGCTGCGGCCTGGACGCGAGATTATACCGTGTTGATAACGGAAGAATCCTTTGGTATGACATTGACCTGCCGGATGCGATGACGGTGAGAAAGCAGTTTTTTACGGAAAGTGACAGGGTTCATCAGATTGCAGGCTCTATCCTGAAGGCGGATTGGACCCAGGCTGTTGAAACGGGGAGACCTTTGATTTTTATTATTGAAGGAGTGCTGATGTATTTTAGCCAGGAACAGGTGAAGACACTGCTTTCCATACTCGCCGGTGCATTTTCTGAATTTGTGCTGCTGGCGGAATTGATGCCGCCGATGGCTGTAAAGCAGGCCAAACATCATGATACCTTAAAGAGTACCAATGCTACTTTCCGTTGGGGCACCAAGACGGGAAAAGAGCTGGAGGCGCTGTGCCCCGGACTGACCTTGCTGCGGGAAAACAGCTTTAATGATGTGATGAAGACTTATACATTTCGCGGATGGCTGTTTGGCTCCCTGCCTAAACTGAAGGATTGCAACGACAGATTGGCTGTTTATCGATATAAAAGGCGAGATGCATAAAGGCGCATGAAGCCTGTAACCGGCTTTTTATATCCGGATGTGCTGTGCGACAGAAAGAAAGGCGGGATCAATATGGCAAAGAAGAAAGAGAATGTATTTCTGGTAGAGATGGCACCGTTCCTCTCTAAACGCTATGAAGGTGAAAAAGTGGCATCGATTATGGCAATGGCGTGGAAGCGGTACCGGGAGATCTGCGAAGAAAACGCACAGGAGCCAAAGGTCATGTATATGCATACGAGAGAGCGTATTTATCCGGGGATAGCGGCCTTTGATGCACTGACTGCCAACGGAGAATCGAGAGAGCATGCTGCGGATTTCATCGAGGATTATTATGCATGGAGAAGCCAGCGCATGGCGTATATGCTTCATAAGCTGATGAAGATACCCGGATGCTGCAGGCTCGTTCCAAAGTTTTTCAAATCCATGACCCGCTCGAATTTTGGTCCGAAGGCAGGCTTTCAGGCGGTTTACTATGAGACAACAAATAAGGAACTGAGATTCGACATGATAAAGTGTCCATATTTCGATATCTGTAAAGCCTATGGCTGTGAGGAGATTGTAAGGGCATACTGCCATGCGGATGATATATGCTATGGCAGCATGCATCCCAGGATTGAATGGGGAAGAACCCAGACGTTGGGAGACGGAGGGACCTGTTGTGATTTTAAGATTACAGTAAAAAATATGTGAATTCGTTCCTCCTCTCTAGTCTCCTGGATCAAAGATGGCGAAGCTGGGTCCGGTAGCGGCGCAGTTCAGCTTCATTCTGCGGATTGCAGGCTTTCTCTAATTGGGGGATCAGTGCCTTTTTGTCTTTCGGCAGCATTCCCTGCACCCCGATGGCGTTGGAGGCCCCCAGGGTGGCAAAATAGACGGGGATTTCCAGCCGCTCGATCAGGGTCTTTAGTTCCTGCAGCTTTTCCAGCCCGCCCTCCACGGCACGTCCGGCTCCGGAGATGCCGGTGAGATAGAAAAAGTTATATTCAAGCCTTGCTTTGTCTAAACGGTGGAGCATACGCTGACAGAATTGTGAGAAAGCTTCATTCTTGTCCTGCATGATATGATGAAATGGAGCGAACAGCATTTATGTCCGCCAGACTATGTGAACCCTTATTCAAATGACGAGACAAAATAACAATAGAATAAAGAGTCCGCCAAGCGGGACCCGCTGTCCTCTGGGGTTTTTGTTTCATGGGACGAACGTTTCTTTGAAATAAGAAATGCAGGCTGATTGTCATTCAGTCTGCATTTCTGTATTGATAGCCGCGGAAAAGGGGGCCTTGCTGCCGGATTTGTTCAAATAATCGGATCCCCAGTTGCACATAGCCTCCAGAACCGGTAAGATCGTTTCCCCAAAAGGAGTGAGCTGATACTCTACCTTTGGAGGAATAACAGGATAGACGGTGCGGCTTAACAAACCGTCCGTTTCCAGCTCGCGCAGCTGCTGGGTCAGCATTTTCGGTGTCGCCTGTGGAATCAGGCGGTGAAGCTCGCTGAAGCGGAGGGCGCCTTCCACCAGATGAAAGAGTATCAGGGCCTTATATTTTCCTCCGATCAACTCAAGCGTGGCCTCAACTGGACAATGGTAAGTGCTGGGACATCTCATGAGAAAGCTCCTTTCTATCGATTCCTTTTATACGGATAGACAGTATCTTTTTAGGTACTACATACCCTAAAAGTGCATACTTGTTAAAAGGAAAATCAGTGTTATAATTATAGCTGAAGTTGATGGAAACATCAACCCACTGCATGCAGCTATATCAAACAGGTCATATAGAAGATGAAAGGAAAGGAGCGTTTTACATATGAATTTTTTAGACAACGCGAAGAAACGGTATTCGGTCCGGAGCTATAAGTCTCTGAAGGTGGAACAGGAAAAACTGGATTTGATTCTGGAGGCGGCCCACGTTGCACCGACAGCGGCGAACCTGCAGCCTGTGCGGCTGATTGTCGTACAGGAAAAGGAGGGCCTGGCGAAAATCGAAAAGGCCGCCAACATATACAATGCACCTCTGGCAGTTATCGTGTGCGCCGATCACAGCACAGCGTGGACCCGTCCGTTTGATAAGAAGCAGACTGGAGATATCGATGCCTCTATTCTCACCGATCACATGATGCTGCAGGCTTCAGAATTAGGACTGGGAACTGTCTGGGTATGCTATTTTAAGCCGGATATTCTTTCACAGGAATTCAACCTTCCTGCGAACCTGGAACCGGTCAATATCCTTGTGATTGGATATGCTGATGAAGAACCGGCGGATCCGGACAGACATGGGAAGACACGGATTCCGTTGGATACGCTGGTTGCATACGAGAAATTTTCCTGAATACATGATCCACAATTATGATTTTATACCAGAAACGCCATTCTCAATTAAAAATGTAAGAATGGCGTTTTTGCTATTATGCGCTATTATTTTTGCCAAAACATGTTATAATACTTGAGCAATATTAAGATATACTTAAAGACAAATCAAGACAAGACAATGCAAGACACAAACACAGATCAAAGGGGGCCTTTTCATGCATAGAATAAAAAAGTATACGAAATCTAAGTGGCTTTTCCTGCCCCTTTTTCTATTGCTTATCATTCTGTTCGGAGTTTTTGCCGCTATGCTGCAGCAGGCGCTTCACTATGACCTCAGCTGTGATTGGAGCGGCGGCGGAGTGTATCCCGTAGCGGTCGAGGGCGAGTACAGCGAAGAGGGCGGCGAATGGAAGCCGCTTTCGAAAGAAACAGAATTCGATTACCGCGAGCTGCGGGACATTGCGGTCCGCGGACATTTTACAAGAGATATTCCGGAGGGAGAAAAGATCTTTTTTAATATCTGCCAGCTATGGGTCACCATGCGGATAAATGGTGAGGAAGCTTTTTCCTTTGGCCCGCGGGAGGGGGATGGAAATCCCGCAAAGTCTATTGGAAACCTGTGGTATACCTTCGTATCACCCGGTATTACGGCGGAAGATGAGGTGGAACTCAATTTCGGCAATCTCTACCGTAACGCCTACTTTATCCAGTTTGACAATCTGCTCTGGCATATGTATACCGGCAGTGAGCGGGCCCTGGTTTTTGAGGCTGTACATAAAGATATAGGGCTGCTGGCTGTTGGAACGATATTTCTGGTCCTCACGCTTTTTCTGTTTATTGCCGGCATTCTCCTGGTTTTGCTGCACATTCGCGGCAGCCTTCAGTTTGTCTGGCTGGGATTTTGTACGCTGTCTTCCGCCGTCTGGTTCGCGACGCTGGCGCCGGCGCTGTCTTTGTTCCTGCCATACCCTGTGCTTCTTAACACCCTGTACTCCTGTTCGATTCAGGGGATTGTAGTATTTCTCCTTCTGTTTGTAAATGGAAATCTTACCGGATGGCGAAAAAAGACGATGTATGGCGCGCTGGGAGTTCTGTTGGCGGCCATGCTGGTTGGAGCCGTGCTCCAGATGAAAGGGATTCAGGATTGGTTCGGGAGTATTGATTATTTCTCTATGCTGGATATTGCTGTCGCACTGGTTCTGATCTTCTGCCTGAGCTACGAAGTCCGGGTCCTGAAAAAGCGGGCCCTCATCTCGTTTTTGCAGGCTCTGCTTCCGCTCGGAGTATTGGGAATACTGGAAATACTCAATGGTTTTGCCCAGTGGCTGGAGGCAGGCATTTTTTTCGGGATGGGGCTTATTTTCTTTTCTGTGCTGGAAGGCTTATTTATTCTTCTCCGTATCCGACGGAGTATGGATAATGAAAAACGGGCATTGGAACTGGAAAAAGAATTGTCTCAGAACCGCATATCCATCATGCTTTCTCAGATACAGCCGCACTTCCTTTATAATTCGCTGGTTGGCATCAAGCAGCTCTGCGATACAGATCCACAGAGAGCATCGGACGCGCTGGAACATTTTTCTTACTATTTGCGTGGAAATCTGGATTCCCTTTCCAATACGGGGCTGATTCCATTTGAAAAAGAACTGGACCATATTGAGGATTATCTATATCTGGAGAAAATGCGTTATGGAGAGCGCATCCACATCCGATGGGAGATCGGATACCGGGACTTTATGCTGCCGCCGCTGACTCTGCAGCCGATTGTGGAAAATGCGGTGAGATACGGAATCACTCAAAAGAAAGCTGGAGGCAGTCTGACAATCCGGAGCGGGCAGACAGACGGTTCGGTAGTCATCACTGTGGTGGATGACGGCGTGGGATTTGATATAAGTGAAAAAAAAGAAGACGGAAGAACTCATATCGGGCTGGAAAATGTGAGAGACAGGCTGGAGGCGATGTGTGACGGAAGACTGGAAGTAAAAAGTGAGATAGGCACCGGTACTGAAATAAAACTTATACTGCCGCAAAGGAGGAATTGTGTGAATGAAAATTATAGCGGTTGATGATGAACAGCTGGCTCTGCAAAATCTTGTCACCATGCTTAGGCGGGTCGAAGCGGCAGCGGAAATCGTCAGTTTTTCCGATTCCCAGGAGGTCCTTTCCTATCTGGCTGAAAATCAGGCAGATATCGCGTTTCTGGATATTGAGATGGGAGAGTTAAATGGGATTGCCCTGGCGGTAAAATGCAAGGAGCTTTGCTCCACGATCAACATTATCTTTGTCACGGGCTATTCCCAATATATGCAGACTGCGTTTCAGCTTCATGTAAGCGGGTATTTAATGAAGCCGGTGAGAGAAAAGGATTTAAGGGAAGAGCTTGACAATCTGCGTTTCCCTCTTCCGCATATCCCGGAACACCGGGTCCGCATACAGACATTCGGCAATTTTGAGGTCTTTGTGGATGGAAAACCGCTTGACTTTCCCAGGGCAAAAAGCAAGGAATGTCTGGCCTATCTGATCGATCGGAGAGGAGCCCGGATTTCGGTATCGGAGCTTGCTTCTGTCTTATGGGAGGATCGGCCGTGTGACGGCACGGCCCAGAACAATGTGCATCAAGTCATTTTTACGCTGATGAAGGCGCTGAAGGAGGCAGGAATCCAGAATATTATCAACAAGAGCCGAAGAACGATCGGCGTTAATATATCTGAGATCGACTGTGACTATTATGCGGCGATCAGCGGTGACCTAACACAGTTAAACGTATTTGCAGGTGAATATATGACCAATTACAGCTGGGCAGAGTTTACGCTTGGTAATCTGGTAGAGCAGAAAACAAATAGGAAATGACAGGTATGGAGTGAATTCCGACAGGCTGGCAGTAGCAGTTTTGCCGGAATTTTTTTTATTGCCCAGAAAGACTCGGTTTGTAAGAACTGTGTAAGGACTGCTTCCTATAATCAGACTTACAAGCGTTCTATTGAACTGTTTTACGCAAAGGAGATAAACGGATGAAATCCATTCAAACGAATAAGAATAAACTTCTAAGGACAAACCTGCTGATCAGTATAATCCTGATTGCCGGATTTGTTACTACAGCTGTTTTCAGCTACCGGGCAAACTATCAGGTATCTTTGAATAACATTGAACAGGTCTCTTCACTATCCACGGAGGGGATCTATTATCAGCTATCCTCCCTCTTTTCCAAGCCGGTCAATATATCACTGACGATGGCTCACGACAGCCTGCTGGTCGAGCATTTAATGAAAGAGCCTTCTCATCTGGCTGACAAGGCCTATGAGGAGACAACAAAGGAGTACTTAAAGACCTATCGGGAAAAATATGGTTTTGATTCGGTCTTTCTGGTTTCGACTGTCTCCGGAAGGTATTACAATTTTAATGGGGTTGACCGTGTGATGGAACGGGATAATCCGGAAAATACCTGGTATTTTGATATGCTGGACAGTAATAAGGAGTATTCGCTGAATGTGGACAATGACGAAGTGAGCGGTGCGGATAATAAAATCACGACATTTGTAAACTGCAGGATACAGGACACAAACGGCGCGGTAATTGGCATCGTCGGCGTTGGAATCCGGATGGACTATATTAAGGAACTGCTTCAGAATTATGAAGATACTTACAACGTCAAAGCCAATCTGATCAATGAAAACGGCGAGATAGAGATTTCCACCTCCTATACAGGGTACGAGGCGGCCGACTGGTTTGAGATTTACGGTCAGGAGGGCATCCGGGATCAGATTCTCAGCTGGTATGAGGATACAAAAAACCTGGAACTCTGGACAAACACCGGTACAGAGGAAAAAGAAAGGAGCTTTGTGGTAAGCCGGTATATACCGGAACTGTCGTGGATGCTGATTGTGGAACAGGATACCGGAAGGATTATTCAAGAGATGTATATGCAGCTTTATAAGACGTGTTTCGTTCTTGCTCTGGTTGTCATTGCCATCCTGGTCATCATCACGTCTGTTATCCGCAAATTTAACCTGCAGATTACAAAGCTGGTGGAGGAACGGCAGGCAATGTTTAAGGAGGCCACAGAACAGCTTTATGACAGCATCTACGAACTGAATCTTACCAAAAACTGTTATGTGGGAAAAACAACAGAAGATTACTTTTCGAATCTTGGCGCAGGCGGTGTCCCGTTTGACCAGGGCCTGCGAATCATCGCTGAAAAGCAGATTAAAGAGGAATACCGAAAAGGCTACATAGAGATGTTTGCCCCGGAAAATGCGATCAGGGAATACGAGGCCGGGAACAATCATTTAAGCTATGATTTTCTGTTTACACTGGACGGAGCCGATTACCATTGGATGCGTGTGGAGACCTATCTGTTTTATTCCGAGGAAGACCGCAGTGTGCATATGTTTTCCTACCGGAAAAATATCGACCAGGAAAAGAAAAAAGAGCTGATGGCACAGACAGACGAAATGACTGGATTCCTTACCAAGACGGCTACGGAGCGGCTGATCGAGAAACAGCTGGTAGAAAAGAAGGAGGAGAAATACGCATTTTTTATCTGTGATATCGATAATTTTAAGCAGGTGAACGACCGGTTTGGCCATGCCTTCGGGGATTACTGTATCTGCAGTTTTACCAAAGCCATACGGGAACATTTTCGAAAGGATGACATTCTCGGCAGAATCGGCGGCGATGAATTTGTTGTCTTCATTCCATACTCAAGTGAACGCTGGCTGGAAGAGAAAGCCGCTGAATTATCGAAAGCGCTGGAGATAGTTTGTACGAAAGAGCAGTCAAGCTGCCAGGTGTCGGCCAGCATCGGAATTTCGATATCGTCACAGGCGGGGAACCGGTTTGACCAGCTTTATCAAAGTGCAGACGCCGCACTGTATCAGACGAAGAAGAATGGGAAAAACGGATTTACCATCATGGAGCTTACAGGAGAGAAAGTAGCGGACAGTACAGACCTGTGATACGGAACCAATAGCGGACAGCTCAGAGCGGTGATACGGAAGCGGCGGCGGAGAGATCCGCCGCCGCTAAAGCATTCGTCAGGCCAACTGTATGCTGCTGTGATAAATATAACTTCCGGCACTCACGAGGAAGGTTTTTCCGTCTATCACAACTTCCGCGTCTACCGGTGTTGTGATTTCATAGCGCCAGAGTGAATCCTGCTTCTTCCACAGGGAGATAATCCGGCCATGCCTCGTGTCGAGAGAGGCCTCAAGCCAGTCGAGACGTGCATCGGGGGCGGGGGCGATCCGGACTTTACTGTATCCCGGATATCCCTCTGCCGGGGTAATTCCCGCCGCGCAGCAGTATACCCAGTCCGCCACAGCCCCGTAGGCATAGTGATTGAAGGAATTCATGTTCCTGCTCCAGAAATCCCCGTTTTCCATAATACCATCCCAGTGTTCCCAGACGGTGGTGGCCCCCTTTGTTACCGGATACAGCCAGGACGGATACTGTTCACGCAGCAGAAGGGAGTAAGCCAGATCCGTGTGGCCGTAATCGCTTAGCACGTGCAGCAGGTAGGGCGTTCCGACGAAGCCTGTCTGGAGCTTTGTTCCGCATTCTTTTATCATCAGCGCAAGCTGATCCGCCGCAGCCTGGCAGTCTTCGGCCAGATGAAAATGGGCGGCAAGGACACATTCTGTCTGCGTCGTGTAAGTCGGATAGGCCCTGCGGAACGCGGATACAATGTTATGAAAGAGCGCTTCATACGCTGCCATGTCTTTTCCCAGAACGAGTCCGGCCTTAATTACCAGAGAAGCCGAATGCGCGTAAAATGCGGAGGCAATGAAGTCTTCTCTGGAGGAACCCTTATAGCTGCCGGATGGGGCATCGAGCCCCAGCCAGTCCCCGTAATGGACACCGCCGGTCCACAGATATTCCGTGGTGGTATGCGCTGTGATATAATCTACCCATTTTCTCATAGACTCAAACTGGCGGGAGAGAATCTCTGAATTTCCATATGCCAGATATACTGCCCACGGACAGATCGCAGCTGCGTCGCCCCAGGCGGCGCTGGCAGGCTGTTTCTTTAACAGATCCGGGATTACATGGCCCACATAGCCATCCTCTCCCTGGTCGGCAGCCAAATCAGCCAGCCATTTTGTGAAGAATTTTTCGGTATCATAGTTCAGGCATGCGGTGCGCACAAATACCTGGGCGTCTCCGGTCCAGCCAAGGCGCTCATCCCTTTGGGGACAGTCGGTAGGGACATCGACAAAATTTCCCTTCTGCCCCCAGATGATGTTGTCAAAGAGACGGTTTAAGAGAGGATTGGAACAGCTTAAGCGTCCCGTTCGCTTCATCTGGGAGTGGAGGACCACCGCCGTGAAATATTCCGGTTTCGCCGCACCGGGACCGCCGGGAAATGCATCGATCCGAATATAGCGAAAACCAAAAAAGGTCAGGCGCGGCTGGCAGCTCTGTTGTCCATCACGGCAAATACAGCAGTATTCCGCCCTGGCACTGCGGTAATTTTCCGTATAAAAACAGCCGTCCTTATCCAGAACCTCTGCGTGGGAAAGCCGGATCTCTTCCCCGGCTTTGGCATTTACACTGATTTCCACGTAACCGGTGATTTCCTGCCCGAAGTCTGCCACAACTTCGCCTTTGGGAGTCGTAAAGATGCGGGCCGCCGCGATCCGTTCCTGCTCGCGGATTTCTTCGCCCTGCTGTTCGATCAGCGTTTCATATGGCCCGTCAAAGGTCTCTGCCGCCACGGAGCATGGAGGGATAAAGGAAGCGTCGTAAATCTCTCCGTCATAGATCTCAGAGAAGCGGACTGCGCTTTCGGAAACGGACCAGCTTTCATCAGAGACGATGAAGCCGCGGTGTCCGTCCTCATAGGTGATTTCCAGCTGTGCCAGCAGCCCCATGGGGCGGGCGGCCAGGCCCTTCTGAAAGTCCGATGCGGAAAATCCGGGCATGGGACTGTGATACCAGCCCTTTCCGACGGTGACAGTCAGATGGTTCTCCGCCCTGAGCAAATCCGTTACATCATACTCCTGATACTGAAGCCTTTTGTAGTAGGTAGTCCAGCCGGGAGCCAGCACAAACTGGCCTATCCTGCGGCCGTTAAGTGCGGCTTCATATACGCCCAGCGCGGTGATAAAGAGACGGGCCTGTTTTACAGTCCGTGACAGCGCAAAGTCTGTGGAAAATACGGGAGCCGCATTTCCGAAATCATTGGCCGGCTTGAGCCATTTTGCTTTCCAATCCATAATGAATTCCTCCTGCTCGTGTTTGTCTTGACTTCCAGAATAGTTTGTCTTGACTTCTAGGATACCAGATTGTAATATGAATAAAAAGAACTGTTTTGGACTAAAAAGGGGGGGGAATTTAACCTGTTATGAGAGATAGGAATACGATTGAGCTGAAGGGACTTACAATGGAGCGTGAGGACAAGATCGTGGTAATGCCTTTCTGCCAGCAGGACGTGGAGATGCATGACCATGATTTTTTTGAACTGGCTTATATTACAGGAGGCAGCGCGCTGCATACGATCAGTGATGCGGACGGAGAGGTGAGATCCGGTGAGGTGAAGGCCGGAGACTATTTTATAATCGATTACGGCAGCAGGCACAGCTACAGGGAATGCAGGGATTTTACTCTGATTAACTGCCTGTTTCTGCCCGAGATGATTGACGATACACTGGCGGACTGCCGGTCTTTTGAAGAAGTACTGCGGGTGTCTCTGATCCGTTACTATAAATGGTGCTTCGGGCAGACCTCCGCGAATCGGGTGTTCCATGATGAGGAGGGGCGTATTCTGCCTCTGATCCTGGGAATTCAGGAGGAATACCAGGAGAAAAAAGTGGGATACACAGAGGTATTCCGGTGCCGGCTGACCGAGATCCTGATTCTGACCATACGGAAAATCGTCTGTGACAGCAAAAAGGATGACAGGGAGATACAGCCGCGGAGCACGGCGGTGCTGGAAGCGATCCGGTATCTGGATAAAAATTACAGGGAAAAGGCCGTACTGAAGCAATTTTGCCGGGAATACCATTACAGCCAGCAGTATATCAGCCGGAAATTTCGTCAGGAGACGGAAATGACCGCGCTGGAATACCTGCAGAAGATCCGGATTGAGAAGTGCTGTGAGCTGCTGGCTGGCAGTGATCTGTGTATTCAGGAGGCCGCGCGGTCTGTAGGGTATGAGGATGTAAAATTTTTCTGTACGCTGTTTAAAAGGACCTTGAACATGACGCCTGGGGAGTACCGGAAAACCGCTGCCGCTGCAATGCAGTACTGATTTTACGGTTTGATTCCCTGCCGCCGGTGCCGCATTCGGCTGCCGGATTTGTTTGTTATTTTGTTGACAATCTATAAATGCCATTATATAATTGAAGCAGCAAAGGGGCTTGGGGGGACGTTTACGTCCTTTATGGCCTCTTTTTTTATTACATAACTGAGTTTGAAAATTGAAAGGAGAGCAAAGATGAAGTACCCACGGTTATTTTCAGAAGGAAGTATTGGAAACGTAAAAATCAGGAACCGGATTGTAATGTGTGCCCTGGCGATGGGAGTGTCGGACGACAGGCAGTGTATTGGTGAAGATTTTCTGGCCTATCTGATGGAACGGGCGAGAGGCGGAGTCGGCCTTATCGTCCTGGAGAATACCAGGGTTGATGATGAGCACGGTGTGGCGGCGCCCTGGCAGGCCAGTGTTGCCAGAGATGAACAGATCGCACCTATGGCAGCAGCGGTGAAAGCGCTGCATGAGGAAGGCGTTAAAGTTTTTGCACAGCTTCATCATCCAGGCAGAGAGACCTTCTCCAACTTAAACGGAAACGTCCCTGTCTGGTCATCCTCCAACAGGCCCTGCGGAGTCTGTCAGCAGGAAACTCATGAGATGACAACAAAGGAAGCGGAAAGCGTTATTCAAAAATTCGTTGCTGGCGCGGTGAGAGCGAAAAAAGCGGGAGTAGATGGGATTGAACTGCACGGTGCCCATGGCTATTTGATTTCCCAGTTTCTGAGTCCCTACACCAACCAGAGAACGGACCGGTTCGGCGGTTCCTTTGAGAACAGGCTGCAGTTTGTGAAAGAAATTATCGAGGGGATCCGTCGGGAATGCGGCGCAGACTTTACGCTGGGAATCCGGCTGACTGTCGATGAATTGCTGGCGCCCAATGGCGTACAGGAGTATCTGACCCTGGAGAAAGGTGTCAAAGTCTGCAGGGAACTGGAAAAAATGGGTCTGGATTTTATCAATGTATCCAATGGAATCTACGAATCCTTTAATTCCCTGTCGGAGCCGACCACCTACCCGCAGGGATGCCGGACGCAGAGAATCCTGGCTGTGAAAAAAGCTGTAAGCATTCCAGTTATCGCCGTGAACATGGTGAAGGAACCCTGGTTTGCGGAGAAGATGCTGGAAGAGGAGATGGTCGATTTTGTCGGACTTGGCCGTGCCGTTGTGGCAGATCCAGAATGGCCATTAAAGGCAGTGCAAGAGCGCGAAGATGAGATAAACCGCTGTATTTCCTGTACGTTTTGTTTTGAGACTCTCGTCAGTGATACAATTGCCGGGAAGGGGCCTGTCAAATGTGCGGTGAACCCCAGGGCAGGCAGAGAGTGTAAATATCCGGCTCATGAGAAAGACGGCGCGGGAAGAACGGTTGTGGTTGTGGGAGCCGGAGTCGGCGGCCTGGAAGCGGCGCGCGTGCTGGGAGAGAGAGGCTTTCATGTTGTTGTATTGGAAAAGGAAGGCCATGCAGGCGGCCAGATCAGCATTGCGGACCGCCCGCCTCATAAAGAGAAGATGGACTGGATTGTGGAATATGAGCTGTCGCAGCTTAAGAAATATGACGTACAGATTCTCATAAATACGGAGGCGGATGCCGGCCGGATTGCCTCCTATGCTCCTTACGCTATTGTACTGGCTACAGGAGGCACACCCATCAAGCCGACCTCCATCCCCGGCTCTGATCTGGAGAATGCGGTCACCTTCAAAGAGGTGCTTTGCGACGAAAAGGTGCTGGAAGGCCGGAAAGTAACCGTGATCGGCTCCGGAGCCACCGGACTGGAAACCGCGGAATTTCTGTGTGCCAGGGGCAATGAGGTGACTATTGTGGAGATGCTGGATTCCATTGGACAGGGCGTCTACGTCCAGCACTATCTGGATGCTATGGACAAACTTTCTAAGTATGATATTACATACAAACCAAAGACCAGACTGGCAGAGATTAAGAAGGATGCGGCCGTTCTGGAACATTTGGAGGACGGCACTTTCGAAGAGTATCCTTCCGATTACGTAGTTCTTGCCATGGGCGTAAGATCTGTCAATCCCCTGGAACAGGCGTGTAAAGAAATCTGTGATAAGGTAATCGTCGCAGGAGATGCGAAACAGGTTGGAAGAATTGAAGGAGCCGTAAGAAGTGGATTTGAAGCGGCTTATACATTGCAGTAAAAAAGCTGTCTGCGTCAGCAGAATCAGGTGGACCGGAAGTTCGGCAGGCTTCTGGAATAAAAATGATGAAAGCGAGGAACGGAAGATGACAATAGAAAAAATCGAGAATATGTGCGGCGGAGAGGGCTGTGTCGTGATTAAGCACATTTTAGGAAAAGAGGAGTTAAACGGGAAATGCGGTTTATATGCAGAGGTCACAATCGGGAAAGGATGTTCTCTCGGTTACCATGAACATCTCGGAGAAAGCGAAACATACTATATTCTGTCGGGAAAAGGAGATTATAACGATAATGGCGCAATACGTCCGGTAACTGCCGGTGATGTGACGTTTACTCCATCGGGCAGAGGGCATGGATTGGTGAATACAGGAGATGACGATCTGATCTTTATGGCATTGATTATCTTGGATTAAGGCTAAAGAGGCGGTGTGTTAAACTCTGAAAACTTATAGAGTGTGCAGAAAAAAAATGATGTCACCGCAGTATAAGACCGATGGCCGCATCCCTCAAATAAAAATTGAGGGATGCGGCCATCGGTAAATTATAAATTTAACATGGAATAACTGGAACATCATGCTGTCAAAATAATAAGCCCATGCAGCCCATACCCCAGGATATACTTATATTCACAAGTCTCCAAATGCAGCTTCATGTACTGATCAAAGTTCTCCTTTGTTAAATTATTCAGCTGTTCCCCTCTCATATAAGCCGTGCCGTCTGATGTCAGGTGATGAAGAATTTTGAGCTGATGGTCATGCGCAGTCTTTTCAATCTCTTCTGGCAGCAAATAGGTAAAAGGATCATCCTCACCTCTGGTGCTATAGAATTTTAACACATCCTCCATATTCTCCAGTTTCACGTTAAGGTTTAGATGTAATGCTGCCATGAAATTAATATAGGAAATAACTAAAATCCCTTTCTTTTTTAATAACCGCAGACATTGCTCCAGAGCCACGTTCCGAGCCTTTTCTTCCAGATGGTAAAATGCCCCCATGCAGAGTACGACATCAAAAGAATAATCTTCATATGGATTCATTTCACAAATGTCTCCGACGAAAATGTCGTCCAGCAATGGCTTCTGCATTTGCTTTTGCCGCATGATATCCACATTGCGCGGTACAATATCACTCGCAATGACGGCATTTCCCCGTCTGGCCAGTTCGAAGGCGTAATTCCCGGTTCCTGCGCAGCCATCAAATATCCTGCTGTGAGGGGGAAGGACGCGATCAAAATAGTACATGGTAGTCAGCCATTCTACCTGGTGACTGTAATTGCGAAACAGCCTTCCGTCTTCATCGTAATGGTTGTAATAGTTGATGATGTTTTTCTCCATAATGCACCTCCGGAACGATCAATTGTCATATCTGCCAGCGTTTCCAACAGCCTGCATTTTACCATGTACAAATAATTCCGTCTATTCCTTAATTGCACTGATTACAACCATCCATTCCTTTTCATATCGGTTTCTGAGGAGAGTTGATTAAATCCTTCAGCGTAATCCCATCCAGATACTCATTAATGATCGTATCCAGTTTCTGCCATACAGGCCGCGTCAGGCAGCATTCAAGCCGGGAGCATTCCGCATAAGATTCCTCCACGCAGGCGACTGGGGCCAGACTTCCCTCTGTCAGACGCAGAATCTCGCCCAGAGTGTATTCGCCGGGCTCTTTCGTCAGGCGGTAACCGCCGCCTTTTCCGCGCAGGCCGGCCAAAAGCTGATTCTGAACGAGTACCTTTATGATAATCTCCAGATATTTCTCGGAAATGTCCTGACGGTTCGCAATTTCTTTCAGAGGAACGTACCTGTCGGTGTTCTGTTGTGCCAGATCCAGCATAACCCGCAGCGCGTAACGTCCCCTCGTTGAAATCATCATTTGACACCCCTCCCTTCCGCAATACCAGTACCGGGCGGCACTGGTTATAATCCTATTATACAACAAGGTAAATAGGATTATCAATAGCAAATATAGTTATAAACCTATTGACAAAGTAGGTTTATGATATTATGATGAATATAACCAAGTGAATAAGTAGGTTATTGAGAGAAAAGCCTTTTTCAGGCGGAATGGAGGACTATATGTCAAAACGATTGCTGGAAGTAAATGGATTATCAGTCAATGTGGAAGATAAAGAGATTTTGCATGGAATTAATCTGGAGATTAAAAAGGGGGAGACTCACGTGCTGATGGGGCCGAACGGAGCGGGTAAGTCCACGCTGGGTTACGCTCTGATGGGGAATCCGCGCTATGAAGTGACGAAAGGAAATATCTGGTTTCAGGAAAAGCGGATAAACGAAGAGCCGGCCGATAAACGGGCTAAGGCAGGAATGTTTCTTTCCTTCCAGAATCCGCTGGAGGTTCCGGGCCTTCCGCTGGGCACATTTATACGCAGTGCTGTGGAACAGCGCAGGGGCGCCAGAGTGCGGCTGTGGGATTTCCGCAAGGAGCTGGAGAAGGCCATGGAACTGCTGCAGATGGACCGGGCCTATGGAGACCGCGATTTAAACGCAGGGTTTTCCGGCGGTGAGAAAAAGAAAGCGGAGATTCTTCAGCTTCTACTCTTAAAACCAAGTCTGGCCATACTGGATGAGACGGATTCCGGTCTCGACGTGGACGCGGTCCGAACCGTGTCTCAGGGCGTGGAAGAGTACCAGAAAGGCCGGGACGGAGGTCTTCTGATTATCACCCACAGCACCCGGATTCTGGAGTCCCTGCGTGTGGACAAAACCCACATTATGGTAGACGGCAGAATCGTGAAGACAGGAGACGGTTCCCTGGTGGAACAGATTAACAAACACGGGTTTGAACAATATTTGGATCAGGCGGGCTGTTAGAGAGAGTTTGACGAAAAGCAATTTTTCAGATATACTCCAGTCCGCGCATCCGGAAAGGATGGAAGACAGAGATGCAAGAAAAAACATATGTAAATGATATCGACAGAAGTATTTACGACATCCGAAATGAAGAAACGGATGTTTACCGTATAGAGGAAGGCTTAAAGCCGGAGATCGTGGAGCAAATCTCAAAAGAGAAAAAGGACCCGCTTTGGATGGAGCTGTTCCGCCTGAAGTCCCTGCAGATATATAATAATATGAGCGTTCCCGATTGGGGTCCCTCCCTGGAGGGCCTGGATATGAGCCACATCGCCACGTATGTGCGCCCCAACACAAAGATGAAGACGAAGTGGTCCGATGTGCCTGAGGAGATCAAGGATACCTTCGAGCGTCTGGGAATCCCCCAGGCGGAGCGGAAATCCCTGGCTGGCGTAGGCGCCCAGTATGACTCGGAGCTGGTCTATCACAATGTCCGCCAGGAGGTGGCGGAGATGGGCGTGGTATATACGGACCTGGAAAGCGCCATGAAGGGGGAATACGCGGACATGGTGAAAAAGCATTTCATGAAGCTGGTGAAGCCTTCGGATCACAAGTTTGCAGCGCTCCACGGGGCCGTCTGGTCAGGTGGTTCCTTTGTCTATGTGCCGCCGGGAGTTTCCGTGGAAATACCGCTGCAATCCTATTTCCGGCTGAACGCGCCGGGAGCGGGGCAGTTTGAACATACACTGATCATCGTGGATGAAGGGGCGGACCTTCACTTTATTGAGGGATGTTCCGCACCTAAATATAATGTGGCCAATCTTCACGCAGGCTGTGTAGAACTGTTTGTGGGAAGGAATGCGAAGCTTCGTTATTCCACGATTGAAAACTGGTCTAAAAACATGTATAACCTGAATACCAAGAGGGCCCAGGTGGAGGAAGGAGGCACCATCGAATGGGTGTCCGGTTCCTTTGGCTCCCATGTTTCCTACTTATATCCCATGAGCATCCTGAAGGGCCGCGGGGCCAGAATGGAGTTCACTGGAATCACCTTTGCGGGTGAGGGGCAGAATCTGGACACAGGCGCGAAAGTGGTTCACGCCGCTCCGGAGACAACCTCCTATATGAACACCAGATCCATATCCAAGAGCGGGGGCGTAAGCACCTTCCGCAGCTCCGTGGTAGTGGCCAGGGGGGCGAAGAACAGCAAATCGGCTGTCTCCTGCCAATCCCTGATGCTGGACCGGATATCAAGGTCAGACACGATACCTGCTATGGATATCCGGACCCCGGACGCGGACATCGGCCATGAGGCAAAGATTGGGCGGATCAGCGACGAGGCTGTCTTTTACCTCATGTCCAGAGGGCTGAGCGAGGAGGACGCCAGGGCAATGATCGTCAGCGGATTTGCGGATAATGTATCCAAAGAGCTGCCATTAGAGTACGCCGTGGAGATGAATAACCTGATCCGGCTGGAGATGAAGGGAAGTATTGGTTAGTTTAGGAAAGGAGGTCTCCTATGGGACAGGGACTTGATTTGAAGATAAACAGGCTGCCGGCCAGAACCTGGAACTGGCTGAAAATGAATGAGGCAAGCTTAAATGAGACAGAGGCAGGGGAATCCCCCACTATAATCACGGAAGGGTTCGCGGAAGCGGTCACATGGAGAGAAGATTTCTCGGCCATTGCCACCGGGATGGGAGAAGATATGGACCGACTGGCGCGCGAGGCGAATACAGACGCGATCCGGATCCAGTCCGGGCCATCGGAAGAAGAGCGGCGGGCCGCGCTGCATTTTGTCTGCGGCGGCGGGGTAAAGAGTTTTCAGCCCGTGGAGCTTCTGGTACGGGAGGACGAAACTCTTAACGTGGTTATGGATTTCACCTCTGCACCGGAGGCTGCTGGTCTGACTGCTGTCCTGACCAGGTTCCGAGTCAGAAAAAACGCCAGACTGAGGTTGATCCAGCTCCAGCTTCTGGGAAGCGGCTATACATTTTTGAGCGATATCGGCGGAAGCTGCGGTGAGGGGTCATCCGTGGAGGTAATCCAGCTGTTTTTGGGCGGTGCGGAGACTTACGCGGGCTGCCAGGCAGACCTTGCAGGGAAAGAGAGTACGATGAACGCCGATGTGGGTTATTTGGGAAGGGACAGCCAGCGGTTAGACTTGAACTACGTGGCAAACCACCGGGGAGAGAAATCCCGGAGCCGGATTCTGGCCGGAGGCGTGCTGAGGGACCGGGCGTTTAAGCTCTTTCGCGGAACCATTGATTTCAAGTTTGGGGCCGCCGGGGCAGAGGGAGAGGAGAAGGAGGATGTGCTGCTTCTGGGAGACGACGTGATCAATCAGACCATTCCCCTGATTCTCTGTGCAGAGGAGGATGTCCAGGGAAACCATGGAGCGACCATCGGAAGACTGGATGACGAACTGCTGTTCTATCTCTGCTCCAGAGGCATGAGCCCTGAGGCTGCCGCTGAAATGATAACAAGGGCCCGGCTGGACGCCGTCTGTCGGAAGATCGGCGACGAATCCGCAGAGCAGATGGTGCAGGATTATCTGGAGGAGGTGGAGAAAAATGGAAGATAAAAATCCATACCGCGAAAATTTTCCATTGCTTAAGGAGAATCCGGTGATTTACTTAGACAGTGCGGCCACGGCTCAGAAGCCCTCCTGTGTACTTAAAGCGGAGCGGGATTTTTATGAGCACAGCTATGCAAATCCCATGCGCGGCTTCTATGCCCTGAGCATGGAGGCCACAAAACGGCTGGAGGAAGCCAGAGACGAAGTGCGGCGCTTTATTAACGCGTCGTCCTCCGACGAGATTATTTTCACCAGAAACACCACGGAGAGCCTGAACCTGGTGGCCTACAGCTATGGACTGTCCCGGCTGAAGGCCGGGGATGAGGTTTTGGTAAGTATCATGGAGCACCACAGTAACTTGCTGCCCTGGCAGATGGCTGCTGAAAAGACGGGAGCGGTTTTACGATTTCTGGAGTGTGAGGCGGATGGCCGGATTACGCAGGAACATCTGGAGGCGGCATTTACTGACCGTACCAGGCTGGTAGCTGTGGCTCATGTGTCCAATGTGCTGGGATGCGAGAACCCCATACGCCAGATCGCGGCCATGGCCAGGGAGCGAGGGGCTGTTGTGGTCGTGGATGCAGCACAGAGCGCGCCCCATATGCCGATCGATGTACAGGAATTAAGCGTGGATTTTCTGGCTTTCTCAGGCCATAAGCTTATGGGGCCCATGGGCATCGGTGTGCTGTACGGGAGACGGGAACTGCTGGAGGAGATGCCTCCCTTCCTCACCGGAGGAGAGATGATCGACTCTGTCACCAGAACAGGGGCAGTATTCGCCCCGGTGCCTCATAAGTTTGAGGCGGGCACCGTCAACGCGGCGGGAGCCTGGGGGCTTATGGAAGCGATCCGCTATCTGAAACATGTAGGATTTGACGAGGTGCATCGCCGGGAACTGGCATTGACAACGATGGCCCTGGAGGGGCTTAAGCAGATACCGCACGTCCATCTCCTGGGATCTGAGCGGCCGGAAGACCACTGTGGAATTCTGACCTTTACCATAGATGGCGTTCACCCTCACGATGTGAGCGCGATTCTGGATGCAGATGGCATCGCCGTTCGCGCCGGGCATCACTGTGCCCAGCCGTTGCTTGAATATTTAAAGGTCAATTCTGCGACCAGAGCCAGCATATATTTTTATAATACCCGTGAGGAGATTGAGGCATTTTTGAAGAGCACAGCTGGAATCAGGAGGAAGATGGGATATGGAGAATAGAAGTTTTTATAATGAGATTTTGACGGAACACAATCTGCGTCCGGCTCACAAACACGATCTGCCGGATGCCAATCTGGTGCTGGAGGGCGTAAACCCCAGCTGCGGAGATGATATCTGGCTAAAGCTGAAGGTGGAGGACGGAGTAATCCAGGCTGGATCCTTCGTGGGCGACGGCTGTGCGATTTCCCAGGCTTCCGCGGATATGATGCTGGACCTGGTGATCGGAAAGAAGAAGGAAGAGGCCGTGAAGCTGGCTGAAAACTTCTTTCAGATGATTCGGGGCACAGCAGGGGAGGCGGATTTAGAGGCGCTGGAGGAAGCTGCCGCCCTGCAGGACATTGCCCATATGCCCGCCCGGGTGAAATGCGCGGTGCTGGGTTGGCGGACTCTGGAGGAAATACTGGAGGGACAGGAGAATTGATCCGATCTATTTGATTTTTCCATTTCTATCCATAAAATGAAAATTGCTGAAACTTTTTCACCAATACCAGACGTCTAATCGTTTGTAATAAGAAAATAGAAAGACGAGGTATTCATTATGAGAAGATTTGCAGTGATTTGTATGTGTGCAGTGGCGATTGCAGGAGCAGTGCCGTCTGTCCCGGCCTTTGCGGCTACGGGAAATGTGGTGATGGCTGCGAAGTCAAGAACGAGGCAGTCCCAGTCCGGCCTTCAGGATACGGCCCAGGCAGTGCAGATTGCATTTCAAAACAAAGATATGGAGAAGCTGGCCGGATTATGTAATTTCCCATTGACCATCGTCTACGGAGACGGTTCCCTGGTGGAGATCAAAGACAAGGCGGCGTTTAAGAAACTGGACTCCGGACTGATTTTCAGCAGTAAAATGCAGGATGCGATCGCCTCCACCAACGCAGCGAAGCTTCAGGCTGAGGGGAACGCAGGCGCGCAGATGGGGGGAGACAGTGGCCTGAACCTGTACAAATTCAAGAAGAAATGGAAAGTAAACAGTATTTATCTGGATACCGCGGCTGGTAATGGACTGGCGATAAAAGACATGAAGGAGGCAGCAGTCACGATCCAGAAGACATTTTCATACAAGGATATGGACACCATGGCAAAGCTGTGCAACTATCCTTTGACGATCGTCCAGGAAAATGGTAATTTAAAAGAAATAAGAAACCCGCAGGAATTAGCCGCAATGGGCGAAGATAAGCTGTTTACGGAAAAGCTGAGAGATGCCATAGACCGGACGGATGTGGATAAGCTGACCAATGTCGGTGACGCAGGCGTGCAGATGGGCGGGGATTCCGGATTATCGATGTATCGTTTTAATGGTGTATGGAAGATCAATAATATTTATCAGTAAATAGAAATGCGGTTGGTGGACGGTGTTATTGCTGATCATAGAATAGCGGTCATGAAGTGTATGTTCTGGAGTGCTGGCGTAAAAGCATAGATGAAAAAGGGGCTGTAAAAAACTCCTCAAACAGAAAAATCGCTGAGGTCATGAGACTTCAGTGATTTTTTGTATAATTACTCCCGATCCCGTTTCCTGGAAAAATCAATTATAATAAGTACCATGGCCGCTACTGCAATTGTAAAATAACTTGTTAAATGCCATGCATTGAACGGCTCGGCGATGAATCTGGAAAGAGTAAATGCAACGAACAGATCGACAGGAATTACCAGCAGCAGAGTTATTCCTGACGCCAGAAATTTCCGTGACCGGAATACCCTGAACAGAAAGAAAATACACCACAGATACACAACTCCAATGAAAGCCATATTGATGCTGATTGGAAAAAATAAATCGCTGACCCTGATCAGTCTATGAAGCACATACAAAAACGGTACAATAAAAATACTGCACATGAGCAGGGAACCGCAAACTCCTTTTTTACCGAATTTGATCATGGGGATGAATACCAGCCATGTAAAGACAATCGCACTGATCGGATACAGCGACCATGTGAACGATCGTGAAATCGCTGTATCACAGATGGCGCATACCGCAATCCCGATAAAAAGAAGCAGGCTGAATGCACCTGTAAAGATGTTATGCATAGATCTGGATCTGCCTTGTGATGCTTGGACTTGTTCCTGATTCATTCGTGTGTCCTCCCTGTTTATGTCTGAATTTTATTTTGTAATTGATTTCATCTTTTTGGTTTTATTCTGTTTCCCGTCCTATATCATTTCTCATTTACTCACTTTGTGGATATGCTCATGATAAGCCCCATGCGTCAGTCTGTAAGCCGTAAAATATTCTTCTTCCATTTGACCGGCCGATATGCCAAAGTAATCACACCAGCTCTCCTCATAACAGACAAACAGTATACTTGGAAGAATACTTGTGAAGAATTCAGTCAGCCAATGGGCATGGTCCATTTTCGGATTGTCTGATGATTGTTCCCCATCGATCTCCATCAACGGAGCCAGCACCTGATACAGGATCGTCTGGCTGCTTCCGTTTTTTAAAGACTCGCTCATGAGAATTCTGGAGCAGTCCCGATTCTGTTTGAGAAATTCCATGTACACGGATATCTTTTCAATCCCCTCAGCCCGGCTGTCATGCAGGATCTCCTTGTATTCGTCAACAAATTCTGTAATGACAGCATTTAACAGATCTTCCTTGCTTTTAAAGTGGTAGTAGATGAGAGACTTGGGTACCCCGGCATTGGAAGCGATTTCCTCCATGCCTGTGGCGTCGTACCCTTTTTCCGCAAATAGTTGTTTCGCTGTCTTCATAATTAAGCCTTTTTTGCTTGCCCTTGCCATTGTGATCCCTCCGAAGTTGTACTGACTGGTCAGTATAATTATATGTTTGAAAATGGGGACTGTCAAGTAAACTTTTACGGCTGTTGTTTTATTTTCATGATAATTGTCATCAGTGACAAGATTTGGTATAATCATTGCATGAAAAGCTGCTGATTTTGTTCGGGGATTATGAGAAATACCTGGCTTGATGCGTGGATGGAGAAGAACTGGAAAGTGAGAGGTGGCCGAGGTGTACAGAATACTAATTGTGGATGATGAAAGAAACGAACGTACCGGAATTGAAAAATTAATCAGAAGGTATCAGTTTCATTTAGAAGTTGTTCAGGCGTCAAACGGGCGGGAGGCATTGGAAAAATTTGAGCAGAACGGAATCGATATTCTTCTAACCGATATAAAGATGCCGTTGATGTCAGGCATCGAACTGATTAAGGAAGTACATAAAAGGGGCTGGGATCCTATCTGCATTATATACAGTGCTTACGGGGAATTTGAGTATGCACAGAATGCCATAGCACTTGGGGTGATGCAGTATCTTCTGAAACCGATAAAAATGCAGGAATTTCAGAATCTGTTTGAACATGTCGTTTCCCTGTGTGAAGAGAAAGATCATCAGCAGGCGGAGAGTGAAGCGTTAAAAATTAAATTGAGAAATGTGGAAAACGATAAGATGTATCGCCAGCTGCTAAAATACCTCGAGTCTGAAGCGGATGAACGATCAGAAGACACGGAGGAACTGTTTGCACGGGAAGCTTTGGTGCCGGTTATTTTATCCAGCTACTCCTATCTGTTTTCCAGGTATTGGGAGAATTATGAAGAGGATATCAATAAGATATTTGATAATAATCCGGTGATCATCAATAAGGACGATACACAAACACTGGTTTTGGCCGGGTGCGGCAGACTTGCCTCGCAAAGGAAAAGAGAAGAGGTCTGTGAGAGACTGATCCAGATGTCAAGAGATAACTTCCAGTCGGAAATTTTTATCGTCATGGGTACGAAGTGCAGCAGCATGGAAGAATTGAAAGCACAGTATGAGATCATGCGGGAGCAGCTGGATTACCAGTTTTTTATTACTGAAAGTACGTATTTCCTGATAGAAGAAAGTGGATTTGTGAAAAAAGAGAGTGATATGCTTTCCATTTACTTTAAAAAAATTCTGACCTGCGCTAAGCTTAAGGATTTTCAGGGAATAAAAAGTGAATTTGAAAAAGCCTTTGAATATGTGGAAAAGAATGTGGGATTCAGTTCAATCTATATCAAATATAATTTTTCGGAAGTGATCAAGCAGTGCTGTGAAATCCTGCACAGCGGAGAACGGCTTATGGAGGTAGTGGAAGATATCTATGGCTCCCGCTCGATCGCACAGGTGAAACAGGCCGTATCCCATCTGATTGACGTGCTGGCAGAGGACGAAAGAAGCCAGAATGAGGAAAATCGCGTTGTGATTATGGCGAAAGCATATATTCATGAGCATTACCAGGACTGTACACTCAGTGTTTCCTCGATTGCGGACGAGCTGGGAATCTCGTCGGCATATTTGAGCACGCAGTTTAAGGCGGAGACGGGCCAGCAGCTGGTAAAATACATCTCCTGGTATCGGATTGAGCGGGCCAGGGATCTGTTGACCACGACAAATGTCAAGATAGGCGAGGTGGCGAAGAAAGTGGGCTACCTAAACACCTCTTATTTTATATCTTTGTTCCGGAATAATATGGGATGCAGTCCGGCGAAGTACAGGGAGAGGGTGTTCAGAGATGAAGGCTGAGAGAAAGAGAACCTTTTTAGAACAGCTGAGAGCCGCATTTGTCATTGTAATTATGATACCGGTACTGTGCCTTGGCGGATTTATCTTTTGTTCGTCCCACAGATATATAAAAGAGCAGCGTTTGATGGAGAGTTCCAACCTGGTGATTCAAAACCAGACGGATTTAAACAACTGGGCGGAACAGTGTGAGAGTTCGCTCCGCTATCTTGCGGGAAACTTTACACTTCAGGAATTCCTCAAGATGGACGTAAATCAGTATATAGAGGTCAATAAGGCGCTTAAAAATGTAAATCCCCTTCTGTATAATGTAATCCTGACGAATCAGTATTATAAAAACATTGCAGTGTATACCGATAAAAAGTACCATATTGATACAAGCCTGATCAAGAATTCAAGTGCGGTAACGGATGAAGACTGGTATCAGGAAATCATGAATACGACAGGGATCTATTGGTGGAGCAGCGGCGGGGAGATGTACATCGGACGTAAAATTGTTACGGCATATCCGGTCGGTACAATTGGAATCGTTGTGGTTCAATTGAAAAAGGAGACATTTGAAAATAGTTTTCAGATGTTTCAGCAGATTCCTGTTAAAATTGAGTTAAAGGCTGGAGATACGGCAGTTTACCAGTATGGGAATGAGAACAACAGCGATTCCTGGGGATTTGACCAAAGCCGAGCATTGGCCGATACGGGCTGGGAAATCTCCTACAAAATCGACAAAAAGTATTTCAGCCAGAATGTGCTTGTCAGTTTTGGGATGCCGATGCTGATTATATGCCTGGTGCTTTTCCTGGCCTGGTTCTGCATTCGCATTTTAACCAGATATTTAATGAGAGATTTGTCGGTCCTGGTGGAGGAAGTCAATGAAGTGCAGAACGGAAATTTTGATGTGGAGATCCAGTCATCTGCGACAGAAGAAATTCATGTGCTGGCACAGAGCATTCAGGGGATGCTGGGGAAGATTAAACAGTTAATCCGGCAGGTATATGCGAAAGAGATCGAGCGCCAGGACCTGGAACTGAATCTGCTGCAGGCGAAAATCAGCCCTCACTTTCTTTATAATAATCTGTCGGCGATTAACTGGCTTGCCATAGACTGCGGGGAAGAGAAGATCTCGGAGATTACCACGGAGATGGCGACGTTTTACAGAACCGCTTTAAACAAGGGGAATAACATCGACCGTCTTTCTGTAGAAATAACCAATATTAAATCTTACATCAACCTGCAATTGATTGCACACGAGAACGAATTTGATGTAGAATACGATATCGATGAAGGCCTGCTGGAATGTGTCGTGCCGATTTTTATTCTGCAGCCGCTGGTCGAAAATGCTATTGAGCACGGCATTGAAGAACTGGAGAATACCAGAGGGCGAATCAAAATCAGCGCGAGACAGGAAGATGGCTGTATGTATTTGGAAGTGTACGATAACGGCAGGTCCCTGTATGAGAAGATCGGGGCTGAGGCAATGAGGCCGGAGGACTACGGATATGGAACCCAGAATGTACATAAGCGAATCCGGCTCTTATACGGTCAGCAGTGCGGCCTTACGATTACAGCGGATACAACAGGAACGACATCTATCATCAATCTGAATATGAAAGATTTGAGAAAACAGATCAGCTGACAGGCTTAAAGGGCTTACAAAGCGTATGAAACGAAGCGCTGTAAGCCCTTTTCATTTCCTGAAAATTACGCCGAGTTAATAAAATCGATATAGAGTTAAGATTATTTGGATAGGCATGACCGAAGAAAAACTATAAAATATAAGTATCAAAACAAGTTGTTTCATTTCGAAAGGAGAAGGGATTATGAAGAAGAAAGTGATGAGCGTACTCTTAAGTACCGCTATGGCTGCAGCACTTATGGCTGGGTGTGGCAGCAGCGCCGGCAAGGAGTCTTCCGCTGCCGGAGAAGAGAAGAGTGCCGGGGGCAGTAAGACGGTCACCATGATGTGCTGGTATACAGAGGATGATATGCAGCGGGTAATTGACGCGATTAACGAAAAACTCGGCGGCGAATATCAGGTAGAATATACATATATTACGAATTCTGATTACAACAATGTATTGAGCACTCAGCTGGCCGCGGGCGAAGGCCCCGATGTAATAGCGGATGGCGCAAATTTCCCGGCGAGAATAAAAGCAGGGAATATTAAGGATATTACGGGGACCGGGCTGACGGACGGCTTCAGTAAGGAAGGCCTCGCATTATGTACAATGGACGGTAAGAACTATGGCATCCCCTGTTATGGCTGGTTTGCAGGTGTCTTTTATAATACAGAGCTCTTTCGGCAGAGCGGCATTACGGAAACACCGAAAACGTATGACGAGTTTCTGGAGGCGTGTAAAAAGCTGAGCAGCAACGGGGTAAAGCCTCTGGCACTGGGGCTTGCGGATGGTGATAACGGCTTACACTCTGTCTGCGGATTCCTGGAGAGCAATTTCTACGAGACTTCCGACGCGGGAAAGGAATTTGATACCGGGTTTGCAAAAGGTGAAAAGACAATGGCCGGAACTCTGAATGATTCTATGGAAAAATGGAGGCAGATGGTCGATCAGGGTTATATCACACCGGAAATGGTTGGTATCTCAGGCAACCAGGCAAAAGATGAGTTTATGGCCGGAAAAGCGGGCATGTATTACAGCGGTCCATGGGAATATGAGAATTTTAAGAATGCAGGACTGTCCTTTGGCGTGATGCCATTTTTAGGCCCGGATGCAGATAATGCCTATTTGATTGGCGGACCAGCGGCAAGTTGGGGAATTAATGTCAATACAAAAAATGAAGAGGGCGCTGAAAAAGTGATGGAAGCGCTTGCAAGTGTAGAGGTACAGCAGGCCTTTATTGATGCAAATCCTGGAAGCAGCAGTTATCGGGAAGACGTTACCACCGGTTTGCCGGAAGAGTATGCGGATGTGGAGGCAGTTCTAAATGCCGGAAAAATCGCCTGCTGCTGGGACAGATGGAGTATTAATATGCCGTCACAGTCCTTGATTGACGAAATCAACGCTCAGGTACAGGGACTGGTGTCAGGTGAATTATCAGCAGAGGATTTCTTAAAAGCACTGGACAGCAAAGCTGATTCGATCCGGTACGAATAAAAAGGGGAAGTATGAGCACAAATTTAAAGAAAAGAAGTGAAATCCCATACGTATTGATGGCATTGCCGGCAGTCGCAGTTTTTATCACATTCTTCATTTTACCACTGGTTTTTACGATTCGTTACAGCTTTTACAACTGGACCAATTTTTCACCGGATGTCTTTTTTGTGGGATTAAAAAATTATAAAAAACTGTTTTCAGATATCACGATCATTGGCGGAATTAAGAATTCTCTGACGTATGCGTTTTTTACAGTCTTACTGCAGAATCTGATATCACTTCCGGTTGCAGTTGTCCTCAATACAAAGTTTAAGGGAAAGAATTTCTTCCGGGCCACCTTCTTCTGTCCGGCGGTTTTGAGCACGCTGGTGGTAGGCTATCTATGGAAATACATTCTTTCAGCCAGTGATTTTGGTTTTGTCAATCAGATTTTAAATCAGCTGGGAGTTGGAACTGTAAATTTCCTTGGCAATGGAAAACTTGCGCTTGTCTCCATCATATTTACGCAGGTATGGCAGTGGTTTGGCTGGTCTATGGTTATTTATCTCGGAAACCTCCAGAGTATCAGCGATGATCTCTATGAGGCCGCGTCGATCGACGGCGCGTCGACTTTAAGAAAGTTCTGGCATATCACAATACCGGGGCTGGCGCCTGCGATTAAAATTAATCTGGTGACGGGAATTATCTCAGGCCTGAAGGTATTCGATGTAGTATTGTCCATGACGAATGGAGGGCCGGCTCATAAAACCGATACGATACTGTCTTTGATGTTTGCCAAGTTCTCAGAGGGCAATTACGGATATGCATCTTCTTTTGGAATCATGTTTTTGATTGTCAGTATGGTGTTATCAGCAGTATTACTGGGATTGTTTGGTAAATGGGAGAGGAGACTGGGACAGTGATCAGACAGAAAAGAGTGCAGCAGGGGTTAAAATATGTATGTATGACTATTTTAGCGGTAATAGTACTGGTGCCGATCTACTATTTAATTGTGACAACATTCAAGACATCTGCGGAAGCGACAGCGGCTCCGATGGCCTTGCCGTCTTCCTTCGATTTAAGCGGCTATGCCAGGGCATTTCAAAAAATGCAGTATCCAAGGGCGCTGATGAATACCGTAATCATCACGGTGTGTTCCGTGGCCGGAATTATCATTGTATCGGCCATGTGCGGATATGCGCTGAACCGGAAAGGCAATTACCGGTTATCAAAAATGACATTTACATTGCTGTTATCAGGGATGCTGTTTCCCTATCAGATGTCAATCCTGGGACTTTACCGGCTGATACAGACGATGGGATTAATGAATCATTTAACGGCAGTAATCCTGATTGACGTTGCCTGCAACATTCCGTTTGCGACATTTATGTTTCGCAGCTTCGTTTCTACAATCCCGGTGGAACTGGAGGAAGCGGCCAGAATTGATGGTGCGGGAACCTTCCGTACCTTCTGGACGATCACATTTCCGCTTATGAAGCCAATTGTGGCTACAATTTCAATCCTGAATGCGTTGACAATCTGGAATGATTTTATGGGACCGCTGTATTTCTTACAGGTCAGAGAGAAAGATGTTCTGTTGCAGGAGATTTACCGGAATGTTGGTCAGTTCTCTACGGATTGGACCAGTCTCTTTCAGATGCTGGTATTAGGCGCGCTTCCGCTGCTGGTATTCTACTTATTTATGCAGCGCTATATTATCGGCGGCGTTATGAGCGGGTCAATAAAAGGATAAAAGAATAAGATGGGAGACGTATTTATGAAAAATGGAAAATCATACACATTTATTTTACAGGAGGATCAGGAAAGCAGGCTGATATTTTTGGGAGCGGCAGAAGATGAGTTCGGAATGAACTGGATTGAGGGCAGCAAACCATGGGGGACAATCATCTGCCCTGATGGTATCAAGACGGCGGTGAAACGTGAAATCTTACCGAACGGGCATCTGCAGGAACGCTTTTGTTTTGAAAATGTATCTGAATTTCCAGTGCTTTTTAAGAAAACCGATGTGGGGATATATGCAACCTTTCACGATGATTACAGGCAGGCGGACGAATGTATGATACGGCGGTGCCATACACATATTTTCTGCGGCGGAGAGACGTCCTACGTCATGGCACTCCGCATGGGAGGGCAGGCACCGCACCTTGGGCTTATGGTGACAGCGGGGAGTATCAGCAGCTACAGCACAGAGCGGGATGAAGGCGCATTAAGCAATGACCGGGGAGATTTTATCCTGCATCCGGTGATAGAACCATTAAAACCCGGGGGAAGTGCGGAAATTGTATGGGAACTATTCTGGTTTGAAGACAAAGGGGATTTTGAGAGACAGCTGATCGGCGGAGGTAAAATACCGGTGCTGAAGACACAGCAGTGCACTTACTTTCCCGGAGAGAATATTGTTTTTGACGTTTTCTATGGGGCGCATGTGGAATCAGCCGATATCTCAGTTTCTTTTAACGAACGGTGTGTGGCGTTTCAGAGTGACTGGGATGGAGCAGTTACCTGCGTACACTGCGGGCAGAAGGCAAATAACGAGGGGGAGATCCGGGTGTGTGTCAGAGTCGGCGTGAAAGAACTGAACGCAGTATTTTATGTGAGCCCGGATTTAAGGAGTCTGGTGCGGAGCCGCTGCAGATTTATTGCAGAAAAACAGCAGTACCACGGTGAGATCTCAATGCTGGACGGAGCATATCTGATCTATGATAACGAAGAAAAAACACGGTATTACAGCCATCTGGATGATCACAATGGCGGCCGTGAGAGAATCGGAATGGGAGCACTTTTGGCACTTTGGCTGCAAAAGGAGGAAGATCCCTGTTTGAGAGAAAGTCTGACTCAATACGTAACGTACGTATATCGGGAATTATACGATGAGGAAACAGGAACTGTGTATAACGATATTTCGCATAATTTAGACTGGCATCGCAAATATAATTATCCATGGACAGCGGTGCTGCAGATCGAGATGTATCATCTGACAAAGGAAACACGTTATCTGGAGCACGCCTTCCGCACGATGAAGCGATACTACCTGGAAGGGGGAGACCGGTTCTATGCGATTGGCCTTCCTGTAAGCGAATTAGCGGCCTTATTGAGAGAAAACCACATGGATATGCAGTGCGAGGATTTAAAAACCAGCTTTTTCAGACATGCGGATTATATTCTGGAAAGAGGAACATCCTATCCGCTTCATGAGGTGAATTTTGAACAGAGTATCGTGGCTCCCGGAACAAGCTGCCTGCTGCAGGCCTATCAGATATCGGGGGAAGAAAGATATCTTGATGAGGCAAAACGGCAGTTAAAGCTTCTCGATCAATTTAACGGACAACAGCCGGATTACCACCAGTTTGAGAATTCAATTCGTCACTGGGATGGTTACTGGTTCGGAAAATACCGGATGTTTGGCGATACGTATCCTCATTACTGGAGTGTTTTAACCGGAGTAGATTTTATTCAGTACGAACAGGCCACGGGAGATCATTCCTTCCGGGAGATGGCCAGAGCTTCCCTGCGAGGCTGCTTAAATCTCTTCGCTGCCGATGGAAGCGCCTCCTGTGCCATGGTGTTTCCGCAGACGGTAAATGGAAAAAAAGGGAATTTTTACGATCCATGGGCGAATGATCAGGACTGGGCGTTGTATTACGCTTTAAAATATGAGGATGTTATACTGGAAGGCGGTTTATAATATGAATTTTAAACTGCACATTCAGAGCAGAGATCTCTTTGCCCTGAATGTGCAGTTTTTATTGTGTAATAGGAAAGTGCCCCTATTACACAATAAAGCCTTCCGGACACTTTATTTATACATTCTTTACCACCGAAAACAATTCCTTCAGCAAATATAAATAAAAATATAATCCCCAAAATGTATATAATAACCAATAAATAAGATAAATCAAGAAAGATATTGACAAATATGCAATACACAAATATAATACAAACATAGGACGTTCTACATATAACAGAGGAGGCTTATATGAATCATACAAAAATGACCATGAAAGGCGATAGGTTTTATATTAATGGGGAACTGACATACAGTGAAATCGATGGCTGTCCTTATCGCGGGCTGCTCATGAATGCCAGATTTATTCAGGGGATTTACGATGATAAGACCGGGAGGGAACGATATAACCGTTTCGGTAAAAGTTTTGATCCGGATCAGAACACAGACGAACTGATCGAAAGTCTTCCTGAATGGTATCAGGCAGGTTTGAGGGCATTCACCGTTGGGCTGCAGGGCGGCGGTCCCTGCTTCACGATTCCACTGGATTCGATTGATAATAATCCATATGGAAGCGATGGGAAAAATCTGGATCAGGCATATTTAAGAAGGCTGGCCAGACTCATCGACGCGGCTGACCGGCAGGGAATGGTCGTGATTGTAAGCCTGTTTTATGGAGTACAGAGTATGTACCTTACCGATGATGACGCGGTGGAGCAGGCGGTGACAAATATATGCCGGTGGCTGAAAGCGCGGGACGATAAGAATGTTATCATCGAGGCTGCCAATGAGCACAATATCAGCGCTTTTGAATGCCATAAGGTTTTGAGTCAGGAGAATGGCATTCTGAGGCTGATGGAGATTGCGAAAAAAGAATCCGGCGGACTTCCAGTCGGCTGTTCCGGCACAGGCGGATACTTTTCAGAGCGGATAGCCAAAGCATCCGATGTAATTCTGATCCATGGAAATGCACAGTCAAGGAATCTGCTGTACAATCTCATTAAGAAAGCAAAGTCGATCCAGCCGGCGAGGCCGATTGTGGTGAACGAAGATTCGCAGGCGCTGAGCCAGATGAAGGTCACTTTCCAGAACGGCGTGTCGTGGGGATATTACAATAACATGACGAAGCAGGAACCGCCGACAGTATGGGGAATCACAAAGGGAGAGGACGCATACTTTGCCCTGCGGATGCAGGAATATCTGACCGGAAAACAGAGTGATCTGCCATTTGAAGACCAGTTTTATCTTCAGGGGTTAGAAAAAGACATGGCGTACGAGGAAAAGCGTTTTATCCGTCTGGCCAGTTTATATCCGGAGCAGATCGATTATGTGGAATTCTATCGAGACGGTATTCTGTATGAGCAGGCATATGACGATCCATTTGTCATCAACTTTATAGAGAACTGGTGGCAGGGACCGGTAACAGGAATTGAGAGCGGTGAAGAGTGGAAAGCAGTGGTCCATCTCCGCGACGGAAAAATAATAGAAAAAAGAACCATTGCAGAGTAATTTATGATATATTAGTAACAAATGATGGTGAAAGGTCGTAGAAGGGCATGGCAGGGAATGACAGAAAAAGATTAGAGACAATCGGACAGAAGACTATCGTGGATCAGATTATCAATACCCTCACGGAATCCATTATAAGAGGAGACTACAAATCGGGTTCCAAGCTTCCCAGTGAATTCGAACTGATGGAGGAGCTGCAGGTAAGCAGAAATTCTCTGCGGGAAGCGATGAAGATTCTGGCGACAATGGGGATTGTTGAAATTAAGAGGGGAGACGGAACTTATATCTGTTCCCAGGTAAATCCCACATTGTTTGACCGTCTTGTTTACAGCATGATTTATGACGTGAGCAGCAGCGACGAGCTTCTGGAACTCCGGCAGATTCTGGACGAATCGACCGTACAGCTGGCGATGTCGAAGATCACGCCGGAAGAAGTAGAGAAGCTGCAGCACAGTATTGATAAGATGAAGGATGCCTGTAAGAACCAGGATGTAGAACAGATGCAGACGTGTGACTTAGAGTTTCATATGCTTTTGATTGACAGCTGCAAGAATATTTTCTTTATTCGAATTTTAAAAAGCGTTTACAGTATTTTTGAAAAATCCATCGTGGAGAATGTCAGAAAAGAAACCGTCGATTCAAAGGCACCGTTATACCACCAGAGAATTCTGGACTGTATTGTCAATAAAGATTACAACACGGTTCATGAGGTGGTTGCGGAATCACTGGCTACCTGGAGGGAACGGGTTTAAATCTGGGATAAAACAAGCGTAATGTTTGTTTTATATCTTAAAACGTAGGACGTTCTACGAAAATACCTTTCGGAAACAATAGAATTTCATATATAGGAGGAGAAGAATATGTTTAAGAGAGCAAAGAGAATGGCAGCATTATTGACAGCAGCGGCTATGGCCCTGACACTGACGGCCTGCTTCGGTTCGGGGGACAATGCAGGAGAGGCGGGAAAATCGGCAGAGACAACGGTGACTGCGGATAAGAGCGGCAAGGAGACGGTCAGAATGATCATTCCGGGGTTAAGCGAGAATTCGACTGTCGATCCGGTATCCGGTCTGGAGACGAAAAGTCTGGGGGAATTTCAGGATTTTCTGAATGCAAAGATACCTGATTATAACATCGAGATTCTGACAATTGCCTGGGATGGCTGGATCCAGAGTATGGAAGCCATGCTGACTGCGGGGGAAGCGGATATGGGCATTTTTACAAATCAGGAAGCGGTACCCAGCTGGTATATGGATCTGACACCGTATCTTGAAAAAGATGAGGAGATTAATTTAAACAATCTTTCGGATCTGTTTATCGACCCTGCCGTCTATTACACCAGATATAAATCCTTTAACCATCCGGAAGAGAGCGGTAATATATACGGACTTCCGCTTACGATTGCGTGCAATATGATTACATATGACAGCCAGCTGTTTAAAGAGTGGGGAGTGGAAGAGCCCAATGAAGAGATGACCTTTTCCCAGTTGGTTGATCTGGCAGAGAAAATGACCGGAACAAACCCGGTTACCGGAAAGAAAAACTATGGTGCGTTTATATTTCATGAGTGGGCAGAGTGGTATGCGCTGAGCTACGATGTGGCAAAGCCATTTACCAGTGATACGATGAATATCAGCGAGCTGGATATGGATGAATATGTGGAGAGTATTAAGACATCGCCGGAAGCAAAGGCCTGGTTTACTGACTTCATCAGACTGGTGGACTGCTGCAATGAGGCGGTTGCAACGGGAGACGGTGCGGATAACTGGCTGACAGAGGATAATGATACGGCGATCAACTTTGACTGCAATAACCAGACAAAGGCGTACATGCAGTATGTTTACGCAGGGGACAGTTCTACGACAGACAGATATAAGGCGGTTATGATTCCAGAGGGCACCTACGGCGCCAGCTTCCCGGAATTCTTCCGGCTGGCAATCGCCAAAAATGCAAAGAATCCGGATGCTGCATGGGAAGTAATCAAAGATATGGTAACTAATAAGGAAATTATTGATTTCTATCTGACCAACTACGCCAGAGATAAGATCACCTGCTTAAAGGATTCTTCCGGAATGACTATGATGGATTATGAAATCAACCAGAAGAGACTTGATTACCAGCAGAAAAATATGTTTATGACAGATGACTACTGGTATTGGAGGACTGCGATGCAGACCATTGACAACCAGCTTTTGTCCAAGCAGTATACCGCGGATCAGGCGGTGGAGGCCTACTATAATGAAGTGAAGACATGGGTTGAAAATATAAAGAGGCAGTCAGGGGATAGCTTATGAAGAATGTAAAGATTAAAAGATATATCAGCTGGTATCTGTTATTACTGATTCCAATGGTAGGAACACTGGTATTTAATTTCTATCCGCTGATTCAGACAATGGTTACCAGCCTGCAGAATATGAATGGTAAATTTATCGGCTTTACCAATTATCGTATCATGTTTGCCAGCAGTGAGTTTAAGCAGACCGTTATCAATACACTCTATATGGCTGTTTTGGGTGTTGCATTTAATATTCCGCTTGCATTCGTAATCGCCAGTCTGTTGAATAATATCGGCAGGGGTAAAGGAATCTACCGCGTAATCTTTCTTTTGCCGATGGTAATGTCTATGGTAACTGTTGTGACGCTGTTTAAATATCTGATGCTGCCGAACGAAGAGGGCGTTTTTAATTATATTATTGGAATATTGGGGTTCGAACCGAGCCTGTGGCTGAACGGAACGGGGACGGCGAGAGAGTCTGTTGTCTTTATCGCTGTGTGGAAGGGAATTGGATATAATGTCATTCTTTTCTTTGCAGGCCTTCAGGGAATTCCCGCTGATATGTATGAGGCGGCGGAGATTGACGGCGCGAACAGCTTTAAGAAGTGGCTCTATATTACGATACCGGCTTCCAAGAGTACGTTTACCTTCGTATTGATCACATCGACAATTGCCGCCTTAAAGCGTTTTACCGAGGTTTATGCGGTGAGCATGGAGACCGGCAATCCGGCAGGCAGACTGGAGACATTATTGCTGTATATTTATAAGAATTCTTTCTCAACGCTGAACTATAAGGATGAGGGGCTGGCAGGCGCGGCATCTGTGGTGCTGTTTTTGATTATTCTGGCGGCCACACTGGTAAACAGCCACCTGACAAAGGAAAAAGAAGTCAGTGCAGACAAAACGAAAAGAAGGGGGACGAAAGCATGAACAGTCATAAAAAGAAGGTAAAACCGTCGATTATAGTAAGCTATGTGATTCTGTCGCTGCTGGCACTCATTATCGTAGTTCCGTTCTTCTGGTTTATCTCCACCAGCTTTGATTATGTAAAATCGTACTCACTGAGATTTCCTCCAAGAATGCTTCCGAAAGTATTCAGCACATTTAACTATAACATGGCACTCACCAATGTACCGGTGCTCAGCTATTTGAAAAATACAATCATTCTTGTGGTATTAAGCGTTGTTTTCAATGTGCTGACGTCCACCGTGGCCGGTTTTGCGATATCGAAGGGCCGCTTTCCGGGGAAAGGGATTGCGCTGCTTATCATCCTTTCCAATATGATGGTTCCGTTTGAATCCAAGCTGCTTCCGATTTATTCCATTATCAGAGGCATCGGGCTAAATAATACTTTTCTGGGCGTTATTCTGCCGAGCGTGATGACGAATGCCATGTACATATTCTTTGTCAAGACGTATTGTGACAGCCTGCCGGACGACTTATATGAAGCCGGCCGCGTGGACGGTGCGAATTTGATGAGGATATACAGCCAGGTTTATCTGCCGCTTCTTACGCCAATTATCGCTACCATTGTGGTGCTGGATTCCATTAATGTGTGGAATGATCTGCTCTGGCCGATGATTGTCATGACGAAGCAGAGCAATTATACGGTACAAATCGGACTCCAGATTTATAACTCGGGATCTGCTGGAGCCACCCATGCAGGAACTGCGTTGGCCTTATCGGTGATCAGCATCATTCCGCTGTCGGTTATCTATATCTTTTGCCAGAAATACATTGTTCAAAGTATTGCTTTTTCAGGAATGAAACAATAACCATTTATCATAATTCAAACAGGAACAGAGGAAAGAAAAATGAAAAAAACATTGTATACCATCAACACGGTCAACAACTTTATGGACATCATCTTTAAGCCCTTCGGCGAACCGTTTGCGGCCCAGACAGAGGGTCTTACGATCTATAACATCATGGATGACAGTCTGTTAAAGGAAACGCTGGCAGGCGGCGGAGTCACAGCCAATGTGTGCAGCCGGATGTTAAGCTATGCCCAGGCGGCCCAGGCGTCGGGAGCGGATGGAATCCTGACCACCTGCACATCTGTCAATGAAGCGACAAAGTATATCAGGAAATTCTTAAACATCCCGGTGATGAATATAGAAGAACCCGTGGCGGAGATGGCAGTAGCGAACGGAACGAGAATCGGAATCCTGGCTACGCTTCCTACCAGCCCTGCGGCCATCGGACGTGTGATTATGGAAAAGGCTGCAGAAGCCGGAAAAGAAATTGAACTGGTAAATGAAGTGGTAGACGGAGCCTTTGATGTGCTCTGCAGCGGAGACAGGGAAAAGCATGATCGCATGGTGTGCGAGGCTCTGTATCAATTAGCTGAAAAAGTCGATGTCATTGCATTTGCACAGATATCGATGAGCCTGCTTCCGCATGATCCGGTAAATGTGCCTGTCTATAAGATCGGCCTCTCCGGATTTGAGAAAATTTACAGTATGATGAACGAATAGAAAGGATCGTGCCATGGGAGATCAAGCGATGGTAGACAGCCTGAAACAGCAGGCAAAGACAGTGAGAAAAGAAGTGCTGACAATGATACATACAGCAGGCTCCGGACATCCGGGCGGTTCGCTGTCAGCGGCAGACATTATGACAGCGCTGTATTTTCATGAACTAAATATCCGTCCGGAGGAGCCGAAATGGGATGGCAGGGACCGGTTCGTATTATCCAAAGGCCATGTTTGCCCGGTTTTGTATACCTGCCTGGCGCTCAGAGGATATTTTGACAAAGAGATTTTAGGAACGCTTCGCAGGGAGGGATCCATTCTGCAGGGGCATCCGGATATGAAGCGCTGTCCCGGAATCGATATATCAACAGGGTCGCTGGGACAGGGAATATCCACGGCAGCAGGCATGGCGTTGAGAGCAAAGAGAGATGGCTTAAGCTACCGTGTGTTTGTGCTGGTGGGAGACGGTGAGGCCCAGGAAGGCCAGGTATGGGAGGCGGTCGAAACTGCCTCCAAATACGAACTGGATAACCTGATTATTATTGTAGACAACAATGGACTGCAGAATGACGGCCCCTGTGACGCAGTCATGCCGACCAGGGATCTGGCTGAAAAGTTTAAGGCTTTTGGCTGTAATACGTATAAAATGGATGGCCATAATATGGAAGAAATCATAGATACACTGGACAGTGTCAGAGCCAGCGACAGCCGGAAGCCGCACTGCATCGTGGCGAAGACAGTAAAGGGAAAAGGTGTGTCCTTTATGGAAAATATTCCGTCATGGCATGGAATGGCGCCGAATGATGAAGAGTATGCACGGGCAATTGCTGATATAGAGGAGGGATTTTAATGTTCATAAAAAACGTAGGACGTCCCACAAGAGAAGCGTATGGTGATGAGATTCTGGAATTGGGGAAAGAAAATCCTGATTTTTATATCGTGGATTGTGATATTGGAAAATCCTGCAAAACGGTTGAATTTTCGAAGCAGTTTCCGAGGCAGCATGTGAATGTGGGAATTGCAGAGCAGAATGCCTGCGGTGTGGCGGCCGGTCTGGCGGCCTGCGGAAAAATTCCGTTTGTCACAACGTATGCGGTATTTGGCAGCATGCGTATGAGTGAACAGATCCGTCAGGAGATCTGTTATCCAAAACTGAACGTGAAGATAGCCTGCTCCCATGGAGGTCTCACACCGGCCAATGACGGCGCAAGTCACCAGGGAATAGAAGATATGGGGATTTTAAGAACCATTCCCAACATGACGATTGTGAATGGATGTGATTATTATTCCACCAGAAAACTGGTTCGCGCCGCGGCATATTATCAGGGGCCCGTATATCTGCGGTTCACGAGGGACGCCGTCCCATTTGTCTATGATGAGACGGAAGCATTTGAAATTGGGAGAGCAAAGGTTTTAAAAGATGGCAGTGACATCGCGATCATTGCCAACGGCGATGTCATGAGCCGCGCATATGAGGCCGCAGACCTCCTGGAAGAGAAGGGAATCTCCGTGAGGCTTCTGGATATGCATACGATTAAGCCGCTGGACACAGAAGCGGTACTCGAGGCTCTGAAGAAAACCGGAAGAGTGATTACTGTAGAAGACCACAATGTGATCAATGGGCTTGGAAGCGCGGTCTGTGAGGTGGCGGCCGAGGCCGGGACCGGAAAGGTGATTCGCATCGGAATCCAGGATCATTTCGGAGAATCTGCGCCATACGAAAAGCTGTTGGACAAAAATGGAATATCAGTCGATAATATAGTATCCAAAGCGATGGAATTATTGTAAGAAGAATGACGAGGGGAACAGAATGAAGATAGTTATTTTAGATGGATATACCGAAAACCCAGGTGATTTGAGCTGGGGAGAACTTGAGAAGCTGGGAGAACTGACCGTATATGACAGAACTCCGTTTGAGAATATCGGGGAGATCATTCGGCGGATCGGAGACGCGGAGATTGTCATAACGAATAAAACGCCGATTACCAGGGAAACCATGGACTCCTGTACCAATATAAAATACATCGGTATGCTGGCGACCGGATATAATGTAGTGGATTACAAAGCGGCAAAAGAAAAGGGGATTCCTCTATGCAATATCCCCTCCTACGGCACGGATGCAGTAGGCCAGTTTGCTATTGCCCTGCTCCTGGAGATCTGCCATCATATCGGCCATCACGATCAGGCGGTACACGATGGAAGATGGGAACAGAATCAGGACTGGTGTTTCTGGGATTATCCGCTGATGGAGTTAGCCGGTAAGACCATGGGAATTATCGGATATGGAAGAATTGGCCAGAGTACAGGCAGAATCGCCCAGGCTCTCGGCATGAATGTGCTGGCCTATGACGCGTACAAAAATGCAGAGCTGGAAAGCGCGGCGTGCCGTTATGCCGATTTGGATGAACTTCTCTCTGGCTCCGATGTGATTGCGCTCCACTGTCCGCTGTTTCCGGAGACAGAAGGCATCATTAACAGGGATAGTATCGCTAAAATGAAAGACGGCGTCATTATTCTGAACAATTCCAGAGGACCACTAATTGTGGAGGAGGATTTAGCAGATGCCCTTACAAGCGGAAAGGTATACGCCGTGGGCCTGGATGTAGTATCCACCGAGCCGATCCGAGGCGATAATCCGCTGTTAAACGCCCCCAATTGTATTATTACGCCGCATATTTCCTGGGCATCAAAGGAAAGCAGGCAGAGACTGATGGATATAGCCGTGGACAATGTGAAGGCATTTTTAGCTGGAAAACCGCAGAATGTGGTAAATAACTAATGTAATTCTCGGCCAAGGGCTCTGTATTGGTTGCCAATGTGCTGTTTCATTGGATTTACAGGCTTGATGACAGAACCGCCGCAAGCGAAAAATATTGCAGGAAAAGCCGTTTAAAGGGGCGATAATTTCTCCATAATATGGTAGAATCAACATAACAGGCAAATTTTGCTGACAATCTGATTTGGAGGGGAAACTATGTCAAAGAGTACAGAGGTTCTGCGCATCTGCGAAGAAAAGGGAATCAGGATGATTGATTTCAAGATGACGGATTTAAACGGCCGTTGGAGACACATCACCATTCCGGTTGAACGGTTTGATGAAGAGATTTTTACGCAGGGGATTGGTTTTGATGGTTCGAACTATGGATACGCCCCGGTGGAAAAGAGTGATATGGTATTTATACCGGACCCCGAAACTGCTGTGGTGGATCCGTTTACAGAGATTCCGACGCTGACCATGTGCGGAGACGTATGTGTCATAGGAAAGGAAAACAAGCCATTTGACCAGTATCCCAGGAATGTAAGCCTGCGGGCCATTCAATATATGAAGGAACAGGGAATTGCGGATCAGATGCTGATCGGGCCGGAATTCGAGTTCCATTTATTTGACAATGTCAGCTATATGGTGGAGCCGCAGCGTATGGCTTTTACCGTGGATACCAGGCAGGCGGCCTGGAACAGCGGCAGGGAGTCTGCTGATAACAAAGGCTTTTTAGTACCCGGAGGCGGCGGATACCATATCGCGGCACCTCAGGATACAGCCTATACTTTAAGAAGCAGAATGTGTATGATGCTTCAGGAGTGGGGAGTGGATGTGAAATACCATCACCATGAGGTAGGCGGCTCAGGACAGATGGAGATCGAAGTAGAGCTGGGCGATATGGTGGACATGGCGGACAAGACTATGATTATCAAATACGTGATCCATAACGCCGCGGTTCAGGATGGAAGGACTGCCACCTTTATGCCGAAACCCATTTACAAAGAGGCCGGCAATGGAATGCATGTCCATATGCTGCTGATGAAGGACGGGGAGCCGGTTTTTTACGATGAGGATGGATATTCCGGTCTCAGTAAGACTGCACACTACTTTATAGGAGGACTGTTAAAACACGTCCCATCCTTATGTGCATTTACCAATCCATCTACAAACTCCTTTAAGCGTCTTGTGCCGGGATACGAAGCACCGGTGACCATCGGATATGCCACATCCAACCGAAGCGCCGTGATCAGGATTCCGGCTTATGCCAAGACTCCGAAGGCCAAACGGTTTGAACTGAGAAATCCGGATGCAACAGCGAATCCTTACTATGCGTATGCGGCGATCCTGATGGCGGGACTCGATGGCATTCAGAATCAGATCGATCCGGAAAAACATGGCTGGGGGCCATTTGACTGTAATCTCTATGATCTACCGGAGGAAGAAAAAGCAAAGATCCAGTCGCTGCCAAAGACATTGGATGAGGCACTTCATGCTCTGGAGGCCGATCATGAATATCTGACAGCGGGAGGCGTGTTCCCGGAGCGCCTGATTGAGATATGGCTTAAGAAGAAAAGAGCGGAGAGCCGGGAACTGTCTCAGATTCCCCATCCGGCAGAATTCCAGAGATATTTTGATTTGTAATCATTTGGTATTGCAGGGAGCTGCTTCAGTTATCCTGATTGATAGTAAAAATCTGCGGTTTCGGGTGCTCCCGGGACCGCTTTTATTTATGGAACAGCATAGTTGAATATGAATGAAAAAACGCAAAAATTTAAAAAAACAAAAAAAAACAAAAAACATGTTGACTTTTGTCGGCTGCTTTGATATGATATACCTCGCCGCTGAAAACGGCGGCAAACTTTTCCAAAAATCTTCCAGCTGAACCGCTGAGAAAGTTTTGAAGAAAATGAAAAAAGTGGTTGACAAAAACAAATCACTGTGATAAGATATAAAAGTTGCTGCTGACACAGATCGACAGCAAACGCACTTTGAAAACAGAAGATTGAACAGTATGTAAAACCCTGAAAATTCTAATAAAACAAGCCATTGTTTGATGGCTTTGAATGAGAAAATTCAGAACGAATACAAGTATTGTATACGAACCAAACAACAAGTAAAACGGGAAATAAATTAGCTAGTTAGTTGATTTTGACCCCGGATCAAACGAATCATTTAACATGAGAGTTCGATCCTGGCTCAGGATGAACGCTGGCGGCGTGCTTAACACATGCAAGTCGAGCGAAGCGATTAAGAGGAAGTTTTCGGATGGAATCTTAATTGACTTAGCGGCGGACGGGTGAGTAACGCGTGGGTAACCTGCCTTACACTGGGGGATAACAGTTAGAAATGACTGCTAATACCGCATAAGCGCACAGGGCCGCATGGTCTGGTGTGAAAAACTCCGGTGGTGTAAGATGGACCCGCGTCTGATTAGGTAGTTGGTGGGGTAACGGCCCACCAAGCCGACGATCAGTAGCCGACCTGAGAGGGTGACCGGCCACATTGGGACTGAGACACGGCCCAAACTCCTACGGGAGGCAGCA
>OKVW01000074.1_pt1 | contig 79177 bp, 73 predicted proteins | sample 1606991 | NCBI WGS metagenome assembly OKVW01 (sample SAMN03281021, study PRJEB24777) | human gut metagenome | isolation source: fecal sample PR177 from 1 month old male Malay infant, vaginal delivered... | reverse complement strand
ATATAGATATATTTGAATATTTATATGCTTAAATGGAAGGAGAATCATTATGTTACAAAATGTATGGGATTTTTTTCAGGATGAAATTTTAGGAATGAAATGGCTGAATAGACTAATTGGAAGTGGCTTGGAAGCGGCTGGTCTTGATACAGGCGGTAAGGTAGGGGGAAGCATTCAGTTTTTTATTTATGATGTAGTAAAAATCATGGTGCTGTTAGGATTTTTGATTTTGATGATTTCCTATATACAAAGCTATTTTCCGCCAGAAAGAACCAAGAAAATTCTTGGCAGATTTAAAGGAATTGGAGCAAATATAATCGCTGCTTTGTTAGGAACAGTTACACCGTTCTGCTCCTGTTCTTCCATTCCTTTATTTATTGGATTTACCAGTGCGGGACTGCCACTTGGTGTTACGTTTTCATTTCTTATATCTTCGCCAATGGTTGACTTGGGTTCGCTGGTGCTGCTTATGAGTATTTTTGGCTGGAAAGTTGCTATTGTGTATGTCATTGTAGGGCTTGTTATTGCAGTTGTAGGTGGAACAATTATAGAAAAGTTACACTTGGAAAATCAGGTACACGAATTTATCAGAAACGGTCATGCGATGGATGCTCCGCAGGAAGAACTTACCAAAAAGGACAGATTAAAGTTTGCGTGGGATCAGGTTGTTGAAACTGCAAAAAAGGTAGCACCTTATGTATTGGTAGGAGTAGGTATTGGAGCGTTTATTCATAATTGGATACCGGAGGATATTATTGTAAAGGTATTAGGAACAGGCAATCCGTTTGGAGTAGTTATTGCCACAGTAGCAGGCGTACCGATGTATGCAGATATTTTTGGCTGTATTCCGATTGCGGAAGCTCTGCTTGCGAAGGGGGCAAGATTAGGTGTTGTGCTGGCATTTATGATGGGGGTTACAACGCTTTCACTGCCGTCGATTATTATGTTGAAAAAAGCGGTTAAATCTAAGTTGTTAGGAATTTTTGTAGCAATATGTACGCTTGGTATTATTATTGTCGGATATTTCTTTAATGCCTTTCAGTATTTATTGGTGTAAAGTACGGAGGTAAGAAATTGTGAAAGACAAGAAGCTGATATTAAAAATATTAGTGCCTGTTGTGATTGTCATGGTCATTGTAGGTATATGGTTTATTAAAAATACACCAGAAAAAGAAGAAATAGCAGATAATCAGAGCCAAACAGGGGAGGAAAACACTGTTGAAGAAATACAAGGTGCAGACTTTACACTGAAGGTTTCTGAGCAGATTGATTTTGAAGCATTAGCAGAATATGGACTTCCAGTGATTGCAGACTATGGCTCGGATGATTGTATTCCATGTAAACAAATGGCTCCAGTATTGGAAACAATGAATGAGGAATTTTCAGGCAGGGCATTTATCAAGTTTGCTGATGTATGGAAGTATCAGGACAGTGCAGGAAACGTGCCAATACAACTTATTCCTACACAGGTGCTGTTTCATGCAGATGGAACACCTTTTGTTCCGAGTGATGAATTACAGCAGGAAATGGAATTTATCATGTATAGCGATAGGGAAAGTGGGGAACACGTTTTTACAGTTCATCAGGGAGGATTGTCAGAAGAACAGTTCCGCAGAATTTTGTCGGAAATGGGGGTTGAATGATGATTGACATATGGTTAAATCAGATTGCTGCGTCTATACAAAATAATATGTGGATTGCTCCGTTTCTTGCACTGTTAGCTGGCATATTGACATCGTTTACTCCATGTTCACTGTCAAATATACCGCTTATTATTGGTTATGTTGGCGGTGCAAAGGAAAAAAATACAAAAAAAGCCTTTCGGTATTCAGCCATTTTTGCATTGGGAACAGCAGTAACATTTGTTTCGCTAGGGTTGATTGCAACATCGGCGGGAAAACTATTGGGTACTTCCTCAAAGCTATGGTATTTTGTACTTGGTGTACTGATGGTGCTTATGGCATTACAGACATGGGAGATTTTTCAGGTCATTCCGTCCATGAATTTGTTATCAAAAAGTAAGGCAAGGGGTACAATCGGGGCGTTTGTAGCGGGAATATTGGGCGGCGTTTTTTCATCACCATGCTCTACACCTGTGTTGATTGCCTTGCTTGCTATTGTGGCAGGAAAGGGAAATCTGTTTTGGGGGATTTTGCTGATGTTCTTATATTCTATCGGTCATAGCATATTGGTAGTTATTGCGGGAACATCAGTGAGTTTTGTTAAAAGAATCAGTACAAATGAGAAATATAATAAGTTGGGGACAATATTGAAGATAGTAATGGGAATGGCTATTCTGCTAATTGGATTTTATATGTTTTGGTTAGCATTTTAATCCGTTAAAAATATCTTGATGCATTTATGGGTATGTAACAAAGCGGATAGGAAATATCCGGTTTGCATATAAAATTTTAAGGAGGATCAAAAAATGGCATTATTTAATTTGGGAAAAAAGAAAGAGGATGTAAAAGAGCCTACTTGTGCGTGTAATGCACCCGTAGAGGAAGCAAAAGAAGAAAGCTGCTGCTGTTGTGGTGGGGAGTCATCAGATACAGAAACAGAAAGCTGTGGCTGTGTTGATGCAAGTACAGGCATTCAAAATATCAAGGTACTTGGCGCTGGCTGTAAGTCATGCCATGAGATGTATGAAAATACAAAAAAGGCGGTTGAAGCGGCAGGCATTAAGGTAGAAGTAGAATATGTGACAGATATGGAAAAAGTAATGACTTATGGAATTATGAGTATGCCGGGACTTGTTGTAAATGAAAAAGTTGTATCAGTGGGCAAGGTCTTGAAGCCAGCAGATATAGAGAAATTATTTCATAAACTCGGTTTCTAAGAAGGAGGAAGTCTATGAGTAAGGAAGTCAAAGGGCAAGGAATTAGTGTTTTTCAAAGGTATTTGACTGTGTGGGTATTCTTATGCATGGTGGTGGGTATATTAATCGGGAAGTTCTTGCCTGTGATACCTGACCGTTTGGGTGAATTGAATATAGCCGGAATATCCATACCTATCGCAATTCTGATTTGGGTTATGATTTATCCTATGATGATGAAAGTAGACTTCCAAAGCATAAAGCAGGTCGGAAAAAACCCGAAAGGATTGTTAGTAACATGGGTTGTAAACTGGCTGATTAAACCATTTACCATGTATGGAATTGCTTATTTATTTCTATTTGTTGTATTTAAAGCTTGGATTGCACCAGAACTTGCAACGGAATATTTAGCGGGTGCGGTTCTTTTGGGGGCTGCACCATGTACTGCTATGGTTTTTGTGTGGAGTACATTGACAAAGGGGAATCCGGCATATACAGTTGTTCAAGTGGCAACCAATGACTTGATTATACTGATAGCTTTTGTACCTATTGTAAAATTTCTGTTAGGGGTATCAAATGTGACAGTGCCTTATAGTACATTGTTTGTAAGCATTGTGCTGTTTGTAGTGATACCTCTTGTTGGTGGAATAGTTACCCGTATCAGTATGGTAAAGAAAAAAGGGAATGAATATTTTGAAAATGTATTCTTAAAGAAGTTTGATAATGTAACAACCGTAGGGCTTCTTTTGACATTGATACTGATATTCAGTTCACAGACAGAAGTGATTTTATCTAATCCGATTCATATATTGCTGATAGCTGTACCACTGACAATTCAGACATTTTTCATTTTCTTTTTGGCTTACGGAGCTTGCAAAGTATTAAAATTATCACATGATGTAGCGGCTCCGGCAGGTATGATCGGGGCATCTAATTTCTTTGAATTGTCGGTAGCGGTGGCAATCGCATTATTTGGTACAACAAGTCCGGCAGCACTGGCTACAACAGTGGGAGTTTTGACGGAAGTTCCGGTAATGCTTACATTAGTTAAGATAGCAAACAGTTCACAGACTGTCAGATAGGAGGGTGTATGGACAGAGAAGGTAAGAATGGAAAGCTGAAAATTATATGTGATGGAAAACCTAAAGTAGCATTTATATGTGTGCATAATTCCTGTCGTAGTCAGATAGCGGAGGCATTAGGCAAAAAATTAGCGTCGGATGTGTTTGAAAGTTATTCAGCAGGAACGGAAGTGAAAGAACATATAAATTCTGATGCTGTTCGTATGATGAAAAATCTCTATGGAATAGATATGGAGCAGACACAATATAGCAAGCTGATTTCAGATATTCCAAAGCCGGATGTTGTTATTCTTATGGGTTGTAATGTTGGCTGTCCGATTGTAGTAGGGCAGTATACGGAAAATTGGGGGTTAGATGATCCTTCTGGACAGAATGATGAAGTGTTTAACAAAACGATAAAAGAAATCGAGGAGAATATTATTCATTTAAAAAGCCGATTGATGTGAGTGATTAGATGATATATAAGGTGGTGGTTATAATGAGTAAGGTGATGATACTTTCTTTTTCAGATGGTGAAGAAGAATTTTGCCAGAGAATGTTGCAGATTGTAAGTGAAAGTCCTCACTTTGAAGGCTGTAATGTACTTCAAGTGGAAAAACACCTTAGTATCGGAGGAATGAAGCTGAACTTAGCAGAGAAAAATGTAGTCATACATGGTGCGGAAGTTATGCTTACCAATAGAGAGTTTGAAATATTGTACTTATTAGCGCAAAGTCCCGGCAGGATATACAGTAAAGAGCAGATTTATGATATTGTCTGGCAAGAACCTTATTCTGGCGATTACAATATTGTTATGAGCCATATCCACCACATAAGGGAAAAGATAGAGGATAATCCGGGCAAGCCGCTTTACATACAGACTGTATGGGGCATTGGTTATCGGTTCAACAAAAATTTAAGCAGCAGTCTGTGATAGGAAAACAGATTGCTGCTTATTTTTTATCCTTTACGCCTAAGAGGTATTCACAGGATACATGGAAGAATTCTGCCAGAGCTACAACTTCATAATCCGGAACAAACCTTGTTCCTTTTTCAATCCGTAAAACGGTCAAATCGCTAAATTCATATCCAGCGAGCTGGAGCTGTTCCGCAAGGGCTTTCTGAGATAGTTTTCTTTCCGTCCGCAGTTCCATAACCCTTTGACCGATCAGATTTTTGGAGTTGCTTTCTTTGTTCCAATAGATTTTAATATCTTACCACCAACTTTCTAAAGATGAAGTCCTTTATCATTGATTTTACGAAATATTGTTGATAATATACTTCTAAAGATGAAGTGTAGAGAGATTATCTTGTGAAAAGAAAGTTAGGGATTGATAATACTGCCTGTAAAATGCAATATTATTTTTAGCAGAGAAAGGTGGAAACAAACATGAATGAAGTTTTTGAAACATTGGCAGGCGTCTTTGAGGAACTGCGCAGCGAATCAGAGGACAGGGAGTATTCCGTCCAGACAGAGGAAGCAAAAGCAGCCAGCCGGGAACTGAAAAAGAAGCAGAAGGCATTTGAAGCATATCTTTCCAAGCTGTCAAAGGAGGACAGGGAGTTTTTAGAGGACTATATGGATACGGTGGATCATGCCCATTACAAGGAGGAACAGCGGGCGTATTATCAGGGGTTTGTGGACAGCATACAGGTTCTTGATGGACTGGGCATCATAAAAAAGCGTATGCGCATAAAGGAGCTTCTTAAAATATTCAGCAAATAGACAAAGAGGTGGCTGGCAGGACAGAAGGCGAGCCACCTTTTTTGCATGGTTCAGAATTATCCAGAAATATTCATGAGAAAATTCAGATATTGGGAATATTCTATTCTTTGGGAGATTTGTATGTCCGAAGATAGGCTTCCACAATAGCGAGGATTGTTGTAATCTGTTCCTCTGTACATTGTGACAGATAAACCAACAGCCGCTGGTAGTCGAGGTTGTCTGACGGGGCGGCTGGATAAAAAAACGGATCGGCGGAAATATGTAAGGCTCGTATGAGCTGCCCCAGCTTTTCAAGGCTTGGCACATTTCCATGATTTTCAATTTCCTTGATATAGCGTGAGGAAACACCGGATTTTTCAGCCAGTTCTTCATAGGTCAGTTTCTGGTCGGTTCTAGCCTTCTTCAGACGGAATCCCATTTCCTTGTCAATTTTCTTTTTCCTTGCCATATATGCACCTCCATGTATAGTGTATATTGCACATTTTACTTTGAAAATGCACTAATAAATCACTTTATCAGAGGGGCATAATGCACATAGAAGAATAAAAAGACTTTGGATATTGCATATAAAAAAACGCAGTATCCAGAGGTTTTTTGCGTGGCTTTTATCCTTTGGGTACGTTTAGGGGAATTTATGTGTTCTGAACGGTCTGAGGGATATTTTTTTGACTTAGTGAACCTGTCCGGCTATTGGCGTGGGAAGGTTCTTTTATAAGGTGTTTTACTGGCGGTAAAGCAGAATCTACCCTGATAAGTGAACTATACGCTCCCGTAGCGTGTGGAGAAAACAGAATAACAGATATGAATAACGTCCAGCGGGCATTTTGCCTGTCCGGGCGTTTTTTATATACAAAAAATTTTTACTCCCACCCGAACATCAGCCTACCGCCATTTGGCAGATACAACGGAAAGGGAAAAGGCGTATGCCTTTGTCACGTCACAACGGGGGAGGAGGTGAACTCGTATGAAGAAACCTTCTTGCCATGATGAAATGACAATCAGGCATCGCTTTGACCGCCTGTGCCAGATGTCGCTCAAAGGCGAAGCAATTAACTATTACCGGCACATGGATTACCGCAGGGAACATGAAGCCATGTTTTCTGAACTGTCTGAAAAGGAGCTGAACCAGTTGTTTGTTATGGACGAGTACGGAGTGGAGAACAGTCATTTTACAGTGCATGGATATGACATTGAAGTAAAGGACACCCTGATTGCGGAAGCATTGCAGGCACTTTCGGAACGGAAGCGGAATGTGATACTGCTTTCGTATTTTCTGGAAATGAGCGATGCGGATATAGCAAGGGAAATGAACCTTGTTCGCAGCACAGTCCATGAACACCGGACACGCTCACTGGAAATTTTAAGGAAGATTATGGAGGAAAAAGCAGATGACAAAAAGATGTAGGAGCAGAGAAGAAAAGAATTTGCTGCCTTTCCATATCATAAAGGCAGCATCAGAAGGCGATGTATTGGCAATCAACAAAGTCCTGAAGCACTATGAGGGATACATAATTACCCTGTCCACCCGGAAGATGTATGACGAGGGAGGGCGGCTTCATTATTGTGTTGATGAAACACTGCGCCGGAGGCTTGAAACAAAGCTGATTACAAAGATACTGGCGTTTGAAGCGGTATAACGGGTGGTTAGCTGCCCTTTTCCATAGCTGACAGATTTACAGCGGTGTACCTTGAAAATTGAATACTGTATTGCATACAGGACGTGAGGATATGCAGAGCCACTAAGCAGATGCGCCATGACGTACCTGCCCTGTTTTTTAACAGGGTGAAACGTGAGGAAATGTTGGAACAGGACATTGAAGCGAAGGTAAGGAGCGAACGAGATCGGGCAAAATATGTAGCAGTTACATGGGGCGATGAAGCATATCTGTGATAATGATACTTCCGGGTTGCGGGGAACCGCAATCCGGTCAATGAAATGACGGTGCAAGACCGATGTGGGCGGTGTAATGAGCTGCCACCTGTATTGCAGTTTTTATCTGCTAATAAATGGGGAGAAGTGTATTCTGTCTGTTTATTAGCAGATAAAGCTGTGCAAAGAAATAGGAGGATATTTTTAATGCAGAGAATACCGAAAGCGATTAACAAAAAGAGGTTAGTCAGATATAAAGAAGGCGCAGAAATGTACAGCATGGGAATGAATAAATTTCAGACTTTGGCGAAAGATGCGGGAGCTATATTGAAAATTGATAGAATGGTATTGGTGGATTTGGATGTGTTTGACCAGTATTTGGAATCATTTCGTGTGAAATAGTAAATTTGTGTATATGCAGGAAAGAAAGATTTTTCGTATAACCAAAAATAAGTGTTGACTTTTGGTTAAACTGAAAGTATAATGATTATGAAATGGATGGAGGTGTATATTGTGGCTAGGACAGGCAGACCAAAGTCTGACAATCCGAAAAAAAATCTTATCGGATTGAAGCTGACAGAGGAAGAAGCCGCAAAACTAAGAGAATATGCGTCCAAACATGACATGACCATAACGCAGGTGCTACAAAAGGGGATTGATTTGCAGTATGCAATGGAAGAACCGATAAGTAGCTAGTACGAAATCTCTTTCCTTGAGAAAGGAGCAGAGATGGCAAAATCAAGAAAGGATAATAAAGGGAGGGTTTTAAGAAAAGGCGAAACCCAACGCAGTTGCGATGGCAAATATGTTTATACCTATACCGATCCGGAAGGGAAACGCCGGAGCATATACTCTAAGGACATTATGGAGCTGCGTGAGAGGGAAGAAAAGCTGATTAAAGACCAGTTAGACGGATTGGATACCTATGTAGCTGGCAGTGCAACGGTCAATTTTGTATTTGACAGGTATATATCTACAAAGTCGGAACTCAGGGGAACAACCATGAGGAACTACAAATATATGTATGACCGTTTTATCAGGAAAGGGTTTGGGAAGAAGAAAATTGCAGCGATAAAATTTTCTGATGTGCTTCAATTCTACCAGCATTTACTGAAAGATAAGGAAATGCAGATTAACACATTAGAAACAATTCATACGGTGCTTCACCCAACATTCCAGTTGGCAGTGCGGGATGATATTATCCGTAACAATCCGAGTGACGGGGTTATGGCGCAGATAAAAAAACAGCCGGGTAGAAATCATGGCGTAAGACACGCTTTAACTCTGGAACAGCAGAGAGCTTTTATAAACTATATAGAAAACAATCCTACATATTACCGCTGGACATCTTTGTTTAAGTTCTTGTTAGGGACGGGGTGCAGGATTGGGGAAGCAATCGGGATAAGGTGGGAAGATGTAAATTTTGAAAAACGTATAATCAGCATCAACCACAGTTTGGTTTATTACAGCAGGGAATTTAAGGAACACCCGATGTGTACATTTTCTATATCACTCCCAAAGACAGAAGCGGGTATACGATTTATTCCGATGATGGATGCGGTCTATGATGCACTCCGGGCGGAGCTTGCAGACCAGCAGGAAAATGGATTCAATGAAACGGAGATTGATGGGATGAAAGGTTTTATCTTTATGAACCGTTTTGGATACGTCCACAATCCGCAGTCTATCAACCGGGCAATTAAGCGTATATACGAATCGTACAATGCAGAAGAAGTGGTTAATGCTTCCAAGCAACACCGGGAGCCTGTGCTAATACCACATTTCTCATGTCATCATTTGAGGCATACCTTTTGTTCGAGGTTTTGCGAGAATGAAACAAATTTAAAGGTGATCCAGTCCATTATGGGACACGCTAATATTGAAACCACAATGGACATTTATGCAGAAGTCACCGATGCAAAGAAACAGGAAGCGATTGAAAATTTAGCACACAAATTGGATGTATTTTAGGAAAGAGTCCGGCTAGGACTGACAGAGGGTACGACAACTTGTGCGCCATACGACAAGAGTACGACAAATTCAAGAGTTTTAATCAATGAAACAGCGTTAAATTGCTGTGGTCGAAATACCGAAAAGCGGCTAAATAAAGGGAAATAAGCCATTTTAAATTAAACTGACTTAAAATCCCCACAATGAAGACCCTGGGTGGTTCTGATGCTTCTGCAAAAAAAGGAAAAGCAGAAAATGCAGCACCGGTACAGGAAGTAAAAGCTGTGGAAGCGATCGATTTCTCAAAGGTGAAAGTGGAGCCTCTTTTTGAAGAAATGGTGGATTTTGAGACCTTTTCAAAAGCAGACTATAGAGCTGTGAAAGTAAAAGCCTGTGAAGCAGTACCGAAGAGCAAGAAGCTTTTGAAGTTCACTCTGGATGATGGAACTGGCACAGACCGTATCATTTTAAGCGGAATTCATGAATATTATGAACCGGAAGAACTGGTTGGAAAAACTTGTATCGCAATCGTAAATCTGCCTCCAAGACCTATGATGGGGATTGATTCCTGTGGAATGCTGATTTCAGCAGTTCACGAGGAAGACGGAAAAGAAGGCTTAAATCTTTTGATGGTGGATGAGCGGATTCCGGCAGGTGCGAAGCTGTATTAAGAGGCTTTGAAACCGGGTAGCTGTGAGTTTACAAAGGTATTGTTGTACCAATAATAAGTACCATAAAGTATTGGATATTTAGACTCATCAGCAGTCTTCTGATTTTATAAAGTTTTGTACTTTAAGGACATTTTCTCGGGATGGGAAGGTGTCCTTTTTTTGTGTCTGCTATGAAAGGTTCTAATTATAATGGCCAATATTGAATGACAAATAATAAAACAGCGTATGCAATGAAACATAATCATTGCTACGCTGTTTTTTAGTGCAGATTATTATTTATGCCTGCCCCGTTTTTCCAGGACATATTCGGCATACTTCTGCGGTGTTAATCCGGTGTATTTGCTGAACACCCGGATGAAGGTATTGGAGCTGTTGAAACCTGTCAGGGCACTTAAATCTTTGGTTTTTAGGAAAGGATCTTTTTCCAGCAGTGCTTTTGCCTGATTGACGCGATAGTTATTCAGGTAATCTTTAAAATTGTTGTCACTCAGCTGCTTGAATAAAATACCGCAGTATTTGGGTGAGATATTAAATTGGTCGGCAAGATCATTCAGCATGATGTTATCCTGGTAATTCTGGTGTATATAGTCCAGCATACGGGAAAGGACAGCCTCATCCTGGGACTGGGTACGCCGGCTTTTCTCATGGATAGTCTCGGTGATAACCGCTTTGATGCCGGAAATCGTCACAGAGTCCGCCCAATGGGTATACCAGTGCTCGTAATTGATGGAACGGCCTATAAATTCCTCCGGGCAGGTTTTCATCTCCTGGAATATTCTGTTCACCGTTCCGATTAAGGCGTAGATAAAGTTCTGCAGCACCTCCATGGACAAGACCTTGTGGACCAGATTTTCACGGATCAGATTGTCAAACAGGTCAAGTGCCTGCTCCCGGCCTTCCATAACTGACTGGATCAATTTATTCTCCATAGAAAGAGGATAGGAATATGTAGCGGAATCAATGTCTGCGATTTGAGCATGTGTGATGATTTTGTCATGTGGCAGCATGGGAAGATATTCTGATATCTTCAGAGTTTCCAGATAACAGGGATGAAGGTTTTCAAAGCCCTCCTTTACCGAACTGAGAATAATTTGCTCTTCCCAGTACTTTCCCTCTCCGTCCGAATCCGGGGCAGCGGGCATTACCTGGGCTGTCAGCGTTTTTGCAGCTTCCAGATTGGCGGATATCATAATCAGAGCGTAACGGTACATAGACAGCTTCACAAATACCAGATCCGTTCTTTGCAGGCAGTTTTGGAACATAAGGTTTTTAAAAAGTTCCAGCTGGCAGAATCTGCTGTCATCCGGGGGCAGACCGGAATCAGGGGTAAAGCAGATCAGCCCCACACAAAATCGGCTGTGGTCCGGGAAATAAGGTTTCGCTTTGGGAGCGAGGTAACCATTGGGGTCTGTGAGCAGGTTTTGGTAATACTGCTGAGCAAGAAGGGTATCTGTGGTCTTCCGGGTTGTCAGAAGGCGTTGGTTCAAACTCTGGATTTTAGCCAGATTTTCATTTAGTATCCCGAACTCATCATAGTGGTGTGAATTTTCCTTTATATGCGGCTGCAATACTTCATAAATTGGCCTGTACAACAGATTGACCACACAGTAAAAGACAGCGCACAGTAGCAGGAAAATTGCCATGACAGACAGCAGGTACAAAAAAATATTTACCGCATTCAGACTGTAACCGTCATAGACATAGGAGATATCCCAGTTCATTGACAGAAGGTGTGCGTTTGCAATATAGCAGCCTGATTTCCGTACTAAGTTTTTGCTGGAATCTAAGTCTTCCATCAGTGACGTAAACAATGCAGTATCCTTTTCGTCCAGGGAACTGGAAATGAAAAGGCCATCCGTGTTGGAAATCCAATATTTCTCCGGTTTTGCAGTGCCCACCAGGGATGTGATGGGTATATCTGCCATATAGATGCAGGTGCGGGGCTGTTTGTATCCCTTAATCAAATAGTAAAGGGAGACAAGAGAGCCTTCTGCATCGTAGTGGGGAATTACATAGGGAAACATATTCTTTTCAAAATAATGCTGTATATTGGTCAGGTCTTTTTCGGACAGCCCTTTCTGCTTTGAAAAATCGGATATGGAATAAGAACCTTCCGGGGACAGGACGGTGGAATGTGTGCTGTTCTCAACATCAATATGTCCATTATTCAGAAGCAGATAGATCTGAAAACTGGTCTCAGCGGCACCGGTATATTTTAATAATGATTTTTTTGCCTTGGCGGACAGCAGATAAAAATCTGGAGTACCCTCCGAGACAGACCACTCCTTGATTTGGGCGTCATTTACAATAGCCGTCATGGTATTGGATATCTCTTTGAGTGAGGCTGTGCTTTTCTCTTCCAGAATAGTCCTGGAAAGGGTAATAGAACTGATATAATTTTCCTCCGATTGGCGTGACAGGAATATTCCAGAGACGGATGCCAGTGCCAGTGTTACAACAAAGGCTAAGAGCAGGAAGACAATTTTTAATTTTTTGTGATATAAACCGGAAGGATGTTTCAGCATAATTACGCACCTCCTTTTTGATGAAATTGTTGAAAATCCAGTTTAAATTATAATTGCATTCTGGTGATAATTCAAGTGAAAGAGCCTTATTCTATAAGGATTCAGACAAAATGGTGATCTTTTGAAAAATGATGATGTATGCGAAACAGGTCTGGCATGGTAAAAGCGGTACCGGATGAAAAATGGGTATTCCAAAAAACAGAGAGAAAACACGATGGGAAATTTGATGATTTACTTTTCAAATCTGATCCGTTATGGTTGTGCTATCCACTTGAAGCGCTTCGAGATTGTAGAAAGGAGAGAAAAGAGAAATTTGGCTAAACAACAAATAAAAACACAGAAGAAAAGAAATTTTTCTTTTGTGATTAAGAAAATAGTATCCAGCAAGGAACTATATCTGCTGCTGCTTCCGGGCATCATCTGGTACCTGCTATTTGCATACCGACCCATGACGGAGCTTAAGATGGCATTCTTTGATTACAATGTATTTCAGGGAATTGAAGGAAGTACGTTTGTAGGACTGCAAAACTTTATTGAATTTTTTAAAGGGAAGGATTTCCCCAGAGTATTGAAAAATACCCTGCTGATTTCTTTCTGGCAGTTATTGATTTGTTTTCCGCTGCCAATCATACTGGCGATCTGTATAACAGAGATGAAGAACAAGTTTGTCAGCAGAATGACGCAGATGTCTACACTGCTTACACACTTCATATCGGTAGTGGTGGTCTGCGGTATTGTAATCAACTTTCTTTCACCAAGTACTGGTGTGATAAATCTGGTATTGGAGAAGATGGGGGTAGATCCGGTGTATTTTATGACAAAGCCGGAATATTTCAAAGGAATCTATACTTTGATGACACTCTGGCAGAATGCGGGATTTGATGCACTTGTGTATATTGCCGCAATTATGGGAATTGACCAGCAGCTCTATGAGGCAGCAACGGTAGACGGTGCCGGAAAATTAAAGAAGATTTTCCATGTGACTATTCCGGCTATTATACCTGCAATAGTGACCATGCTGATTCTCAAGCTGGGAGGCATTATTAAGGTAGGGTACGAGGCGATTCTGCTATTATACCAGCCGGCAACTTATTCCGCAGCAGACGTTATCTCTACATACTCCTACCGCCTGGCATTTGAAAACGGGAACTATGGGCTGTCTGTGGCAGCGGGGCTGTTTGAATCCGCAGTTGCATTTATCATGGTGATTCTTGCGAATAAAATCAGCAAGAAGATTTCCGATAACGCATTATGGTAAGGAGGAAAAGAGATGGTGAGAAATAAAACCAAACAGGGACAGGTGATTGGTTTCGGCGAGAAGATTTTCAACGTGGTGATGATTATACTGGGTATCCTGATTACCTTTATCGCCCTGTATCCCATATATTATGTACTGATTTCTTCCTTAAGCAAGCCGTTTTTTGTAGAAAATGGTGATGTGTTACTGAAAATTAAAGAGTTTACCACTGCCAGTTATGAGGCTGTTTTCAAGCGGAACGGCTTGTGGGAAGCTTATGGAAATGCTATTTTTTACACAGTCTTCGGACTTATAGCTAATATGTTCTTCACAACCACCATGGCGTATGCGTTATCGAAGAAATATCTGATGGGAAGAAAAGTACTGACTTTATTTACAGTATTCACCATGTGGTTCAGTGCCGGAATCATTCCCACCTATATGAACTTCAATAATCTGGGACTTCTGGATACGAGAACGGCTATCATATTCGGGTTTGCCATTGAGACATATAACCTGATTATTATGAAGAGCTTTTTTGAGCAGGTGCCGGAGGCGCTGGAAGAGGCGGCGTTCATTGACGGCGCAGGGCATTTCAGGGTATTATGGAATATATTTATGCCTCTTTCAAAGCCAGCTCTTGCTACCGTGGGACTATTTTATGGAATCAGCAGGTGGAACGGTTATTTCTGGGCAATGCAGCTTCTAAAAGATGACAGTAAGATTCCCCTGCAGGTATTTCTGAAAAAATTAATCGTGGAGAGGGTTTCGAACCCTTCCGATGCGGCAATTGTGACGAAGACGTCGCTGACATCGCCTACTACTCAGGTATATGCTTTGATTATTCTGGCAATTGTACCAATGATTATTGTATTCCCGTTCATTCAAAAATATTTTAAATCAGGCCTTACCCTCGGAGGTGTCAAAGGCTAATCATAAATGGAGGATTATTTGTTATGAAAAGAAAGCAGATTACAGCATTATTACTGACCGCAGTTATAGGTATTTCTACGATATTTGGGGCAGCAGGATGTGGAAAAGGGGAAGAAAGTAAAGCAACGGCATCTAAGGAAGGCAATAGCAAAGAATTTACAGCTTTTATGTTCCTGTCAGGAACACCCTTTAACTCTGACTGGGAGGTGTGGAAAGAGGTGGAGAAGAAAACAGGTGTGAAACTAAAAGGTGTGGTTGCAGCCTCGAATTCAGATTATGCAACGGCATTCCAGAATATGGTCGCATCCGGACAGCTGGCAGATCTTATTGCCTGTGAGTTCACGACTGACATGGAGAAACTTGGTAAGGACGGAGGGGTTATCCCTTTAAACGACCTGATTGAGGAACGTGCGCCCCATATTAAAGAAGCGCTTGACAATGACCCGAATCTGAAATATCAGGCGACGGCGGAAGATGGAAATATATATAATATCCCACTGGGAAAAGAACTGAAGTCTTCCCAGTTCTACTGGATCCGCCAGGACTGGCTGGATAAACTGGGGCTGAAGGCACCGGAAACGGTGGATGAACTTCATGACGTATTGACAGCATTTAAGAACGAAGATCCCAATGGCAACGGGCAGGCAGACGAGATTCCGCTGTTTGACCGCTCGGCTACCGCAGAGACAGAAATGGGTGAGTATCTTGCATTGTGGGATTCCAGTGCATCCTTCTATCCAAGGGATGGAAAAATTACTTTTGAACCGATGACGGAAAATTATAAGTTAGCGGTAAAAAATCTTGCCCAGTGGTATAAAGAGGGATTAATTGACCCTGAGATATTTACAAGAGGCATGTCGGCTAGAGACACACTGCTAAGCAATAACACGGGAGGATTTACCCATGACTGGGTAAGCACAGGCAGCTACAACGATTCTCTGGGAGAAGAAATCCCTGGATTTCAGATGGTGGCGATTGCGCCGCTAAAAGACCAGAATGGAAATGTGAAAGAGCGGGATTACCGGTATGCTGAGTGCGGATGGGGGATCTCTTCACAGTGTAAGGATCCGGAGAGCGTAATCGAGTTCATGGATTTCATGTTTACAGAGGAAGGTTCAGATTTAATGAACTGGGGAGTTGAGGGCAAGACATACACTGTGGATGACAACGGCGGGAAAGCCTTTACAGAGGAAGTGTTCAAATCCGGACTGGCGCCGGTGGAATATCTGCGTTCCCAAGGGTCGCAATACCGTGCCGGTTATATTCAGGCTGCAGATTACGAGTATGCAACAATGAATGATGCGGGGAAAGCAGCAAACAAGCTGTATGATTCACATGAAGAGTGGTTTCTTGAACCAAAACTTCCGGAACTGAAGCTGAGTACCGATGATATGGATGAATATAAGAGCATTATGTCGGGCATCCAGCCAATCGTCTATGAAAAGCTCCAGAGCTGGATCCTGGGTTCCAGCAATATTGAGGATGAATACGACGCATTTATTCAGGAACTGAAGGACAGGAATATTGAAAAGGCAATTGAAATTCAGCAGACGGCATATGATAATTATGCTAAAGTGACAAAATAAAGGGCAGCCTTTTTGGAAAACGGCAGGAGAGCATTTATGGACAAGGAAAAATTACAAAGAGCAGCTGCCCGGGCATTATCGGTTCTGAGAGAAAATCTGGGGAATTTTACCTATCAATTTCCTGGTTCCAATAGTGAGCATATGTTTTACCCGGCAACAGAAAATACAGAATGGACAACGGGATTCTGTACCGGAACATACTGGCTTGCCTATGAACTGTCGGGAGAGGAACGGTTCCGAACATCGGCGGAGGTTCAGGTAGAGAGCTTTTATAATAGGATAAAACAGAAAACAGATGTGGATCATCATGATATGGGATTTTTATATACGCCTTCCTGTGTGGCTGCATATCAGCTTACGGGAAATCAGCAGGCAAAAGAGGCGGCAATCCTGGCGGCAGACCAGCTTATCAGCCGCTTTCAGGAAAAAGGAGAGTTCCTTCAGGCGTGGGGAGCGTTAGGGGCAGAGGATAATTACCGCCTGATTATAGATTGTCTGCTGAATCTGCCGTTGCTGTATTGGGCTTCTCTTGTAACTGGGGATGAAAAGTACAGAGACATTGCCATACGGCATACCAGGACCAGCATCCGGAATCTGGTGAGGGAAGATAATTCCACCTACCACACTTATTTTTTTAATCCCAGGACAGGAGAGCCGTTACGTGGGGTTACGGCTCAGGGGTATCGGGACGATTCTGCCTGGGCAAGGGGGCAGGCATGGGGAATATATGGAACGGCATTGGCGTGGCGGTACACAAAAAATGAAGTTTGCAGAAAACTGTTTCGGAAAGTGACGGATTTTTATTTGAGACATCTTCCCGAGGATATGGTACCCTATTGGGATTTGCAGTTTTCAGAAGGGAGCAGCGAACCGAGAGATTCGTCAGCGGCAGCAGCAGCCGTCTGCGGAATTCTGGAAATGTGCAGCAATGGAGGACTGGAAAAGGAAGAACAATCCTTTTATCGCAATGAGGCGCAGCGGATGCTGGAAAGCCTGATTGACAAATATGCAGTAACTTCATCTAAGGAAGCAAATGGGCTGCTGCGACATGGTGTTTACGCAAAAAGCAGTCCATATAACAGTGTATCCGACAGAGGTGTTGATGAATGTAATCTGTGGGGAGATTATTTTTATCTTGAGGCACTGACCAGAAACATGAAAGAATGGAAGACATACTGGTAATTAGCAAGGCGATACATCAGGATACATCAGGTGCCATATCGTTTTTAGTGACTTTGTGCGGTTTCGATGATATAATGAAAAAGCAGTCGATTGAAAATGAAAAAGGGAGAAGATTTATGGATAAAAAAATCATAGCAGAAACAGACCGGTTAATATTAAGAAGATACAGAGCAGAGGACATACAGGATCTATACGAATACCTGTCCAACCCCAAAGTCCTGGAATATGAGCCTTATAAGCCGATGACAATGGAAGAAGCAAAAGAGAATCTGGAGTCCAGAATTGCGTCGGATGAAATGATAGCAGTTGAGCTGAAATCCACAGGTAAAATGATTGGGAATGTATATCTGGGGAAATGTGATTGTAATTCCCTGGAGTTGGGATATGTATTCAATGAAGATTACTGGAACATGGGATATGCCAGAGAAAGCTGTGAAAAGCTGATTGAAAATGCATTTGAACATGGAATCCACAGGATTAGTGCATACTGTGATCCCAAGAATCCAAACTCATGGGAGCTGTTGGAAAAATTAGGCTTTACCCGTGAGGGATTTTTGCAGAAGAATGTATATTTTTGGAAGGATGAGCATGATCAGCCGCTTTGGAAAGACACTTATATCTATGGATTGCTCAATAGCAAAGAAAATTAATACAATAGAAGATAAATACGATAAAAGATTAATAAGATAAAAGATACAGTTAATGTAAAAAAGAATAATATGATGTGTAATAAAAAAAGGATAATTCCAAATGGAATGTCCTTTTTTTGCAGTCGGGTCTTCATTTCCCATAGGTATCCTGCAGGGAAGATTTCAGAGATCTTAAGGTTTCGGTCAAAATACGGAGTTCTTTTTCATCGCAGTCATTTAATAAGTCCCTCAGTTCTTTTACATAGAAGGATTTTGCTTCGGGAAGGCTGTCGCACAATAGATGGTCTACCGTAGTATGGAGTGCATTTGCAATTGTGATTAGTGTTGGCAGGCTTACGTGGGTAACTCCTCTTTCAATATTGCTAAGATGTGGTGTAGAAATATCTACCTGTTCGGCGAGCCTTTCCTGTGTAATTTTTTGGGCTAATCTCCTGGCTCGGATTCTGCGTCCGATAGCGGTATAATCAATTGTCATACTTACCCCCTCTATAATTACTTATTACGTATTGTATTATTTGTTTTGTTATATTATAATAATCTATAAGCTAAAAAATAGCTTGTGGATTATATTGGATGGAAGTATTTACCATTTTTTGCGTTATTTTTTACAATATCGACGGATTTTGGTTAAATATTACACGAACTGTGCTAAAAGTGTAATTAGCATTGCAATTACTGTGAATCGGATGGTATAATTCCAGGAAATATAATTGTGCAATTATATTCGGGTAATTTAAAGAAAGAGTAAGGTGGGATGAATCATGATGCGAATCGGGATATGTGACGATGAAGCAAAGGCGGTTCAGGTAAGCAAAGATTTCATAGAGAAATTTTTGCAGAAAAATAAGTGTGAGTATGAAATTCATGAATTTTTGAATCCGGAGGAGTTATACCATTACGTAAGAGAAAGCATTTATGATTTGGATCTGCTGTTTCTTGATATTGAGATAGGAGAATCCAATGGGGTGGAGGTTGCGAAAAAACTGGAAGCATTAGATGCCAGGACAAAAATTGTGTTTTTGACGAATTATCTATGCTACAGTTCAAAAGTATATGAGGTTGACTACTGCTATTTTGTTTTAAAAAAAGACCTGGAGAAATATCTGCCGAAAATTATTGAAAAACAAATTCAACAAAAAAGTAAGGTTGCCAGAGAACGTATCGTTGTTATGGTAAAAGGAAGAAAGATTATTCTGCTCCCTATGGATATTCAGTATCTGGAAAGGGAAAAGAGAAGTACACTGGCAGTCTGCGTCGGTGAAACGGTCAGAACATCTTCCGGACTGACTGAACTGCAGGCACAGCTGGGGTCGGATTACTTTGTAAGATGCCACAACAGCTATATTGTAAATCTGAACTTTGTCAAAGAATTTTGCAGGAATGAATTAATTCTGCGCAATGGGAAAAAGGTTCCTATCAGCCGGAGGTATCTGAATGATGTCCGCAGGGCATTTGCAAGATGGCTGGGGGAAGATATGTAATCTAATGTGAGGTGAAATGATGACGGTGTTTACCGGAAAATTTATTGCTGTTCTGTTAGAGACTGTGATATTCTACATTTTTGCCATGAAGTGCGCAGATACCGGGAATATGGATACAAGAAAGAAGCGGATGATTCTGCTTCTTCTTGCTGTAGTCCATGGTGTTCTTATGCTGCCTGTAAAAATTGGCGGATCTGCATTTTTAGTCTATGTGGCGGAGATTATCCTTTGGATGGCAGTTATTTATAAAATATCAGAGAAGCCATTTCATGATTTCCTGAAATTTTATGCCTTTATCGAATTTTATGGCATTATCGGAGCGGCTTTCGGATTGATTACAAAAGCTATTTTTGGATTTGGCGGGAGTATCGTCCTTTATACCGGCAGCAATGTATGTTTTTTTACTGCTGTAAATGGGGTCAAGAATATTCTGGCTGCAGTAATTCTATGGATGATCTTAAAAGTTGGCGTTTTTGAAAAAATTCCGTTACTGATCTGGAAGATATTTGCAGTTGTATCAGTACTTGTGAACCTTGTGGTTACGGTTCTTCTGATGAACGAAAATGCAAACCGGCTTCTGGAACCCTGGGTGCTGATGTATGTGGTGGCAATGCTGTGTGTGTTCGGAGGTCTGCTTACCTGGTACAGCAGAGAAAACCTCAAGAGGGAAAATCAGTACCTGCTCATGCAGCAAAAGCTTTTGAAAGAGCATTATAAGGTGCTGGAGGAACAGAATGAACTGGTACGGAAAATGCGCCACGATATCGGAAATCATCTTCAGACCATAGAAAGGCTGGTGCGGGATAACCATACTGAATCTATGGGGGAGATTGCAAAACGCCTGAATAAAGAGTATGACAAGCTTCTGCAGAGTAACATCAGCAGAAATGTAATGATAGATGCAGTGCTGCATAATAAAATTACAGAGTGTGCAAAAAATAAAATTAAGCTCCAGTTAAATATGGCACACTTTGTCAGCGGAAGAGTAGATGATGTGGACTGGCTCAGTATTTTCTACAATTTGTTTGACAATGCGATTGAAAGCTGTATGCGCATACCGAATCCGGAAGAACGGTTTATGAATGTAAAAAGCCAGTACCGGGCAGGCTATCAGGTTCTCATATTCAGCAATTCCAGGTATGAAGAGGTAAGTTCCGTGGAAGTGAAACGGGATAGGAGTTTTAAAACTACCAAAAAAGATAAGTTCCGCCATGGTGTGGGACTTGACATTGTACAGGGAATCGTGAAAAAATACGAAGGCAGTATGGAGTGTAAAGAGGAAGAAAAGGTCTTCCGTACCCTGGTCTCCCTAAGAGTGGGAAGTGAAGAAAAAAATTAGCTTCCCCCTATACATTTCAGACAGGATTTGATAAAATAACAGAATAGATGTAATCAAAAAAGGGAGCGCAGGACGTTCCCTTTCCATTTGCAGCAGACCTGTCTGCGGTATACAGGAGGTATAAAGATGAACATATTCGATATTTTGGGACCTGTCATGGTGGGGCCTTCCAGCTCTCATACGGCAGGCGCGGTAAGGATCGGATTGATGGGGAGAAAGCTGCTGGGATGCATGCCCGTAAAGGCAAAGATTTGTATGCATGGCTCTTTTGCAGCTACCGGAGTGGGCCATGGTACGGATAAAGCCATTGTGGCAGGACTTCTTGGTATGGAGCCCGATGATATCAGAATTCCAAAAAGCTTTGAAATGGCAGAGGAAGAAGGATTGGAATTTACCTTTGAAGAAACAACTTTAAAGGGGGCGCATCCCAATTCGGTGCAGATGCTGCTGGAGGATTTAGAGCTGCGCAAACTGATGGTTCAGGCTTCTTCTCTGGGAGGCGGACGTATCATGCTGAATAAAATCAATGATGTGGAGGTCAATTGTACCTGTGAGAATCCCACTTTAATTATTCATAACATGGATCAGCCCGGTTATGTTGCCGATGTGGCGTCCATGCTGTTTCAAAAGTCCGTAAATGTGGCAAATATGTCCCTGCACCGGAAAAAACGGGGCGGTTATGCGGTGATGATTATTGAAACAGACCAGAAGATCCCAAAAGAATCCATTGAGTGGCTGGAACAAAAAGAGGGTATACTGAAGGTGACGTATATAGATATAGGAGGGAACCGGTAACATGGCATATAATTCATTAGAAGAAATCTTAGACGTATGCAGGGAGTCCCAGATTCCCTTCTGGGAAACCATACTGCTGGATGATATGAACGAGCGGAAAGTTTCAAAGGAGGAATCTTTTGAAAAGATGCTGGGCATGTGGCGGGCGATGCTCTCGTCCAGTGAAGTATATGATGAAAAACTGATTTCCAACAGCGGGCTGGTAGGCGGCAGCGGCGGTATTATGGAGCAGTATGTGCAAAAGGAAGCACCCTTGTGCGGACCATTTATGGGACAGGTCATTGCGGCGGCACTGCAGATGGGAGAATCAAATGCCTGTATGAAACGAATCGTGGCGGCACCCACAGCAGGCGCCTGCGGAGTACTTCCGGCTGTTCTGGTGCCTTATTATAAAAAGGAACAGACAGATGAGATACGCATTGGAGAAGCACTGTATGTGGCTGCGGGAATCGGACAGGTCATAGCAGTTCGTGCGTATATTGCCGGAGCTTCCGGCGGCTGTCAGGCAGAAATTGGTTCGGCTAGTGCCATGGCGGCAGGGGCAATGGTTCATTTAAAGGGCGGAAATGCCAGCCAGATCGCCCATGCGGCTGCAATGTCGTTAAAAAATCTCCTGGGGCTGGTCTGTGACCCGGTTGCCGGTCTGGTGGAGGTTCCATGCGTGAAACGCAATGTGATCGGAGCGGTAAACGCAATGGCGTGTGCCGATATGGCACTGGCTGGAATTGAAAGCCGGATTCCCCCGGATCAGGTAATTGATGCCATGAAGGAAGTAGGGGATCTGATGAATGTCTCCCTTCGGGAAACGGGTGAAGGCGGACTGGCAGCCACTGCCTTTGGCAGGGAAGTATCTTTGAAGCAGGGAGAAGTAAAATTTCACTGATCCAAAGCAGAAATAACACTGCAGAAGAACATGGTTCTTGTCAAAAAAAGACTTGACTTCCAGCTATTGTATATGATAAGATAAACGAGCGAATGGAAGTAGGTCTTTTTTTTATGCCTAAAAATTCAACAGCCTACGCAAGCTGTTACCAAATTACAAAGAAGGCGAGGTGGAAGTTGTGCGCGTTAAAATCACATTGGCATGTACGGAATGTAAACAACGTAACTACAACATGACGAAGGATAAGAAAAATCATCCGGACAGAATGGAAACAAAAAAATACTGTAAATTCTGCAGAACACACACATTACACAAAGAAACCAAATAACTGTTAGTGATAATGCAAAGGAAGTGAATGGAATGGGAGAAACTGCAAAAACAGACAAAGCCCCCAAGAAAAGCTGGTTTGAAGGTCTTAAATCTGAATTTAAGAAAATTATCTGGCCGGAAAAGAAAACACTTGGCAAGCAGACCGTAGCGGTTGTTGCCGTTTCTTGTGTATTAGGTGTCATTATTACCATCGTTGATGTTATTGTACAGTATGGTATTGATTTCTTAATAAAGTAAGGGCAAGGGTGATTTTATGTCAGAAACAAACTGGTATGTAGTTCATACTTATTCTGGGTATGAAAACAAGGTTAAGGCCAACATTGAGAAAACGATTGAAAACCGGCATTTAGAAGATCAGATCATTGAGGTCAGAGTTCCGATGCAGGATGTTGTGGAAGTAAAAAATGGCGTACAGAAGCAGGTTCAGAAGAAACTGTTTCCAGGCTATGTGCTTCTGAATATGGTCATGAATGATGACACCTGGTATGTCGTTCGAAATACAAGAGGTGTTACCGGATTTGTTGGTCCTGGATCAAAACCAGTGCCACTTACCGAAACAGAGATGCAGAATCTGGGAATCCAGGCGGACGATGTCCAGGTGGATTTCACAGAAGGAGATGCTGTTACTGTTACCGGCGGAGTCTGGAAAGATACCGTTGGGGTTATTCAGTCCATCAATCATGGTAAACAGATCGTTACCATTAATGTTGAGTTATTCGGTCGTGAAACACCAGTAGAAATAAGTTTCACTGAGATTAAAAAAATGTAACAGAAAAGTTACCGTCAGGTATATTCGCGGTCTGACGGATTAGTGGGAGGGAAATCCCCCGCCAATACCACATAGGAGGTGCCTAAAAATGGCAAAAAAAGTAACAGGTTATATTAAATTACAGATTCCTGCTGGAAAGGCTACACCAGCTCCACCAGTTGGTCCGGCACTTGGACAGCACGGTGTTAACATCGTTCAGTTTACAAAGGAGTTCAATGCAAGAACAGCTGACAAAGGCGATTTAATTATCCCGGTTGTTATTACTGTATATGCAGACAGAAGCTTCAGCTTTATTACAAAAACTCCTCCTGCAGCAGTTTTATTAAAGAAAGCATGCAACCTGAAATCAGGTTCAGGCGTTCCGAATAAGACAAAAGTTGCTACAATCAGCAAAGAAAAGATCAAAGAGATCGCTGAAATGAAAATGCCAGATTTAAATGCAGCATCTGTTGAAGCTGCAATGAGCATGATCTCAGGTACCGCACGCAGCATGGGTATCACTGTTGAGGAATAATATACTTGGTAATCAAGCAAAACGTAAACTAAACAATGAAAAGTGGGAGGGAAATTCCCGCAAATACCACCAGGAGGTTATTTAATATGAAAAAAGGAAAAAGATACGCAGAGGCTGCAAAAGCAATCGACCGCGCAAATCTTTATGATACAGCAGAAGCTATTTCTTTAGTAAAGAAAGCATCTGTTGCTAAATTTGATGAAACTATCGAAGCTCATATCAGAACAGGCTGTGATGGCCGTCATGCGGATCAGCAGATCCGTGGAGCTGTTGTGTTACCACACGGTACAGGTAAAAAAGTTCGTGTCTTAGTATTCGCTAAAAATGCAAAAGCTGACGAAGCTCGTGCAGCAGGCGCAGAATACGTTGGAGCAGAGGAATTAATTCCAAAGATCCAGAACGAAAACTGGTTTGAATTCGATGTAGTTGTAGCTACACCGGATATGATGGGTGTTGTTGGTCGTCTTGGTCGTGTACTTGGACCAAAAGGCTTAATGCCAAACCCAAAAGCTGGTACCGTAACGATGGACGTAACAAAAGCAGTTCAGGAAATCAAAGCAGGTAAGATTGAGTACAGATTAGATAAAACAAACATTATCCACGTGCCAATCGGAAAAGCTTCTTTTACAGAGGAGCAGTTAGCGGACAACTTCCAGACGCTTATGGGTGCAATTTTAAAAGCAAAACCTTCAGCACTGAAAGGACAGTATTTAAAGAGCGTAACAGTAGCGCCTACAATGGGTCCTGGTGTGAAGCTTAACACAGCAAAATTTGCATAAACCCTTATAAAGGGGTCATCGCATTAAGTTTTAATGCGGTGGCCCCCTTTTTGTGCTTTTTTAAGCATTACAACGAATACGCTCCCATTTACAAAGCGCCTTAATCAGCAAAAGCCAATTTAATCTGTTATAACCTCATAGATTTATTCGGTTCCGACTAAATAAAATAGTATTTTTCTCTTATTCGTAGTAAAATAAAAGCAGTACGAAAATAGTCATTATCATACAACGTGTTAGCGTCAGGCGTAAATGCAAACAGGAGGACAGGAATAAATGGAGATCGTTCAGGCGGCATCAGTTTTAAAAACCATAAAGGAAAATATCAATAAAGTTATGATCGGAAAGTCAGAAGTCATAGACCTGGTATTGACAGCGCTGCTGTCAGGGGGACATATACTGCTGGAAGATGTTCCGGGAACGGGGAAGACGAAGCTGGCGAAATCCCTTGCCAGGTCACTGGATCTGCCCTTTAGCCGGATTCAGTTTACGCCGGATCTACTTCCATCGGATATCACAGGGATTCACTACTATAATCAAAAGCAGGGAGAATTTGTGTATCGTGAGGGACCGGTTTTTGCCAATATTGTGCTGGCGGATGAGATTAACAGAGCAACGCCCAGAACCCAGTCCAGCCTGCTGGAATGTATGGAGGAAAAGCAGGTAACGGTAGACGGCGAGACGAAGCGTCTGGAGGAGCCGTTTCTGGTTATTGCCACTCAGAATCCCATTGAAACAGCCGGGACTTATCCTTTACCGGAGGCACAGCTGGATCGTTTTTTAATGCAGCTGTCCATGGGGCTTCCAAAAGAATCTGAGGAACTGCAGATGATAGAGCGTTTTATCAAAGGTGATCCGTTTGATGAAATAGAGCCGGTATGCTCGAAAGATACCCTGCTTTCTATGAGCCGGGTACATAGAGAAGTATTTGTCCATACTGCGGTCAGGGAATATATCCTTGCGCTGATTACCCGAACCAGAAATCACGATAAAATCAAACTGGGCGTCAGTCCCAGGGGAACCCTGGCATTTGTAAAAGCGGTACAGGCTTATGCCGTGGTTCAGGGAAGAAGCTATGTAGTCCCTGAGGATGTGAAAGTACTTGCCGCTCCGGTAATGGCACACCGGGTGGTGATGTACGGCGGTATAAACAGGGCGCAGAATACAGTAAATACAATAAAAGAAATACTGGACCAGGTGCCGGTCCCTACTGAGAATTGGGAAAAGTAAGGACAGGATTACAATTCTGTCCGGGGATGGGAAGGTGAAATATGAAAATTATCCTGATCGTAATAGGCCTGTTTATAGTTTACTTGATACAGCGTGTTGTATATGAAAAGAACTGGAAAAAAGGGCTGAGTGCATCGGTGTCCTTTGAAGACCGCGCAGTCACTGAGGGCAGCGAAACCATACTGTATGAAGTGGTAAGCAACCGGAAATGGATGATTCTGCCCACCTTGAAAGTAATGTTCAAGACGGATAAAGGACTGCATTTTGACAAAGAAGAAAATATGAAAGTGACGGATTACTGCTATAAATGTGATATATTTTCCCTCTTTCCCTATCAGAAAATTGTGCGCCGCCATCAGGTGGCCTGCGCCAAGCGGGGGTTGTATGATGTGAAGGATTTAGATCTCACTGCAGGTGATATCTGGTTCTCGGGAGAGTACTACAGCACTTGTGAGAATAGGGCGAGGCTCTATGTATTTCCGGCAAAGGCAGATCTGAAGCGGATCGATGCGCCCTATGAGCAGATTATGGGAAATATCCAGACCAGAAAGTATCTCCAGGAAGACCCTTTTGCATTTGCAGGTATCCGGGAATACCAAAGTTTTGATTCCATGAAAAGCATTAATTGGAAAATATCTGCAAAGAATAGCACCTACATGGTAAATGTGCATGATGCCACCGCCTCTCAGGCAATTTGTTTTCTGTTTAATGCGGACCAGGATACCATATGGCATCACGATGATCTGCTGGAAGAGGGCATCCGCATCGTAAGCACCTTGGCAGCGCAGTTTTTGGAACAGGGAGTTCCGGTTCAGTTTATAACCAATGGAAAAGATAAAATAACAAAAGAGAGCCTGTATCTACGGTCAGGCAGTGGAGAGGCACATGGGGAAATGCTGGATGAACAGCTGGCAAGAATTGATCTGACACTGGAAGCCGGGCGCTTTCATGAACGGATGGAGGAAATCTGCAGCCGGAATAGGGAAAATGTCCTTTATGTGTTTGTATCTACCAGCTGCAGGGAAGAGCTGCAGGAAGACTTTTTAAGGCTGAAGCAGCAGAGCAGAGGTTCCATATGGATCGCGCCCCTGTATCGAGGAACGTTAGCAGAAATGCATCCCGGAATCGCAGGGGATATCATTTTCTGGGAAGTGGAAAAAGGCGGTTGAGCGAAGTGAAAGGCAGGTGATAAAATTGTTCAAAGGAGTTGAAAAACCAGGGAGATGTCAGTTTCATACTGCATTTATGGAAATTGTGGCACAGGTATGCCTGTACTATATCATTTATACATCTGCACTTGCCGGTCTATGGAAAGGGCAGGTTCTTGGAACGCAGTGGTTCTTAAAAGGGGCAGTGTATGTGGTTCCTATTGTAATATTCTATATTCTGCGAAAGACAATTGGGAATTTTATCATATTCCTGGCACTTCATGTAATGATAACCACAGGAATGTATTTTTTGATTCCGGAGAAACCGGCGGCTTTGCTTCTGGCATTTGTCACCGGGCTTGCGGCCGTGGTTTCGCTGTTTCTGCGTATCCAGCAAAAACAGGAGCGGCCCTGGCTTCCATGGGCAGGGATGTTTCTGGCAGCCTATGGGATCGGAAGCTATACCGGCAGTGAGATCCTGAAGCAGATCAGCGTGCTTGCAGTGAGTATTTTTGGGCTTTCGGAAATGATTCTCATATATTTAGAAAATATGCGGGATTTTTTTGTAAAGAATAAAAGAAATACCAGTATTCCCTATGAACGGATTCAATGGGTGGGAAACGTTATGATGCTGGCTTTTCTGCTCTGCGGCGCTTTGGCAATTTTTCTGTTTAAAGATTTGTCACCGGATCATTTCCTCAATGCTTTAAAGAACATACTGCTGGGGATTGTGGGATGGATTCTGGCACTCTTTTTAAAAGAGTCAAACGAGGTGCCTCAGTCAGAGGCATTACAGCCCCAGAACAATATAGCGGAGATGTTCCCCCAGGGAGTCAGTGAAAAAAGCCCATGGATGGAGATTCTGGAGCAGATTTTTACCATAGTGTTAAAAGCAGCTATAATTGCAGGGATTGTATTTCTGGCAGCCTATGGAATTTACCGCCTTTACCGGAAATTTCAGCAGAAGAAGCCGATGGAAGAGATCCAGGAGTCCAGCACCTTTCTGTGGAAAGAGGAAAAAGAACCGAAGCACAAAAAGAGGCGGACAATCCGGGAACTTTTAACCGGCAGCAATAATATGAAAATCAGAAGAATGTATAAAAGATATGTAAAAAGCAGGATGAAGAAAGGCGGACAGCTGCCGGCATCCAAAACTCCGGAAGAAATACGCAGGGAATTATTTCCAGAGCAGCCAAATGGTCTGACCATGACCGAATATTATGAAATGGCGAGATACGGCATTGGAGAATGTGATAAAATGGCCCTGGAAGCAATGAAAGAGCATACTGGAAATGAACGTAAATAAGTCAGAGAAGGGTATCCCATTGGGCGGATACTCTTTTAATTTGTACAAAAAGCGGTCACACGTTCGATCGGATGTTGTTATGAAAGTGTTAACATGTTATAATAGTACTTAATGTTAAAAACTTATAACAAAAAAGAATGATTTGACGGATAAAAAGTAACCATACAATCTATCTGGTGGAGGTAGTGAGATGATGAATGAAAACAGTGGGGATATAAGAGCAATACAGGAGAAAAGAAAATTCAGGTTTTACTTCCCGGATACGGGGCTGGAGGAGTTTGCCAGACAGGGGACAATTGTGGGCGGACCAGATGCAGAGCACCATCCCCTTGGGCACAGGCATACATATCAGATTCTGGAGAGAGTCTATACAGAGATAAAAAAAGGCAGCTCAGAAGGCTACATGCTGCGCACGGACGATGCAGGAGCCATGAAAAATATTTACATGGAAGCATTTGACAAGGACCAGGCACAGGTGTTCGTAAGAAATGGAGAAGGCAAGAGCCAGAGAGTTGTGATCAGTGAAAAGAAAACGTATGATATGCTGCAGGATTATATGGAAGCTTTAAAAGAGGGAACCACGGTTTATGCCAGGGAAGAAATGCTGGAGCATTTTGAAACGGTTCTCAGAAAGTATAAACGAAGAGAGCGCGCCTGAATCTAACATCAACTGGAATGCACGTCTGTCAGAAAGACATTTTTAAAAGTTTTTTGTGGGAAAACTTTGTCATGGGATTAAATTATATATTTACACATCTCTTACAATAACGTATAATAGACCTAATGATTTTGTGTAGTATAGTATACAAATAGATATTATGAGAGGTAAAACCATGAAGAGAAATGATATTCACAAAGTACTTATTATCGGTTCCGGTCCTATCATCATTGGACAGGCATGCGAATTTGACTATTCCGGAACACAGGCGTGTAAAGCGTTAAGAAACCTTGGTTATGAAATTGTTCTGGTAAATTCCAATCCGGCAACGATCATGACAGATCCGGAAACAGCAGATATTACTTATATTGAACCATTAAATGTAGAACGTCTGACTCAGATTATTGAAAAAGAACGTCCGGATGCATTACTGCCAAACCTTGGCGGACAGTCCGGGCTGAATCTGTGTTCCGAGCTGGCAAAGGCAGGCGTTTTAGATAAATATGATGTAAAAGTTATCGGTGTTCAGGTAGATGCCATCGAGCGTGGAGAAGACCGTATCGAATTCAAAAAGGCGATGGACAGCCTGGGAATCGAAATGGCAAAAAGCGAAGTGGCATATACAGTAGAAGAGGCTTTGAAAATTGCTGACAATCTGGGATATCCCGTTGTATTAAGACCTGCTTATACCATGGGCGGTGCCGGCGGTGGTCTGGTCTATAATGTAGAAGAGTTAAAGACGGTATGTGCCAGAGGCTTACAGGCAAGTCTGGTAGGCCAGGTACTGGTTGAAGAATCCATTCTCGGCTGGGAAGAGCTGGAGTTAGAAGTTGTTCGTGATTCTAAGAACAACATGATCACGGTATGCTTTATCGAAAATATCGATCCTTTGGGCGTACACACGGGCGATTCCTTCTGTTCCGCACCGATGCTGACCATATCAGAGGCAGTTCAGAAAAGACTTCAGGAGCAGGCTTATAAAATCGTGGAAGCGATTGAAGTAATTGGCGGTACCAACGTTCAGTTTGCACATGATCCGGTCAGCGACCGTATTATCGTAATTGAAATAAACCCAAGAACATCACGTTCCTCGGCACTTGCATCCAAAGCAACCGGATTCCCAATTGCACTGGTTTCCGCAATGCTGGCAAGCGGTTTGACCTTAGATGAAATCCCATGCGGAAAATATGGCACTCTGGATCAGTATGTTCCGGGCGGAGATTACATTGTAATTAAATTTGCGCGCTGGGCATTTGAGAAATTTAAAGGATCTGAGGATAAACTGGGTACACAGATGCGCGCAGTTGGTGAAGTAATGAGCATCGGCAAGACTTATAAAGAAGCTTTCCAGAAGGCAATCAGAAGTCTTGAGACCGGCAGATACGGACTGGGCAATGCAAAGGATTTTGCTTCTAAGACAAAGAAAGAACTTCTGAAAATGCTAGCCGTACCAACAAGCGAACGCCAGTTTATCATGTACGAAGCTCTTAGAAAAGGAGCTTCTGTAGAGGAATTATTTGAATTAACGAAGATTAAACATTACTTCATTGAACAAATGAAAGAACTGGTTGAAGAAGAGGAAGTGTTAAAAGCTGCAAAAGGCAGTGTTCCACAGACAGATGTATTAAAACAGGCAAAGTTAGATGGATTTGCAGATAAATACCTGAGTCAGATTCTGGAAGTGACAGAAGATGAAATAAGATCTGCAAGGATTGATGCCGGAATTACAGAAGCCTGGGAAGGGGTTCATGTAAGCGGCACAAAGGATTCTGCATATTACTATTCCAGCTACCATATGAAAGACGAAAGCCCGGTTAACAGTGATAAGTCTAAGATCATGATTTTAGGCGGCGGACCAAACCGTATCGGACAGGGTATTGAATTTGATTACTGCTGCGTACATGCTGCAATTGCATTAAAAGAATTAGGCTTTGAGACGATTATTGTAAACTGTAATCCTGAGACGGTGTCAACGGATTATGATACTTCTGATAAATTGTATTTTGAACCGCTGACGCTGGAAGATGTGCTCAGCATCCATGAGAAAGAAAAACCGGTAGGTGTTATCGCACAGTTTGGCGGTCAGACTCCGTTAAATCTGGCAAATGACCTGAAGAGAGCCGGTGTAAATATCCTTGGAACAACACCGGAAACCATCGACCTGGCAGAAGACAGAGACCTGTTCCGCGATATGATGAAGAAGCTGAATATTCCAATGCCGGAAGCTGGAATGGCAGTAAACGTAGGGGAAGCACTTGCAATTGCCAACAGGATCGGATATCCGGTAATGGTACGTCCTTCTTATGTACTGGGCGGCAGAGGCATGGAAGTGGTTCATGATGATGAAGCTCTGACATTCTACATGAAGGCAGCGGTTGGAGTTACTCCGGACAGACCGATATTAATAGACCGTTTCTTACATCATGCTACTGAGTGTGAGGCAGATGCCATCAGCGATGGAACCAATGTATTTGTTCCGGCAGTTATGGAGCATATTGAGCTTGCAGGTGTTCACTCCGGTGACTCCGCATGTATTCTTCCTTCTAAGAACCTGACAGAAGAGCAGATCGAAACAATTAAGGATTATACAAGAAAGATTGCGGCAGAGATGAATGTAGTCGGACTTATGAATATGCAGTATGCGATTGAAGACGGCGTGGTCTATGTACTTGAAGCTAATCCACGTGCTTCCAGAACAGTACCGCTTGTATCCAAAGTATGTAATATTAAAATGGTAAAGCTTGCTACAGATATTATGACATCACATTTAACGGGAAGACCATCTCCGGTTCTGTCATTAAAAGAGAAGAAGTTTACACACTACGGTGTAAAAGAAGCTGTGTTCCCATTTAATATGTTCCCGGAAGTAGATCCGTTATTAGGACCGGAAATGCGTTCTACAGGAGAAGTACTTGGTATTTCTGAAAGCTTTGGGGAAGCATTCTATAAAGCGCAGGAAGCTACCCAGACCAAACTTCCGTTAGAAGGCACTGCATTGCTCAGTATAAGTGACAGAGACAAGCCGGAAGTAAAAGAAGTTGCACAGGGGCTTCATGACTGCGGATTCAAACTGATGGCTACCGGAAGCACTTATGAACTGCTTAAGGAAGCCGGCTTTGAAGTGGAAAAGATCTCCAAGATCAATGAAGGAAGACCGAATATCCTGGATGCCATTACAAATAAAAAGATTCAAATGATCATCAATACACCGATTGATAAAAAAGGTGCAACAGATGACAGCTATATCCGTAAAGCTGCTATTAAGGATAAAATTCCTTATATGACAACTATGGCTGCAGCAAAAGCTACGGCAGAAGGAATTAAGGCAGTGAAAAAGGGAGATCGTTTAGAGGTTCATTCCTTACAGGAGTTCCACAAAAAAATTAAAGAGTAAGATGAGCAGAAAAAATGTTAAAATCTGCTTGACAAATTAAGACATACTATGCTATAGTCTATTAGAAAACTGCCGAAGACAGTAGGTGCCGCAAGGCATAAGGTGAAAACGCCTACCGAGGAGTAATGAGTTCTTATAAGAATGATTTATGAAACCTCTTTGTCTTGCACAAAGAGGTTTTTTTACGGCGGTACACATACTAACATAAGGAGGTGCACCATTCATGGCAAAAGTTGAACTTAAAAAACCAGTTGTTGAAGAGATTAGCGCAAGTATTAAAGATGCAGCATCAGTTATTTTAGTAACTTACAGTGGAATCAGCGTGGAACAGGACACAGCTCTTCGTAAAGAGCTTAGAGAAGCTGGCGTTATCTACAAAGTATACAAAAATACAATGATGAACTTTGCATTCAAAGATACAGATTGCGAAGCACTCAGCAAACATCTGGAAGGACCAAACGCAATTGCAATTTCGAAAGAAGACGCAACTGCTCCGGCAAGAATCTTAGCAAAACATGCAAAGACTGTTCCGGCTATTAAATTGATCGCAGGTGTCGTAGAAGGAGCTTACTACGATGAGACAGGCGTACAGGCATTAGCTTCCGTTCCGTCAAGAGAAGAACTTCTTGGCAAGTTACTTGGAAGTATCCAGTCACCTATTACAAATCTTGCTCGTGTTCTTAATCAGATTGCAGAAGCAAAAGAAGCTTAAGAATTCAACGTAAACTTGGAACCGGGAAATCGGGTATCCGTAAAAAATTTAAAAATTATATGGAGGAAAATAAAATGGCAAAATTAACAACAGCAGAATTTATTGATGCTATCAAAGAATTATCTGTATTAGAATTAAACGATTTAGTAAAAGCATGTGAAGAAGAATTTGGTGTATCTGCAGCAGCAGGTGTTGTAGTAGCAGCAGCAGGCGGAGCAGCAGAAGCAGCAGAAGAAAAAGATGAGTTCGACGTAGAATTAACAGAAGTTGGACCAAACAAAGTTAAAGTTATCAAAGTTGTTCGTGAAGCTACAGGCTTAGGCTTAAAAGAAGCTAAAGAAGTAGTTGACGGAGCTCCTAAGGTTGTTAAAGAAGGCGTTTCTAAAGCAGAAGCTGAAGAATTAAAGACTAAATTAGAAGCAGAAGGCGCTAAAGTTACATTAAAATAATTTGATGATTAGCAATCCCCGCAGATTCCTGGGTTCCAGGTGTCTGCGGGGATTTTTTTTTATGAACTTGAAATGTTTTCCTGGTCTGTAAAGTGCACGTTTATTTCCATTTTAAAGAATAGGAACCATTACACGCGGATTTATAACCTTCCCGGAATACCTGAATGTAATAGACACCGGCAGGAAATAACACATGTGCTCACAGATAATATCCTGATTATTTTGTGAATAAAATAACGAAAAGTTTGTGTTGATTTTGGTTAACTTCTGTGATAATATAAGATATATCCAAAATGTAATCAAAAAATTACAATAGTTTACCACAAATATGAAAGTGAGGATTTATCATGGGCGATGTTAAGAAACTGGGTTATTATGTAAATGGTGTGTTTAAAGAATCTAAGGCGGAACGTTATACGGATGCCTGCAATCCAAGTACCGGCGAAATTACTGCAAAAGTACCTTGCTGTACCTCCGAAGAAGTGGAAGAAGCCATTGCAGCAGCAAAGGCGGCTTTTCCTGGCTGGTCAGGAACACCTGTAATCAAACGTGTTCAGATTCTTTATAAGCTGAGAGATCTGCTGATCACCCATATGGATGAACTGACAGAACTGGTTGCAAGAGAAAACGGCAAGGCATGGGTTGAGGCAGAAGGAGATGTCCTGAAAGCGAAAGAAGGAACGGAACAGGCGATTTCTGCACCATCATTGATGATGGGTGAAAGTCTCATGGATGCTTCCTCAGGTTTTGATACGGTAATGTATCGTGAACCCATGGGTGTATTTGCAGGTATAGTTCCGTTTAACTTCCCGGCAATGATTCCTATGGGATGGATGACACCAATGTGCATCGCCTGTGGAAATACCATTGTAATAAAGGCCGCAACATTTACACCTCAGACCTGTATGCGCATCGCTGAATTATATAAGGAAGCAGGACTTCCGGATGGCGTAATTAATATCGTGACCTGTTCCAGAAATGAAGCGGAAATGTTCTTAGAGCATCCGGATATCAAAGGAATTACTTTTGTAGGTTCAACGGAAGTAGGATTACATATTTATTCAACTGCAGCAGCAAATGGAAAACGTGTTCAGGCTCTTTGTGAAGCGAAAAACCATGCACTGGTGTTGAATGATGCACCAATCGAAAGAACAGCAGCCGGTATTATTAATGCAGCATTTGGATGTGCCGGTGAACGCTGCATGGCACTTCCGGTAGTTGTAGTCCAGGAAGATATTGCAGATGATTTGGTTCGGTCAATTGTAGAGAAAGCTAAAGAAATCAAAGTTGGTCCGGCTTACGACAAATCAACAGGCATGGGTCCGGTAGTAAATGAAGGCCATAAGAAGTTTGTAACGAATTGGATTGCAAAAGGCATTGAAGAGGGTGCTGAACTGATCTTAGATGGAAGAGATATTCAGGTTCCGGGATATGAGAATGGCTGTTATGTAGGACCTACGATCTTTGATCACGTGAAACCGGGAATGACGATAGGAGACAGAGAAGTATTTGGTCCGGTTCTCTGCATCAAACGCGTGAAAGATTTCGAGGAAGGACTTGCGGTTATGAATGCAAATCCCTATGCAAATGGTTCTGTAATCTTTACACAGAGCGGACATTTTGCAAGAGAATTTTCACGGCGTACCGACGGAGGCATGGTGGGTGTCAATGTAGGTATTCCGGTTCCGGTGGGCATGTTCCCGTTCAATGGCCATAAGAAATCTTTCTTTGGAGATCTGCATTGCCTTGGAAAAGACGGATACCGTTTCTATACAGAAGGAAAAGTAGTGACAACGAGGTGGTTTGACGAAGAAGAGAAGAAAGCAAAAACGGTTTCTACCTGGGATGGAACAATCTGATCCGAATATCATTGCTCAATTTCATATTGCAGGATAACATAAAATAAATTACGCTGGTGCCAAGAGATCATCTTTGGCATCGGCGCATTTTTATTTATCTGTAGTGCCGCCCGGCATAAATACGTTGGGTACTAGAGCGTGTTTGAAAATTCATTCCTACCATCTGCACGCCCCACTTTGCGGCATATTTGCCCCGAATTCAGGTTACGTAGCCCGCTACGCGCCCTTCATCCGGGACAAATCTCCCACAAAGTGTGACGCACAGCTGCCAGAAAGCAATTTTCAAACACGCTCTATACACAAAAAGCTCCGGTGAGTGTTTTAAAATTCGTTCCAGTTATCTGCATACCCTCCCTAAGTTAAGCCAACAGCTGTCAGAATGCGATTCTTATCTTTTTTCAGAATGCACAACTTAATAAAAGTAATTCCCTATTTCATAAAGTTATATATGGCAAATTTGATTTGGTTAATCTTACAAAATCATGTATAATATTTCTAAGAGGCAGAGCGTGTTTTAAATTTGTTTTGTGATAGCGGAAATGAATTTTCAAACGCGTGCTGGTTAGAAAGATGAAGTGGGGGTAGAGTGAAATGAATCAATTAAAGAAACGAATTTTTATTCCGTTCACATTAATTCTGATTATGTTATTGGGCGGATCAGCTGTATGTCAGGCGGAGGCAGCCTGGAAGCATAAAAGTACAGGCTGGTATTATTATACGAAGAGCGGCAGATTGCAAAAAAGCCGCTGGATTGGTGACCGGTACGTAAATTCCAAAGGCCGGTGGATCGTAAGCTTTAAGAAAACCCAAAAGGGGTACCGCTATAAGAATGGTTCTGAGGGATATCTGAAAAGTCAGTGGAAAACCATCGATGGTAATCGCTATTATTTTAATAAGAAGGGTTACGCCGTTACACAGGGATGGGTAGGAAAACGATATCTGGAGGCAAACGGGAAGTATGTGGAAGGTCTGGTGAAAACTTCCCGGGGCTGGCGTTTCCGAAATGATAAGAATCAGTACATAACAAATAAGTGGAAGACGATCAATAACAAACGATGTTATTTTGATAAAAATGGTTATGTGGTCAAAAATAAAAGAATTACCATAAATGGTGTTAAATACAGCTTTGATAAATATGGATTTATGAAACCGGGCATCCGGACTACCGATAGAGGGAAGAAATATCAGAATCAAAGCGGCAGCTATCTGAAAAACAGCTGGAAGAAAGTATCCGGCAAGTGGTACTATTTTGGCAATAACGGATATATGGTGAAAAATAAGTGGGTTGGGGATTACTATCTGGGAAGTAATGGGGCCATGGTAAAGAGTACCTTTGTAGGCAGCAAGTTTGTGGATGCTTCCGGGAAAAAGGTGAGTGCTTCTGCATTAAGCCTTTCTGCTCCTTCAGCGGTTTTAATTGACGCCGGGACAGGAAAAGTCATCTATCAGAAAAATGCAAACCAAAACCGTCCCAATGCCAGTACTACCAAAATAATGACAGCAATACTTGCGTTGGAGTATGCCGGATTGAATGATTCGGTTTCCGTATCGGCATATGCGTCAGCCCAGGAAGAAGTCAAGCTGTATATGAATCCCGGAGAGGTCTACCGGATGCAGGATCTGCTGTATGCATTGCTTCTGCCTTCCTATAATGATGTGGCGGTGGCAATTGCGGAGCATATAAGCGGTTCTGTACAAAACTTTGCGGACCTGATGAATCAAAAAGCAAGAGAGCTTGGATGTAAAAATACAACCTTTGTCACCCCAAACGGACTGGAGATGGGAAACCATGGATCATCCGCTTTGGACCTGGCGAAGATGCTGCGTTATGCCATTAAAAATGACCTGTTTCGCCAGATTATCCAAACCAGGACATACAGCTTTTCCTGTCTTTCAAACGGCAGGGGTTTTACGGTATACAGCACGGATGATATGCTGGGACAGATGGCGGGATTCCAGGGAGGGAAAACAGGATGGACCACACTTGCCGGACACTGCTTTGCAGGGGCATTAAGCAAAAATGGTAAGACCTACATTTCTGTGGTACTGGGATGTCCGTCCAGTGAGTCCAGATGGAGAGATACCCGCGCGCTGTTAAACTATGGTGCAGCTAATTATTGATGTCCAAATTGTACCGATTTAAAACCAATTTTTTCTGGAAAAACTGCTTGACAGCAGTTTTTCTTTATGATAAAGTGGAAGATGCACTATTGTGCAGGATTGTGCCCAAGGGTATCATTATGCCCAAAACCGGGTTGTCGGAAATAGTTTATATTTATATAGAAAGAACAGGGGTGAAACGTCAATGGAGAAAAACAGGATACGACCAATCAAAAGCGGCAAAAGCTTTCGTATGAGTTACTCAAGACAAAAAGAGGTTCTGGAAATGCCCAATTTGATTGAGGTCCAGAAAGACTCATACCAATGGTTCCTAGACGAAGGAATGAAGGAAGTTTTTGAAGATATCTCTCCAATCGCGGATTATAGTGGCAAGCTGAGTTTGGAATTTGTAGATTTCACATTATGTGAAGATGATGTGAAATATTCCATCGAGGAATGCAAGGAGAGAGATGCAACATTTGCTGCACCGTTAAAGGTTAGGGTGAGACTTCATAATAAAGAGAATGACGAAATCAATGAACATGAGATATTCATGGGGGATTTACCTTTAATGACTGCAACAGGTACCTTTGTAATTAATGGTGCTGAACGTGTTATCGTTAGTCAGTTGGTTCGTTCGCCAGGGATTTATTATTCAGTTGCTCATGATAAAATTGGTAAGAAGTTATTTTCTGCCACCGTTATTCCTAACAGAGGTGCCTGGCTGGAATACGAAACTGACTCCAATGATGTTTTCTATGTTCGTGTAGATAGAACCAGAAAGGTGCCGATTACAGTATTAATCCGTGCTCTCGGCATCGGTACCAATGCTGAGATCATTGAGTTGTTCGGTGAAGAACCAAAGATCCTGGCTAGTTTAACAAAGGATACATCAGAAAATTACCAGGAAGGTCTTCTGGAATTATATAAAAAGATCCGTCCGGGTGAACCGCTGGCAGTAGAAAGTGCAGAGAGCCTTATTACCAGTATGTTCTTTGACCCCAGAAGATATGATCTTGCTAAGGTTGGACGTTATAAATTTAATAAAAAGCTTCTGCTTCGCAACCGTATCTCCGGACATGTGCTTGCAGAAGATGTAGTAGATACTACAACAGGTGAAATTCTTGCAGAAGCAGGTACCGAAGTGACACGTTCACTGGCTGACGATATCCAGAATGCGGCAGTTCCTTTCGTTTGGATTCAGACAGAAGAACGTAATGCGAAAGTAATCTCCAGCATGATGGTTGACATTACGAATTTCGTGGATGTGGATCCAAAAGAAGTGGGTGTTACAGAGTTAGTATATTACCCGGTGCTTGAAAAAATACTGGAAGAAAATGACGATATTGAAGATGTCAAATATGCAATCAAGCAGAATATTCACGAGCTGATTCCAAAGCATATCACTAAGGAAGATATTATTGCTTCCATTAACTATAATATGCATCTGGAATATGGAATTGGCAATGCAGATGATATTGACCATTTAGGAAACAGACGTATCAGAGCAGTGGGCGAATTGCTTCAGAACCAGTACCGCATCGGTCTTTCCAGACTGGAAAGAGTGGTACGTGAACGTATGACTACACAGGATCTGGAAGGTATTTCACCCCAGTCACTGATCAACATTAAGCCGGTAACAGCAGCGGTTAAAGAATTCTTTGGTTCTTCCCAGCTGTCACAGTTCATGGATCAGAATAACCCGCTTGGTGAGCTGACACATAAAAGACGTTTATCCGCACTTGGTCCTGGTGGTTTGTCCAGAGATAGAGCGGGATTCGAGGTTCGAGATGTTCACTACTCCCACTATGGAAGAATGTGTCCTATCGAAACCCCTGAAGGTCCGAATATCGGTCTGATTAACTCCCTGGCAACTTATGCCAGAATCAATGAGTACGGATTTATCGAGGCGCCGTACCGTAAAATTGACAAGACAGATCCGTCTAACCCGCGTGTTACGGAAGATGTTGTATATATGACTGCAGACGAAGAAGATAACTATCACGTTGCTCAGGCGAATGAGGCTCTGGATGAAGAAGGACATTTTGTTCATAAAAATGTTTCCGGTCGTTACAGAGAAGAAACCCAGGAGTATGAAAGAACTACATTTGATTACATGGATGTATCTCCGAAGATGGTATTCTCTGTTGCTACAGCATTGATTCCTTTCCTGGAAAATGATGATGCTAACCGTGCGCTGATGGGATCTAACATGCAGCGTCAGGCAGTTCCGTTATTGACAACGGATGCACCGGTTGTTGGAACAGGTATGGAAATGAAGGCAGCGGTTGACTCCGGTGTCTGCGTAGTTGCCAAAAAAGCAGGAACGATTGAACGTTCCACATCTAAGACAATCGTTATGAAAAATGATGATGGCTCAAAAGATGAGTATCATTTGACGAAGTTTGCAAGAAGTAACCAGAGTAACTGCTATAACCAGAGACCGATCGTATTCAAAGGCGATCATGTGCAGGCAGGAGATGTTATTGCTGACGGACCTTCCACACAGAATGGTGAAATTGCATTAGGTAAGAACCCATTAATCGGATTTATGACCTGGGAAGGTTATAACTACGAGGATGCGGTATTGTTAAGTGAAAGACTGGTTATGGAGGATGTCTATACATCTGTCCATATTGAAGAATATGAAGCAGAAGCCAGAGACACAAAATTGGGACCGGAAGAAATTACAAGAGACGTTCCTGGTGTGGGCGATGACGCTTTAAAGGATCTGGATGAAAGAGGTATCATCCGTATCGGTGCGGAAGTTCGTGCCGGAGATATCCTGGTTGGTAAGGTAACCCCTAAGGGAGAGACCGAGCTGACTGCAGAAGAAAGGCTCCTTCGTGCGATCTTTGGTGAAAAGGCGCGTGAAGTTAGAGATACTTCTCTGAAAGTACCTCATGGAGAATATGGTATAGTCGTAGATGCCAAAGTGTTTACCAGAGAAAACGGAGATGAATTATCACCGGGTGTAAACCAGGCAGTACGTATTTATATTGCACAGAAGAGAAAGATTTCCGTTGGAGATAAAATGGCCGGCCGTCATGGTAACAAGGGTGTTGTTTCCCGTGTACTTCCGGTAGAAGATATGCCGTTCCTGCCAAACGGACGTCCGCTTGACATCGTATTGAATCCTCTTGGTGTGCCTTCCCGTATGAATATCGGACAGGTACTTGAGATTCATTTAAGTCTTGCGTCAAAAGCGTTAGGATTTAATATATCCACACCTGTATTTGACGGTGCAAACGAAGTTGATATTATGGATACTCTGGATTTGGCAAATGATTATGTAAATCTGGAGTGGGATGAATTTAAAGAGAAACATGAGCAGGAACTGCTTCCTGATGTTATGGATTACTTATATGAGAACAGAGCACACAGAGGACTCTGGAAAGGCGTACCGCTTTCACGTGATGGTAAAGTAAGACTGCGTGATGGCCGTACCGGAGAGTATTTCGACAGTGCAGTTACAATTGGACACATGCATTACCTGAAACTTCATCATCTGGTTGATGATAAAATCCATGCACGTTCTACCGGACCTTACTCACTGGTTACACAGCAGCCTCTTGGCGGTAAGGCACAGTTTGGCGGACAGCGTTTTGGAGAGATGGAAGTTTGGGCGCTGGAAGCATATGGCGCATCCTATACACTGCAGGAAATTCTGACTGTGAAGTCCGATGATGTTATCGGACGTGTGAAGACTTATGAAGCAATCATCAAGGGAGAAAATATACCGGAACCAGGTATACCGGAATCCTTTAAGGTATTGTTAAAAGAGCTTCAGTCCCTGGGACTTGACGTGAAAGTACTCAAGGAAGACCAGACAGAAGTTGAAATCATGGAAACGATTGATTTCGGCGAAACAGATCTGCATTCCGTTATTGAAGGCGATAAGGGCTACAATGAGGAAGAACCTCTGGAAGACTTCGGATTTAGCCAGCAGGAATTTGAGGACGGCGAGTTAGTTGATGTGGAAGATGAAGAAGAGGAATCATTTTTAGACCTAGAAGAAGTTCTTGATGAAGAGTAAACGTAGGTAGCTAACAATGGAAAGGAGTACCATCAATGCCTGAAACAGCAAACAATGAAACGTATCAGCCAATGACTTTTGATGCAATCAAAATTGGTTTAGCATCTCCGGATAAGATCAGAGAATGGTCCAGAGGAGAAGTTAAAAAACCAGAAACGATTAATTATAGAACCCTGAAACCAGAAAAAGACGGATTATTCTGCGAGCGTATTTTCGGTCCCAGCAAGGACTGGGAATGCCACTGCGGTAAGTATAAAAAAATCCGTTATAAAGGTGTAGTCTGCGACCGATGCGGCGTAGAAGTAACCAAAGCCAGCGTTCGTAGAGAACGTATGGGACACATCGAGCTTGCAGCTCCTGTTTCCCATATCTGGTATTTTAAGGGAATTCCTTCCAGAATGGGATTGATTCTGGATCTGTCTCCCAGAGTATTGGAAAAAGTATTGTACTTTGCCAACTATATCGTATTGGATAAAGGAACTACTGATTTGCAGTACAAACAGGTTTTGACAGAAAAAGAATTCCAGGAAGCAAAAGAAAAATGGGGAAACACTTTCCGTGTAGGCATGGGAGCAGAATCCATTAAGGAACTGTTAGAAGCCATTGACATGGAGAAGGAATCCGTAGAATTAAAAAGAGGACTGAAGGATTCTACCGGTCAGAAAAGAGCCAGAATCATTAAGAGACTGGAAGTGGTAGAAGCTTTCCGCGGTTCAGGAAACAGACCGGAATGGATGATCATGACAGTTGTTCCTGTAATTCCGCCGGATTTACGTCCTATGGTTCAGCTGGATGGTGGACGTTTTGCCACATCTGACCTGAATGACTTATACAGAAGAATCATCAACCGTAATAACCGTCTGAAAAGACTTTTGGAATTAGGCGCACCTGATATTATCGTTCGTAATGAAAAACGTATGCTTCAGGAAGCGGTAGATGCTTTAATTGATAATGGACGCCGTGGACGTCCGGTAACAGGACCGGGTAACAGAGCCCTTAAATCCTTATCAGACATGTTAAAAGGTAAATCCGGACGTTTCCGTCAGAACTTACTTGGAAAACGTGTTGACTACTCAGGTCGTTCCGTTATCGTTGTTGGACCCGAGCTTAAGATTTACCAGTGCGGTCTGCCAAAGGAAATGGCAATTGAATTATTCAAACCTTTCGTTATGAAAGAATTAGTAGCAAACGGTACTTCTCACAATATTAAGAATGCGAAGAAGATGGTTGAAAGACTTCAGCCGGAAGTATGGGATGTTCTGGAAGAAGTTATCAAAGAGCACCCGGTTATGTTAAACCGTGCCCCCACACTTCACAGACTTGGTATTCAGGCATTTGAGCCGATATTGGTAGAAGGTAAGGCGATTAAGCTTCATCCATTGGTATGTACTGCGTTCAACGCTGACTTCGATGGTGACCAGATGGCTGTCCATCTTCCATTGTCTGTGGAAGCACAGGCAGAATGCCGTTTCTTACTGTTATCTCCAAACAACCTGTTAAAACCTTCCGATGGTGGTCCCGTTGCCGTTCCTTCACAGGATATGGTCCTTGGTATCTACTATCTGACACAGGAGAGACCAGGCGCACTGGGAGAAGGCAAAGTATTTAAAAGCGTTAACGAAGCAATCCTTGCTTATGAAAATAAAGCTTTGACATTACAGACCAGAATTACGGTTCGTATGACAAAGATCATGCCGGATGGAAGTGAGCTGACCGGAAATGTAGAATCTACTCTGGGACGTTTCATCTTTAATGAAATTCTTCCTCAGGATTTAGGTTTTGTAAACCGTGATATTCCGGAAAATGCATTAAAGCTGGAAGTAGACTTCCACGTAGGTAAAAAAGGATTAAAACAGATTCTGGAGAAAATCATTAATACTCACGGAGCAACCAAGACTGCAGAAGCCCTTGATGATATTAAGGCTATGGGTTACAAGTACTCTACCAGAGCAGCGATGACCGTATCCATTTCCGATATGACAGTACCTCCGGAAAAACCACAGCTCATTCAGCAGGCACAGGATACTGTTGACAGAATTACCAAGAACTACAAACGTGGTCTGATCACGGAAGAAGAGCGTTACAAAGAAGTTGTGGAAACATGGAAGAACACCGATGATATTTTGACCAAGGCACTGCTTGACGGTCTTGATAAATACAATAACATCTACATGATGGCTGATTCCGGAGCCCGTGGTTCTGACAAGCAGATTAAACAGCTTGCCGGTATGCGTGGTTTGATGGCCGATACAACAGGTCATACAATCGAGCTGCCTATCAAATCGAACTTCCGTGAAGGTCTTGACGTATTGGAGTACTTTATGTCTGCACATGGTGCGCGTAAAGGTCTGTCTGATACCGCTCTTCGTACAGCCGATTCGGGATACCTGACCAGACGTCTGGTTGACGTTTCTCAGGACTTAATCATCCGTGAAGTAGACTGTTGTGAAGGAAAAGAAATTCCGGGTATGTATGTAAAAGCATTCATGGATGGAAAAGAAGAAATTGAAAGCCTGCAGGAGAGAATTACAGGCAGATTTGCCTGCGAAACTCTTACAAATAAAGATGGTGAGGTTCTTGTTAAAGCAAACCATATGATTACGCCTAGACGTGCAGCACGTATCATGAGCGAAGGTGTGGATGCAAATGGAAAATCATTCGACAAGATTAAGATTCGTACAATTCTGACTTGTAAATCACATATCGGAGTTTGTGCTAAATGTTATGGTTCCAACCTTGCTACCGGTGAAGCTGTTCAGGTAGGTGAATCCGTTGGTATTATTGCAGCCCAGTCTATCGGTGAACCTGGAACACAGCTTACCATGCGTACGTTCCATACCGGTGGTGTTGCCGGCGGCGATATCACACAGGGTCTCCCCCGTGTCGAGGAGCTTTTTGAGGCAAGAAAGCCAAAAGGTCTTGCCATTATTACCGAAATTCCTGGTATTGCAAACATTAAAGATACCAAGAAAAAACGAGAAATTATTGTAACAAACGATGAAAGCGGTGAAGCTAAGACATATCTGATTCCTTATGGATCCAGAATAAAAGTGCAGGATGGCGCAGTATTAGAAGCCGGTGATGAACTGACAGAAGGTAGTGTAAATCCACATGATATCCTTAAGATTAAAGGTGTTCGTGCCGTACAGGATTATATGATTCAGGAAGTTCAGCGTGTTTACCGTTTACAGGGTGTTGAGATCAATGATAAGCATATCGAAGTTATAGTTCGCCAGATGTTAAAGAAGATCCGTATTGAAGATAATGGTGATTCTGAATTACTTCCTGGTACACTGGTAGATATCCTTGATTTTGAAGATGTAAATGATGCATTGACAGAAGAAGGCAAGGTTGCGGCAGAAGGAAAGCAGGTAATGCTTGGTATTACAAAGGCATCTCTTGCAACCAATTCCTTCTTATCGGCAGCATCTTTCCAGGAAACAACGAAAGTATTGACAGAAGCAGCAATCAAAGGTAAGATTGACCCGCTTATCGGATTAAAAGAAAACGTTATTATCGGTAAATTAATTCCTGCCGGAACCGGCATGAAGAGATACCGCAACGTAAAACTGGATACCGATTATACACTGGATCAGGGTTATGACGAAGACGAAGATTTTGATGATGATGACGATCTGGATCTTGGACTTGACTTATCAGATGATTTAGATCTGGATGATCTGGGTGAAGAAGATTTAGTTTCGGCTACGGAAGAATAAGTAATTACAGATTTGGCATGTTATAGTGTAGCTTATAACATGCCATTTTTTTATGGGGAAAAAGATAGATTCAAACCAAAAGCCTGAAGATAGAAATCACAATTTTCTATCTCCGGGCTTTTGTATTTTATATAAACCCTTTTTGATTTTACATGTACCTTTTCCTTCCCTCCTGATAAGATAAAGACAGTTAAGCGAGAGACAGCAAATGAAGATTGGAGGAGGAACTATGGAAAAAACAATATTGGAACTGAAAGATATTGTGAAAACTTTTCCAGGTGTCCTGGCGTTGAATGGTATTGATTTTGAACTTCGAAGCGGAGAAGTGCATGCCATCTGCGGCGAGAACGGAGCGGGAAAATCCACGCTTATGAAAGTGGTATGCGGGGTACATAAGCCAGACAGTGGAACGATGATTGTAAATGCGAAAGCGGAAGCATTTGCGAATCCCATGGAGGCATATCAAAAAGGGGTTTCCATTATTTTTCAGGAAACAAGTCTGTTTGAGGAAATGACGGTACTGGATAATTTGTTTCTGGGACATGAGATGACAAAAAAAATAGGACCTGTCAGTGTGATTGACTATGACGGAATGAAGAGTAAGGCAAGAGAGATTTTTAAAAGGCTGAATACCCAGATGAGTCTGGAGGCTGCCATTAAGACTTTGGGGATGGCACAGAAGCAGATGGTGGAAATTGCAAAAGCACTTACTTTTGATGCAAATATTATTATCTTTGATGAGCCTACGGCATCCCTTACCCAAAGAGAAGTCAGCGCCCTGTTTGAAATCATCGGCAACCTGAAAAAAGAAGGATTGGGAATTGTATATATCAGCCACCGTCTGGAAGAAATATTTGAGATTTGTGACCGGGTAACGGTGATTCGGGACGGACAGTATATTTCTACCAAAAAAGTAGGGGACACCAATAAAGATGAACTGGTTGCGGATATGGTAGGAAGAAAGATGGGCAATTATTATCCCAAAGCCGAGGCGAAGATCGGTAAAGAGCTGCTTCGTGTAGAGCATTATTATGATGAGGGTTTTTTAGAAGATATCAGCTTTTCCCTGAAAAAGGGGGAAATACTTGGGTTTGCGGGTCTGGCGGGGGCAGGCAGGACAGAGCTTATGGAGTCACTGTGCGGATTTACGGGAAAAGCAGCCGGTAAAGTTATGTTAGAGGGAAAAGAAATTATAATCAGGGATTATAAAGACGCTATGGCAAACGGACTGGTCTATGTTTCGGAAGACCGTGGAAAATTCGGATTGATTGTTGATATGAGTATAGAACAGAATATTTCTCTTCCCCAGCTGGATAAGTTCGCCGGAAAACTTGGGATGATCAACACAAAAAAAGAACAGGAAACGGGTGACAGATATATTCAGGACGTTGGCATAAAAGCCCCCTCAGCTGATTTTCTGGTTGCAAATCTATCAGGTGGAAACCAGCAGAAAGTGTCTGTGTCAAAAGCGTTGGCTTTAAATCCGAAAATCCTGATACTGGATGAACCTACCAGAGGGGTAGATGTAAATGCAAAAGCAGAAATTCATAAGATTATCAGTGATCTCACGCAAAAAGGTCTGACGATCATTATGATATCCTCTGAGTTACCGGAACTCCTGGGGATGTGCGACCGAATTTATGTAATGAAGGACGGTTATATTGCAGGTTGTTTTGACAGAGATGAAGTGACGCAGGAAAAGATATTAACGGTTGCTCTGGAATCAAAAAAGCAGGCAATGGCATAAGGAGGAAGCAGAATGGATCAGAATAAGAAAAAAGCGGCGTTTTTAACTACAGAATTTTATCTGGCGGTCTTCCTGATTGTGGTATTGGCTGGACTTGCAATTTTTGCAAAAGGTTTTTATACCGTGAATAACCTGATGAGTTTATTGAATTCATTTAGTTACATCTTAATATCGGCAGTGGGCATGAACATGATTATTTTAACCTCAAATATAGATGTTTCCACAGGAGCATTAATTTCCGTGATCTGCATATGCGTGGCTGCAATCGGGAAGATGGGAGCACCGTTTGCAGTTCTGCTGCCAGTGGCTATGATTATTGGTGCAGCACTCAGCACTTTTAACGGGCTGTTTATCACAAAATTAAAGATTCCTGCCATTGTAGCCACTTTGGCAACAACCCAGATTTTCCAGGGAATTCTGCCCCTGACGGTAGAGGGATCTATCTATGATTTACCCGCATCCTTTACCTGGCTGGCATTTGATGCAAAAATATTCGGAATGATACCCGCCAGTGTATTCATGTGCCTGATTGTGGTTGTGGCGGCTTTGTTGTTTATGAAATACTCCAGATTTTCTAAGAAAATATATGCTATCGGCAATAACAAAGGAGGAGCAAGGCTGGCTGGCATTCATGTGGATAAAACAGTGGTGCTGACGTATACCATAGCAGGTGCGCTGTTTGGAATATCAGCAGTCATTATCGCAACGGCAGGTCAGCGAGTAACGACTACCATGGGAAGCGGGCTGGAAATGACCTTTATTGCGGCAGTAGTCCTGGGAGGAACCAGTACAGCAGGAGGATCCGGTAAAATACTGGGTACCGTCATAGGAGCTTTTATACTTGCCATGATATCCCCTGCAATTAACTATCTGGGAATTAGTCCCAACTGGTCGGATGCTATTAAAGGCGCGATTATTATTATTTCCGTTTTAGTTACGGCGGCAAGATATATTAAGAAAAAGAGGGTGATTACAAGCCCTGTAATCAGTAAGGCAGGGGGTGAAGCGTAATGGAAAAGAAGAGAAAAATTAAGATTACGTTTAATATGGCTTTGTTTATCATCTGGATTGTGATATTTGCGGCAATCTCCTTAAAGAGCCCGTCCTTTTTAAAGCCGGCATATATCATCAACGTTATGTTTCGCAATATCGTAGAAATTGGTATGGCTGCCCTGCCGATGACGCTGATTATTATTACCGGAGGCATTGATCTCTCGGTTGGGAATATTATGATTCTCTCGGCTATGATGGGAGGAATGGCAGCAGCCGGTATGGGGGCAGCAGCAGGAATTATTGTTACCATTCTCACCGGAGGAATCTGTGGTCTGATAAATGGCATTATTATAGCCAAAGCTAAAATTTCTGAGATGGTGACGACGCTGGCTACGATGTATCTGTTTCTGGGGCTGGCAAGAGGAATCTCTCATGGCGACAGTGTTTATAGCTATGAATTTACGAACTTTTTTGGAAATACCTCCATTGCAGGAATTCCGCTGCAAATCTGGATCTATGTAATCCTGGCTGTTTTCTTCATTATTCTTCTGGGAAAGACAACATTTGGAAGAAAATTATACAGTATTGGATTGAATAAAAATGCAACCAAATATTCAGGGGTAAATACGGATAAAATGCAGATTCTGATCTACGTGATCTGTGGTCTCGTCTGTGCACTGGCGGCCTTTATCTGGCTGGGAAGATTCACCAGTGTCAAGTACGATGCCGGAACCAGTTTTAACCTGAAAGTCATCACGGTAGTGGTTCTGGGCGGAACCAGCATCAACGGAGGAATCGGAGATATGAAAGGCACCGTTTTGGGTACTCTGATCATCGCTACTCTGAACAGCGGGCTTACCGTATTGAATATCCCCATTGACGTGCAGACAATTGTACAGGGTGTCGTTCTGATGATTGCTTTGATCGCTTATGCATTTGTCAATACAAAGGCAAGGAAGAAGAAAATAATTGCGGTACCGGTGAAACCGATTTAACAGGCTGATGCAAAATGATAAGCAGCATGGGACGGCGCGCATCAGCTGGTTGTAAAAACCAATGGATTGTAATAAAATTGTGATATTCAGGGTCTACTGGATAAACACATAATATTTACATAAAAATTTTTATATAATGAAAGGGTGGGTAAATTATGAAGAAAAAATTAGTAACAAAGGTATTGGCGGCTGCACTGATTGGGATTATGGCGGTGTCTTCTTTAGCAGGATGCTCGACCACTGACACATCGGGAGGGAGTAAAACAACAGAAAAAGCAGAGACGAAAGAAACCGCTGCAGCAGGCAGTGACGAAACCAAGGAAGCTTCCAAAGATTCGTCTGCAGAGACAAAGGGGGCAGATGTGGTTGTGGCTATGCTGCCCAAGTTTAAAGGCGAAAACTATTTTGATGCATGTAAAGTAGGTGCCCAGGAAGCAGCAGATGAACTGGGAATTACTTTGCTGTATGACGGTCCCTCACAGGATCAGGCAACCAATCAGAAACAGGTGGATATTCTGGAAGGGTGGATCGCCCAGGATGTAAGTGTGATTATTGTATCACCCAATGATCCTACCGCAATTGCACCAACCTTAAAGAAAGCCCAGGATGCAGGCATTAAAGTGGTGACATTTGATGCAGATGCACAGGCAGATTCCAGAGATTTATTCATCAACCAGATTACGGCACAGGCAGCTGCAAAGGGCTTACTGGACGGTGCTGCAATTGACTTAAAAGCCAAAGGATACGGTGCAGATCATCCCGCAAATATAGCACTGGTATCCGGTTCCGGTACAGATGCCAACCAGACAGCATGGGAAGCGGCTATTGACGAACTATTAAAAACGGACGATTACAGCTTCATGAAAATCCAAAATAAAGAAACAGATGTATATTATCCCGGTACAGATGAAACTACGGTAAACAGCGAATGTGCGACACTGATCAGCCGTATGGGGGAAGGGGAAGACCAGATACAGGCAGCAATTGCATTGTCATCCATGTCCACTCCGGCTCTGGGTGCCCAGTATCAATCAGCCTCAAGTAAACCGGATCCATCCAAAATCACATTGACCGGACTTGCGACGCCAAATGCTCTGAAAACGTATATTAAGGATGAAGAAAATCCGATGAATACCGGTGTACTCTGGAATTGTATGGATCTGGGATATCTGGCAGTACAGTCGGGCTATCAGCTGGCTGAGGGAACGATTACAACGGATTCCACCTCTATCGACGCAGGCAGGCTGGGAGCAAAAGAAATTACGAACCGTGAGTGTGTATTAGGGGATGCATTGGTATTTGATGCAGCGACTGTAGATAATTACGATTATTAATAACAAAATGTGTAAAAAGGCCTATAGATAGGGAGGGACCTCTGTTTATAGGCCTTTCTTTCCACACTCCCCTATTTCCCTTGGATTAGATATGGTGTATAATAGAGGGAAAAAAAGAACATGACCTAAAAAGGCGGAAGGGAGTTATATGATTTACAGAGAAATGAACGTACAGGCAGCGTATGAAAAGGCGGGGGCTGTGCATGGAAAATACCAGCCCAGATTAATCGGGTATCTGCATAGTGACAGTGAGGAATTGAAAATGTCCGGGAAAAGGGCAGCAGTCATTATTTGTCCGGGAGGTGCTTACCAATTTAAATCTGACAGGGAGGCAGAGCCGGTGGCAATGCGGTTTATGGCAGCAGGTATGCAGGCTTTTGTGCTGCAGTACAGTGTTGCGCCATCCAGATACCCATGTGCTGTTCTGGAACTGGCAGAATCCGTAGCGATGGTGCGGGAGCATGCCGGAGAATGGGGCATTGACCCGGAGAAGATTTTTATCTGTGGATTTTCAGCGGGCGGGCATTTATGCGCCACTTTAGGTACCTTATGGAAGGACGAGATATTCCAGCAGGCTTTCGGAACCGGAAACTTCAGTTATAAGCCGTCGGGTATGATTTTATGCTATCCGGTTATTACCATGGGTGAATTTACGCATAAAGAGTCATGTGCGAATCTGACAGGACCAGACGGTTCCCCAAAACTGCGGGAAAAGCTGTCCCTGGAAAAACAGGTCACAGCCGATACCTTGCCTACCTTTATATGGCATACCCAGGAAGATGATGCGGTTCCGGCAGAGAACACCTTACTATTTACCTGTGCACTGCGCAAATACAGAGTACCTTTTGAACTGCATATTTATGAAAGAGGGGGACACGGATTATCTCTGTGCGATGAAACCACTGCCAGTAACCAGGATCAGATCGTACCGGATAATGCCGGATGGATGGAACATGCCGTAAGTTGGCTGAAACGGTTTTGATGTAAGTGAGAAAGAATATTGCGTTCTCACTGCTGATATGGGAATATCCAAGCCAGCTTGCGGTATAACCTTCTTACGCCATTCAGGGGTTTAATTATGATAAAACAGAAAATCAGCACAAAGCTTTCTATGACTTATGCGGTACTAACGATCTTATTTATCGGGATTGCGGCGGTTATTTTCTATAAATACAATCAATACAATATCCATCAGGACGGAGTCAGCAATATTGGACAGATCGCAGAAAATGTGATGGCACAGGCAGACAGCCGCCTTACCACTATGGATCAGACAGCAATTGACGTATTGTCAGATAATCATTTCCTGGATTTGTGGAATCAGACCCTGGTTTCTCCCGGAGAGGAAGTGGGGAAAGAAATCCGCAAGCTTTTGACCAGGGCGTATACCAATAAATCAGATATACGCAGGGTGTCTATTTATGGAAAAGACGGAACCTTTTACAGTACAGGGAAAACAGATGTTAAGCAAGAAGATGTGAGGCAGCGGATAGAGATGATAGAGAGCCAGTATCCAATGAAGCAGATGAACAGCCGGGTGTATTTAAAGCCCCATCTGGATTATTGGGATAAGAGCAGTGAGGTTCTGGTGGTGTCAGAAATAAAGCCGGTTAAGGACAGAAACACAGACATAATCGGTTATCTGGAGGTTCAGCAGAATGCTTTTTATATGGAAAATATCTGCAATGTAAAATGGAACGGCAAAGGCCTAAAGGTCATGGTATTTATGGAAGAAACGGATGAGCTCTTCTATACCAACCTGCCTGACAGCAAGAAAAATGATTCCTACATAGAACAGGTAAAGGACTTTACAAGGCAGTATTCAAAGATGAAAGAAGATAGCCACTCTTTGTTTTCCACGGCGTCATCTAACTATTATGCCTGTAAAACCGTGATTATACTGGATAAAAATGTCCTGAATGAATCCTTGAACAAGATGCTGGGCGGAATTGTTGCCATAACTTGTGTACTGATTATTGTCACCACATTTTACAGCTTCTGGACGACCCGGATGATTATGCGGCCGATCAATCTGCTGGTGAAAACCATGCAGAATACAGACCTGACCAATTTCAGGCAGAAGAGGGAAATTAAAGTCAGGGATAAAGAGACAGAGATACTGGTAAATTCATTTGAGGATATGGCTAAGCGTCTGGAGGATGCCCTGGTTAAGCAGAAGAAGCTGGAAAATGTCCAGACCAAAACGCTGTTCAGTGCCCTGCAATCGGAAATGGGGCCTCATTTTCTCTATAACAGCCTGGGAAGTATTGCAAATCTATGTGAACAGGGAGAAACTGAGACGGCAGCAGATGCTTGTTACAGCCTCACCGAGATACTGAGATATGCGTCTAATTATGAAACCTCAGAAGTAACCATAGGGGAAGAAATAGAGAACCTGAAAGCTTATATGTCAATCATGAAAAGCCGTTACCAGAAGAGAATTGAATTTGAAATGGAAATTGATGAGGACACCAAATATATCATCATACCGAAGCTTACATACCAGCCCCTGGTGGAAAATGCCATCAAGTACAGCCTCATGGAACACGATAAGGTAATCATTAAGATCTATACGGTGGTACTGGGGGATAAGCTGGTTGTGGAAATAAAGGACAATGGATGCGGAATCAGCAAAGAGGCGGGGGAAGTGATCCGGAAAAGAATCGAAGAATTTCACAATACGGATAAGGCGACCTATATAGCAGAGCAGATTCAGTTTGGAGGAATGGGGCTGAGCGGGACATTGATCCGGCTTTCCATCTATTATGGAGACAGCTTCTGGTATGAACTTCAGGATAATAATGATGAAGGAGGCACCAGTATCCTCTTTGGCATGAATATCAGTAAATACCGCTAACGATTCAGAACAGTTCTGAAGGACTTAGAACATTTTACATCGATTCAGAATCATTGAGCAGAGCTGCCCTTAACTATGCAGAATATTAAGGAAACGTGGAATGAAGGTGGAAACAGTTACAAATACGGGGAAAAGGAGTGTGTAAGGATGTATAAAGTATTGCTGGTGGATGATGAACCGGCAGCCCTTGATATGGAAAAAAGAGCAATACAAAAGAGGACAGAAAATTTCCAGGTATCAGGTGAAGCATATAACGTAAAAGATGCCATTGAACTTTACCACAGCATTACTCCGGATGTTGTATTAACGGATATGAAAATGCCGAGGCAAAATGGGATAGAGCTTATAAAATACATTGCCGGACAGGAAGTCAATAAGGCTGTCTGCATAGCGGTCAGCGGTTATTCAGACTTTGATTACGTTCACGATGCCTTTTCCTACGGTGCTTTTGATTATCTGTTAAAACCTGTAGAGCCAAAGAAAATTGAGGAACTTTTTGTACGGATCCGCAGGGTTTTGATCTCTGCAAGGGAGAATCCATGTACCATAAAACTTCCTCAGGGAAGGTTAAGCACCGACCAGTTAGTAAAAAAAGTAGATGAGCATATCCGCAAAAATATTGCCGGTGACAACAGCATACTGAATATCTGCAGTATATTTTCCATCAGCCAGCCCTATCTGAGCAAGGCATTTAAGATGCATTATAACTGTACCTATAATGAATACCTAATCGGTATCCGGATTGAAGAGGCAAAAAAGCTCCTGGATCGTAAAGAAGAGTATCTCATAGGGGAAATCGCGGAGTTATTAGGATTTTCCGATCAGTTCTATTTTAGTAAAGTGTTTAAAAATACAACTGGATATACGCCCCGGGAATACCGTGGCAGGAACGACAGATGAGTTTTGTATTTTATATATTTCAGCTTTGATTTTACATGTACTTTTTCACCATTTGCTTTTAAAATGAGCTTATAAAGACAGATTGCAGACAGATTTCATAAATCTTGAAAGAAGCTCTGGAATCAGGTATATGGAGAAGGAGGATATGATGACAAATAGAGAGCGTGAAAATTTAACACTGGATTTTGGAAAGCCGGACAGAGGCGCTGTAGAGGAAACTTTTTATCCCTGGGTATTGACGAAGAACCGCTTTGTGGAAGAGGGACTTTCATCAGATATTGCCCGGAATGCAAAGGACATTACCAATGATATTGTAGGGAATAAAGCGAATCAGACTGAAAAGTATCTGCCCGTAGCATGGGGACAGGGTGTTATGGAGTATGAACAGTATCTGGGGTTCGATCCGGTGAGGCGGATTCATTTTGTACTCCCCTTTCGCAGATTTGAAGAGAAAATACTGGAAGATACCGAAACGTATTTGATTAAGCAGGATATTTACGGCAGGCAGATGATGCAGAAAAAAGGTTCTGAGATTGAAACCGAATACAAATCGGTCATTCAGGATGAAGCCGGGTGGGAACGGCTGAAGGCTCATGCAGACAGAGAACTGGAAACTTATTTCAGCGATGAAGCCATAGAGTCGGCATACGGACCGCTGAAAGAAGGACACGACAGAGGGGATTACTCCATCCGTTTGAATCTGGAAGGATTTTTCTGGGTACCCAGGGAATTGATGGGCATAGAAGCGCATTTATATGCCTTCTATGATGAGCCGGAACTGATCCATGACATCAACGAGTACATATTGCAGGTGTATACAACAAAGGTAATGAAAATTGTGGATCTGCTGCAGCCGGATGTAGTGTACCTGATGGAAGATCTGAGCGGAAAAAACGGACCGATGATATCCGGGGAAAATTTTGACGAGTTTGTAGGGGCTTATTATAAAAGGCTGATCCCGATGTTGAAAGAACATGGGGTAAATAATGTGTTTGTAGACACGGATGGTGATTTTACAATCATGATCCCGCATTTTCTGAATGCCGGCGTGGACGGATTCCTTCCTATGGATGTGAATGCAGGTATGGATATTGTAAAAGTAAGAGAACAGTTTCCGGGGCTTAAATTTATTGGCGGGTTTAATAAACTTCTGATTGCAGAGGGTAAGGAAGCCATTGACCGGGAATTTGACCGAATTCTTCCGGTGATCCGGGGAGGCGGCTATATCGTAGGGTCAGACCATCAGGTGGCACCATCCACTTCCCTTGAAAACTATCAATATTATATTCAAAAATTAAAAGCGGTTATGGAGCAGGCTGGAATAGATGTGAGATAAGGCGTTTTTATATCGGCACTGAAGTATTGGATAGATCCAATGCTTCAGTGCTTATTTATTTATTTATTTATTTATTCATATTTCTTATATGCATGTATACAGTATTTTTGGAAATTCCCAACAGATCGGCAACCTTAACTACTGAATCCTTCATATTAAAAATCCCTTTTTGAAAAAGGATCGTAATGATTTCTTTATTTCTGTTTACCGTGGATATAGAAGAATTGTTCATTACCATACTTCTGGCTGATTCCAGGGTAGTAATAATCAGGTCATCGGCATTTTCGGCAAAGGTTTCCTGCTGGGTAGAAGAAAAAGATTCATTTGGGAAAAATGAAGAAATTATTTTGTAGAAAGGGATTTCGGTATGCAAATTGATACAAAGCAGTCCGATAATCCGCTCATTTTCTCCTATAATGGGAATTGTTGTTGACTTAAGAACAGCTCCGTTTTTATTTTTGTTAAAATAGCTCTGTGCTTGATGGGAGCTCTGCTGTTTAATTTTTTCCAGCATTGAGAGTGCCAGGTCAGTGATAGGGGCCCCCTCTTTTCTGCCGGTATAATGCCCATTGATAATTTTAATAACAGAAGCGTCCAGATTTTCCAAGCTGTGAAGTATAAATTCGTATCCACAACCAAGGTACTCAGCCAATCCGTCTATCAAAACTTTATAGGATTCTAATATTAATCGGTCTTTACTGGTTAGTTCCATAAACTGGTACATCATATATTTCTCCTTTGCATTATTTAATCTTTCCTATATTTTACAGTGTAATGTATAAAAAAGCAATGAAAATTATTTTAGTTGATTTGCTGCGTAGGTGTCCTTTTCTTGTGAAAATGTTACGAAATTGGGACTGAAATTTTGTAACTTAAATAAAAAAAAGTTTATTGACTAAAAGATATTAATGTAGTAGAATACATTTAACATGAAAAATGTAGAAAAAAGGAGAAGAAAATAATGAAAATCACGAACACAGATAAGGCCCCAGCGGCTATTGGACCATATTCACAAGCAGTTATTATGAATGAAATTTTATTCAGTTCGGGACAGATACCGATTAATCCTGCAACAGGTGCGGTAGAAGCAGATACGATTGAAGGACAGAGTGAACAGGTTATGAAAAATGTTGCTGCTATCCTGGAAGCGTCTGACAGCTCTTTTGATCAGGTAGTAAAGACAACCTGTTTTTTGGCTGATATGAAAGATTTTGCTTCATTCAACAACGTATATGAAAAATACTTTATCAGTAAACCGGCGAGATCCTGTGTAGCAGTGAAAGAACTTCCTAAGGGTGTTCTCTGTGAAGTGGAAGTGATTGCAGCATTATAAGTTTAAGGTACATATAAGGAGAAAAGATGTCTGAAATAAATTTTGATCAGATTTTTGACAGGAGAAATACAGCCTGTGCAAAATGGGACGAGATGGACGAAAAATATGGTACCGCGGATCTCATACATCTTGGTGTAGCGGATATGGATTTCCAGGCACCAAAGCAGATCCGGGATACATTATCAACCGTCATAGAATATGGAGTATTCGGCTATACCAACCTCAGCAATGGGTTCTACGCCTCCATACAGCGTTGGATAAAAAAACGGATAGGGGAAGATATTCCAAAAGAGTGGATTGTATTTTGTCCCAGAATAAATATTTCCAGCAGCATATCCATCGCAGTACTGACAGAGCCGGGAGATAAAGTAATCATGCATGCACCTTATTACATGCCCCTGCATAATGCGGTTACCAAAAACCATAGAGAACTCCTTGAGAGTCCGCTGAAATTGGCAGATGGGAGATATGAGATAGACTTTGTGCAAATGGAAAGCCTTGTGGATGAAAAAACGAAAATGTTGGTTTTATGCAATCCGCATAATCCTTGCTGCCGGTCCTGGAATGCAGAAGAAATGGGAAAATTGGCAGATTTTTGTATTCGCCATGACTTACTTTTATTTTCGGATGAAATTCACTCTGATATCAGGCCGGAAGGAAAAGAATTTGTATCCGCATTAAATATGAAGGAAGCATTAAAGGAACGGTTAATTTATGTAAATTCACCCACGAAAACATTTAACATACCGGGTGTGATCCTGTCCTATATGATTATTCCTAATCCGTTGATCAGGGAAGCAGTTGCCAATGAAATAGACCGTATTGGAATGCATAACCCCACATCTTTTGCAAATGCAGCGATTCAGTCCGGTTATTGTGATTGCGATACCTGGCTTCACGAATTGAATGCATATATTGATTCAAATGAAAAATATGTCAGAGATTATATGAGCACACAGATGCCGGGATTTTGTATTATGCCAAGAGAGGGAACTTATCTCCTGTGGATTGACTGCAGGGAATTACATATTTCCGATGAAGAGCTGGAAAAATGGTTTGTCTGTGAAGCAGGCGTATCTGTTTACAGGGGAGATACATTTGGCTCCTTTGGAACAGGATTTATACGCTTAAATCTGGGTACGTCCAAAAGTTTATTGGAAGAAGCAATGAAACGAATGAAGCATGTATATCATAAAATTGATAGAGAAAGGAAAATTTGAAATGAAAAAGATAATTGCAATAGCTATGGCAGCAGTGATGTCAGCAACCCTATTGGCAGGCTGCGGTGGAGCAAAAGAAAACAGCAGCGCGTCCGGCAGCAGTAAAGACGGCGTGGTAGAAATTAACTTCCCGACTTATAAATCAGGAGAAAATTCAGCAGCACCATTCTTTAAGGCCCAGGTAGACCGCTTCAACAAAAAGTATGATGGCAAGTATAAGATTAATATAGAAGAAGTGCCTCAGGCTTCCTATGGAGAAAAAATGAAACAGCTTGCCCAACAGAAAAAACTTCCGGTTATTGTACATGGTACAGGATCCGGTGAAGTAGATGTACAGTGGTTTAATGATGTAGCTATGGCTAATGATATGTGTTACGACATTTCCGGTTGGCTTAATGAGAAAAAGGAAATAAAAGATCTGTGTATACCGGAATCTTTAGAATATAACACTTCAGACGGAAAAGTAGTTGCGATGCCAATGATTGTGACACGACCAAAGGCTGTATATTATAATACAACATTGTATCAGCCGGAAAAACCGATCCGTGATATGACCATGGGGCAGTTCCTGGAATCTGTGGGAGATAACAAGATTGCTTTCCAGACAGCAGATAACGGATGGACAACAGGTCTTCTCTTGACAGCAATCCTGGCAAATGAAGAGGGCGGTCTTGATCTATTAAATAATAATGTAGAATCAATGCTAAAAGACTTTAATCAGAAGCCAATTATTGATGCAGTTGCAAAAATACAAGAACTGCTACAGACCAAGGCTTCCAGTAATACGATTGGTGCTGCTTATGCTGACGCAGCAAATAACTTTATGAGTGCCCAGTCAACATTTATTTTTAACGGTACTTGGATTGCTTCTGATTTTGCGGAGGATTCTTCTGATAAATGGAGCAATGGATTTAAAGGCTCTGATGTAGCAGCTGATATGTTCCCTGGTAATGTGGGAATTGTAACGGTTCAGGTACATGGCGACTGGATTGCGAATACTGCAACGGATGAAGAAAAAGAACTGGCATTAGCATATTTTGATTTTGTGAACTCCCAGGAAGAGTTAGAGGCTTATATGCTTGCTGACGGCGGCTCTGCTCCATATATGAAATATTCAGACGGATTTCTGGAAAAACAGGCAGAAACAAAGGTTTTAGGAGAACTTACAAGTGCACAGACAGCAGAGACAAAATTTGCACCGAACCTGTTGGATATTATGCCTACATCCGTAGCAGAAACAGAATTTGGAAAACTGCTTCCAAAGCTGGCGGATGGAAAACTGACACCAGAGCAGTTTTGTGAAGAGCTTACAAAGAAAGCAGCAGAAGCATCATAATAAATAATAAAGATAAGGCTGTTGTGAGAAAACGGTAATGGTATTCTTAGAACAGCCTTTTTTTGAAAAGGGTTACATGTTTGAACGGTTGAAAGAAAATTAAGAATCGGAAAGGAAGCCACGCTGTGATTCTTTCAACTGTGTGATTAGTGGCAGTATTGCAGGAAAACTGCAATATGTAATGGGTACAATAATGAAAAAAATGCCGAAGATGGCTGTCAGCAAATTAGAAAGAAGAAGCTATAAATGGATTTATTTATTTTTGTTGCCATCCATTCTGATCTTTCTCTTTTTCTATTTACAGCCTATCATTACTGTCTTGTTAACTTCCCTTACCAAATGGGATGGATTTAACAGCCCGGTATTTATTGGGTTAAAAAACTATACAGATATGTTTGCCAGTGATTCTTTCCGACTGGCTCTGAAAAATCTGCTTTTGTGGTCAGTGATTGCCGGAACTCTCCATGTAGGATTCGGAGTGTTGGTTGCGTTTATTCTTTATCATAAACCCAAGGGGTGGAAATTTACCCGTGCGGTCTTCATGGTCCCAAATGTAATTTCAGCAGCGGCATGGGCAATGATTTATAAATTTATATTTAATGACGATATGGGTGTTCTAAATAACATTATACGCTTTTTCAACCCGGATTTCAGCGTTCAGTGGTTTTATCAATCACCCTTTGCATTCTGGGCAGTTACGTTTACATGGTTATTTTATGCCGTTATCGTAACACTGATAGTATTAAATGACCTGATGGCGGTTCCCCAGGAACTTACAGAAGCGGCAAAGGTAGACGGGGCAACCGGATGGCAGATTACCCGCCACATACACCTTCCGCTTTGCAGAAATGCAATTGGAACAGGCATAATTTGTTCCATAACCGCTCGTGTAGCAATGTATGAACAGATTGCTTTAACTACGGCGGGAGGTCCCGGAGATGATACTATGAACCTTCCAATTATCCTGATTAAATCAATCAGCGATATGAAATATGGCTATGCCAATGCAAATGGTGTTGTGATGTTTATACTTGGACTTCTCATACTTGCTGTCATTAACCGGGCATTCCGTATGAATGAAAGTGTATATTAATTTAGGAGGTAATTACCATGGAAAAAACCAAAAAAATACTGGTACGCGTATTTATGTATGCAGTAATGGTATTTACGATTATCGTATCCATTTTTCCCATCATTTGGGTTATTATGTCTGCGTTTAAAACAAATGCGCAGATTCTCAGCAGTCCGTTTTCATTGCCGACATCTATCAGCTTTGATGCATTTGCATATCTGTTTGAAAAATATGACTTTATACGCTATTTCTTTAATTCACTGATTATATGTGTCAGCTCAACGGCAGTTGCTCTTATATTTTTCGCAATGGGAGCATATGTAATCGCAAAATATAAATTCCCGGGCAGGGGACTGATCTTTGCTTTATTTACGATTACTCTGTTAGTTCCCGTCCAGTCGAAGGCACAGCCTCTTTTTTCGCTGGTTATGAAAGCAAATCTATACGATAATATCTGGGGTGTTGCCCTGGTGTATCTGTCTATGGGACTTGCTATGTCAATGTTTATTCTTAAATCAACCTTCATGTCAATTCCCAAATCATTGGATGAAGCAGCGGCATTGGAGGGTGCAGGTTTTTTTACTACTTTTTTTAAGATCAACTTCCCGTTGGCCAAAAGTGGTCTTGCAACAGCAGGGATTTTGATGTTCTTAAATAACTGGAATGAATATTTCTATGCATCCCTTTTGACATCTTCCGATATGAACCGGACACTGCCATTAGCGCTGCAGTTCTTCAATGAAGCATTCTCTTATGATTATACGAAATTATTTGCTGCGTTGACGCTGGTAGTGCTGCCAGGTATCCTTTTATATGCATTTGCCCAGGAACAGGTTCAGGCATCTGTGGCAGCATCGGGTGTAAAAGGCTGATCTGCATCTGATAGAATGTAAAAGGAAAGCAGAAGAGGAAATGTATGTGATAAAGGAGGTTGACAGATGATTCAATTAAATTATGATCTCAGGTACCGGGATGAGCAGGGATGGATTGTGGAAGAGAAAGAATTTGATGCCAGGTATCTGGGCAAATGTGAAGCGATATTCACTCAGGGAAATGGATATCTGGGTGTGCGAAATGCTTTGGATGAACGCTATATAGGCGAGCAGAGAGGAATGTTTATAAATGGTTCATTTAACCGTCCCAATTCTGAGGAGGTACCGGAACTCCCAAATTTTCCGGATGTGACAGCCACTGATATTTATATAAATGGGCACCGTTTCTATCTGGATCGGGATAATTTTAAGGATTATAGTCGCTATATGAATTATAAAACAGGCGAAACCAGGCGGAGTGTAGTCTGGATTAGTCCAACCGGAGAAAAGATCAGGATCATTTTTAAACGTTTTGTATCCCTGACCAGAGAACATGTTATAGGAAATAAAATTGAAATTATGCCTTTGGATCAGAATGTTTCCATTAAATTGGAAAGCGGGATTGATGCACGTGTGACCAATACCGGAGTGCAGCATTTTCGGGCACCGGATTGCAGGGTGGTGGAAGGCAAATATTTGCAGAGTATTTCCGTTACGGAAGAGTCGAGGGTTACGGCAGCAGTACAGTCTGTTAACCGGATGACGATTGATCAGAAGCCAGGTAATGGGAAATCCATGCCTTATATCCGTAACCGGAGAAATATAATGATCTATGAAGCACAGGTGGAAGAAGGCAGCACCTTGTGTCTGGAGAAACTGTCTACCGTTCATACAAGCCGGGATTTGAAATATGCTGAACTTAATGAAGAATCGGCTGCAGCACTGGTGCCAGGGGATGCCATGGATGAATTAAAAAAAATTTATACGATTGGCTATGATAAACTCTTTGCAGAAAGCCGGGAAGCATGGGAATCATTCTGGGAGAAGCATGATGTACGGATTGATACGGAAAATGTGTTTGACCAGGTTGCAGTAAGATTTGCTGTTTACCATTTACATATTATGAATAAGCCGGAAGACAGCCGTCTGGGGGTTGGTGCCAAAGGACTGAGCGGTGAAGAATATAAAGGGCATTCCTTTTGGGACACAGAAATATTTCTTATGCCATACTATCTATTCACGAATCCGAGAGCAGCCAGAAATCTTTTGGTATACCGCTATCACATTCTGAATGGTGCACGACGAAAAGCGAAAAAAGCGGGCTATAAAGGTGCCATGTATCCCTGGGAAGCTGCATGGATCGATGACGATGAAGTGTGTGCAGATATTATCGGTGTGGATGTGGAAACAGGAAAGCCTATGCGGGTATTGTGTGGGGAAATTGAGATCCATATCTCAGCAGATGTGGCATACGCGGTATGGGAATATTATACGGCTGTCAGGGATGAGGAATTCATGGAAAAATACGGTTATGAAATGATACTGGACACTGCCCGTTTCTGGATAAGCCGCTGTACCTGGGTAGAAGCAAAACAGCACTATGGCATTTTAAATGTGATAGGACCGGACGAATATAAAGAAGAAGTAGACAACGATGTTTATACGAACTACATGGCGTACTGGAACTTGAAAAGAGCGTTGGAAATTTTAGAAGTGATGCCAAAAGAAACCTATCAGCGTCTGGATCGGATTCTGAATCTGGATAGTCTTAGAAGGGAAATGAAAGAGGTAGTAGAGAAGCTGTATCTTCCGGAACCAAATGAAAAAGGAATTATTCCTCAGAATGATACGTATCTTTCGCTCAGGGAAATCGACCTGGCACCATATAAAAGAAGCGAAAGCGTGGGAACAATACACCATGATTATAGCATGGAACGTTTAAAAGAAGTGCAGGTATCAAAGCAGGGAGATCTGGTGGTTCTGATGTATCTGGTGGAGGGTTTGTTTTCTGATAAAGTTACAAGGGACAATTATTTCTATTATGAAGCGCATACTACTCATGACTCTTCTCTCAGCAAGTGTACACATGCCATAGTGGCAAACGACCTTGGCATGAAAGAAGAAAGTTACCGTTTCTTCCGAGGTGCAGCTCAGACTGATATTGGCAATAATATGAAAAGTTGTGACAATGGTATCCACAGTGCAGCGTGCGGAGGCATTTGGCAGTGCGTAATCATGGGATATGGCGGCGTGCGGATAGATAAAAATGAATTGAGAATTATCCCCAGATTACCGGAAAGCTGGAAAAGCCTTGATTTCCAAATCTGCTGGCAGGGACAGGTTTACCACGTGCATGCAGATCATGAACAGACAGACATCCGAAAAGAGAAGATCTAAAGATAGATATAAATTAGGAAGCTTAAATAAGTATCATAAATAGCAAGCTTAATATTCAGTCTAAAATAAAAATCAGATAGAAATATCACAGACAGGAAGCATATTATAGAACACAATAAGAGGAATAAATAAGAATCATTAAGAGGAGACGGAAAGATGAAACATTATCAGGGAGTCATTTTTGATCTGGACGGCGTTTTATGCCATACAGACCATTATCATTACCAGGCATGGAAACAGATAGCAGATAATCTCGGCATTTATTTTGATGAGCAGATCAATAACCGCCTCAGAGGTGTGAGCCGGATGGAAAGCTTTGATATTATTCTGGAACAGCACGACGGGGAAATGGATGAAAGAGATAAAGTGCGCTATGCCGAAGAAAAAAATATGATTTATAAAAGGCTCCTGGGGCAGATGTCGGCTGCAGATTTATCCAAGGAAGTAGAAGAGATGCTGCTATCCCTTAAAAAAAGCGGTATAAAGCTGGCAATTGGTTCCTCCAGTAAGAATGCTCAATTCATATTGGAAAGGCTTGGAATTACTAAATATTTTGATGCTATTTCAGATGGCAATAACATCAGCAGATCTAAACCGGATCCCGAGGTATTTTTAAAAGCAGCTGATTATCTGGGATTAAATCCATCAGAATGCCTGGTAGTAGAAGATGCAGTAGCGGGTCTGACAGCAGCAGCAGCAGGTGGAATGGATTGCGCAGCAGTTGGGGGTGCAGTAAAATCCAAGTTAGCCGTTTATAAGCTAAATTCAATTGGTGAATTAACTGTATTATTAAGAGATTAAAGTAATAGCATTATTAAAGGCGATTAAAAGCCAATGCAGTCATCATAATAATATACTGCATTGGCTTCTATTTTATTTACGATTAAAAAGAGATCGGATTTTGGATACTATATCGACGTCATCATCTTCATCCTCATCCTCATCCAAACGTTTTGAATATTTGTTCCCGGTACGATACTCATCGTCCGAATCACTGCTATCCGCTGCTTCATACTGCTGGTGGCGGTCATAATATTGCGTCTGGTCTTCAAAATCATCAGGAGAGCGGTAATTGGCATAATCCTGATCTGAACGATAGCTGTTAGAATTCTGCTGCTGCCCGTTGTTGAAATTCTGGTCATCAAAATCCTGCTGCTGCCTGCCACCGAAATTCTGCCCGCTATAGTTCTGCTGTTGTCCACAACCGAAATTCTGCCCGTCAAAATCCTGTTGCTGTCCATTGCCAAAATTCTGCCCGCCAAAATCCTGCTGCTGTCCATTTCCAAAATTCTGTCCGTTAAAATTCTGCTGTTGTCCGCTGCCGAAATTTTGTCCGCCAAAATCCTGCTGCTGTCTGTTGCCATAATTCTGCCCGTTAAAATTCTGCTGCTGCCCATTGCCGTAACCCGGTCCGCCGAAATTCTGCTGAGGTCCATTTCCGTAAGGCTGCCCCCCATAATTCTGCGGGTTATTGCCATAATAGGATTGCTGCGGGTTCATATTTTGATAACCCGGATCCTGGTTATATGGCGCCTGTCCGTCATAACCGTTGTACTGCTGGCCATAGGAATTGCTTCTGTTCTGTCTTTTTTTCTGCGTATTTCTGAAATTTTTTGATTTAGATGCAGATTTTGGGACATTATTATAATAAGCATGTTCTTCCTTATAATGGTATTCCGGTGCGCTTGTGGTGTAGTTTTTGAATTTATGGTTCTTGTGCTTCACTTTCGTGATTCTTTTGACCTTTTGTTTTTTCTTTCTCGGTTTAAAGATTGTCATTCGTCCGGTCCATCCCACCATCCGGACGACTACAATTCCAAAGAAGACGCCGATACTGTCAATTCCCACATCACGGAGTGAAGGAGAGCGGCCGCCCACAAATGACTGGTGGTATTCATCACCCAGGGCAAAACCGACGCATATAATTCCGGCTACAAGCATAAGCCAGATCCCGTGAAGCCCGTACACATATAATGGAAAGGATACTGCCACGGCAAGAGCAAAATATTCGGTCATATGTGCTAATTTACGTGTAATAAAGTTGATTTTATTGGCCCATTCTTCCACTTGCCACTGTTCCAGATTGGCATCGAAGATATAATCTCCTGCTTCTACAATTTTACAGCTGACTTTAAAACTCAGCTGTCCGGAAACATCTCCGCTTTGGCTGGAAAAATTAAAAATAAGGCACATTAAAAGTATAGCTGGTATAAAAGATAATGGTTTTAATAATTTCCTCATAATATATCGCCTCCGATTTGCGCCTATCATAGCATTCCTGGCGTTTGTTGTCTACTGGGTTAAGAAAATTATAAGGTATTTTGGGCAAAAAACTTTGAAAAATACTGGAAAGTGCTTGACATTGGAAATGCATATGGCTATAATAAATCAGTGTGCGTGAATTTTAATCTATTTTCAGGCACCATCAAATAAAATTAAAACAGCAACCACATGTACAGAAAGAAAAAATATGTTTTTTGTACAAATAAAACAGGAGGTGAAAGGAATGCCAACATTTAACCAGTTAGTAAGAAAAGGTCGTCAGACATCTGAGAAAAAATCAACTGCACCAGCTCTGCAAAAAGGATTTAACTCCTTAAAGAAAAAGAGTACGGACGTATCCGCACCACAAAAAAGAGGTGTATGTACAGCAGTTAAGACAGCTACACCTAAGAAACCTAACTCAGCTCTTAGAAAGATCGCCAGAGTTCGTTTATCTAACGGAATCGAAGTAACAAGCTACATCCCAGGTGAAGGACATAACCTTCAGGAGCATAGCGTTGTTCTGATCCGTGGCGGTAGAGTAAAAGACTTACCAGGTACAAGATATCACATCGTTCGTGGTACACTTGATACAGCAGGCGTTGCAAAGAGAAGACAGGCTCGTTCTAAATACGGAGCTAAGAGACCTAAAGACGCTAAAAAATAATTCGTAACAATGAAATTATAAATTATTCGTATCACAAACAGAACTACAAACAAAAATTGTGCCGGATTTCTTATTCACCCGTGGTTGCAGGTTAATATAGAAGCTTTCGTGCACGAAACACAAGTAGAACGACACATGTGAGTACCGATGAATTAATCAAGCAGTCTTAACTGACTGCGATAATAATTAAGGAGGGAAGTACCGTGCCACGTAAAGGACATACTCAAAAAAGAGACGTATTAGCAGATCCATTATACAACAACAAAGTGGTTACAAAACTTATCAATAACATTATGTTAGATGGTAAGAGAGGTGTAGCTCAGAAAATCGTATATGGAGCATTTGACAAAATGGCTGAGAAATCAGATAAGCCAGCAGTTGAAGTATTCGAAGAAGCTATGAACAACATCATGCCTGTACTCGAAGTAAAGGCAAGACGTATTGGTGGAGCAACATATCAGGTACCTATCGAAGTTAGACCAGATAGACGCCAGGCTTTAGCTCTTCGTTGGATCACATTGTATTCTCGTAAAAGAGGAGAAAAAACAATGGTTGACAGATTAGCAAATGAGCTTTTAGATGCAGCAAACAATACAGGCGCATCCGTTAAGAAAAAAGAAGACATGCACAAAATGGCAGAAGCGAACAAAGCATTTGCTCACTATCGTTTCTAATTACATCGTTAATTTGAATAAACGGTGCCGGCCTGTATTGGCCGGCATGTGACAAAAGCGGAAAGCTTTAAATTATTTAGGAGGAAATAACCTTGGCTGGAAGAGAATATCCATTAGAGAGAACCAGAAATATTGGTATTATGGCTCATATCGATGCTGGTAAGACAACATTGACAGAGCGTATCCTTTATTACACTGGTGTAAACTATAAAATCGGTGATACTCATGAAGGTACTGCAACCATGGACTGGATGGAGCAGGAACAGGAAAGAGGTATCACAATTACTTCAGCCGCTACAACATGTCACTGGACATTGCAGGAAAACTGCGAAACAAAACCAGGTGCTTTAGAGCATCGTATCAATATTATTGATACTCCAGGACACGTTGACTTTACAGTAGAGGTTGAACGTTCCCTACGTGTACTCGACGGTGCTGTCGGTGTATTCTGTGCTAAGGGCGGCGTTGAACCCCAATCTGAAAATGTATGGCGTCAGGCTGACACTTATAATGTACCTCGTATGGCATTCATCAATAAGATGGATATCATGGGTGCAGATTTCTACGGTGCAGTAGAACAGATTAAAAACAGATTAGGCAAAAATGCAATCTGTCTTCAGCTTCCAATCGGAAAAGAAGATGATTTCAAAGGAATCATTGACTTATTCGAAATGCAGGCTTATATCTACAATGATGAGAAGGGTGAAGACATTTCCATCACTGAGATTCCAGAAGACATGAAAGATGATGCTGAATTATATCGTACAGAATTAGTAGAAAAAATCTGCGAATTAGATGACGATTTAATGATGGAATACCTGGAAGGTGAAGAACCATCCGTAGAAGCATTAAAGGCTGCTCTGAGAAAGGGTACCTGCGAATGTACTGCTATTCCTGTTTGCTGTGGTACAGCTTACAGAAATAAAGGTGTTCAGAAGCTGTTAAATGCAATTCTTGAATTTATGCCGGCTCCAACCGATATCGCTTCTATTGAAGGAACTGATATGGAAGGAAATCCGATTGTAAGACATTCATCTGATGATGAACCGTTTGCAGCATTGGCATTCAAGATCATGGCTGATCCATTTGTAGGTAAGCTGGCATTCTTCAGAGTTTACTCTGGATCTATGAACTCAGGTTCTTATGTTTTAAATGCAACAAAAGGCAAAAAGGAACGTGTTGGACGTATCCTTCAGATGCACGCTAATAAGAGAGCAGAACTTGATAAAGTTTATGCAGGAGATATCGCAGCGGCTGTAGGCTTTAAGTTTACAACAACTGGTGATACAATCTGTGACGAACAGCATCCTGTTATTCTGGAATCCATGGAATTCCCAGAACCAGTTATCGAATTAGCTATCGAGCCTAAGACAAAAGCTGGTCAGGGCAAGATGGGTGAAGCTTTAGCAAAACTTGCAGAAGAAGATCCTACTTTCCGTGCACATACAGATCATGAAACAGGACAGACAATTATCGCAGGTATGGGTGAACTTCATCTTGAAATCATCGTAGACAGACTTCTTCGTGAATTCAAGGTTGAAGCAAATGTAGGTGCACCTCAGGTTGCTTACAAAGAAACCTTTACAAAACCTGTTGATGTTGACAGCAAATATGCAAAACAGTCCGGTGGACGTGGTCAGTACGGTCATTGTAAAGTTAAATTTACACCAATGGATCCGAATGGTGAAGAAACATTCAAATATGAATCCAGCGTTGTTGGTGGTGCTATTCCGAAGGAATACATCCCTGCAGTTGGTCAGGGTATCGAAGAAGCTTCAAAAGCTGGTATTCTTGGTGGTTTCCCTGTACTTGGTGTATGTGCAAACGTATATGATGGTTCTTACCATGAAGTCGATTCAAGTGAAATGGCATTCCATATCGCTGGATCTATGGCATTCAAAGATGCTATGAGAAAAGGTGATGCGGTATTATTAGAGCCAATCATGAAGGTTGAAGTTACTATGCCAGAAGATTACATGGGTGATGTTATCGGTGATATCAACTCCCGTCGTGGTCGTATCGAAGGTATGGAAGACATCGGTGGTGGTAAACTCGTAAGAGGATATGTTCCGCTGGCTGAAATGTTTGGTTACTCTACAGACTTACGTTCCAAAACACAGGGACGTGGTAACTACTCTATGTTCTTTGAGAAATACGAGCAGGTTCCGAAGTCTGTACAGGAAAAAGTTTTAAGTGCTAAGTCCAAGTAAGTAATTATATCGTTATTTTAAAAAATTAGGCTTGAAAATATCTTTGATTTGAAATATAATCAAAGATAGCCTAATGAAATAAAAAACCAAAAAGAAAGCCTGATACAGGCGCATATTATAAGGAGGACATTCAAAATGGCTAAAGCTAAATTTGAAAGAAACAAACCACATGCTAATATTGGTACCATTGGACACGTTGACCATGGTAAAACAACTTTAACAGCTGCAATTACAAAAACTCTGAGCGAAAGAGTTGCAGGTAACGCAGCAGTTGATTTCGAGAATATTGATAAAGCTCCGGAAGAAAGAGAACGTGGTATCACAATCTCTACAGCTCACGTTGAGTATGAAACAGATAAGAGACATTATGCACACGTTGACTGCCCAGGACATGCTGACTATGTAAAGAACATGATCACAGGTGCTGCTCAGATGGATGGTGCTATCCTTGTTGTTGCTGCTACTGATGGTGTTATGGCTCAGACAAAAGAGCATATCTTACTTTCCCGTCAGGTAGGTGTTCCTTACATCGTAGTATTCATGAATAAATGTGATATGGTTGATGACGAAGAATTACTTGAATTAGTAGACATGGAAATCCGTGAATTATTAAGCGAATATGAATTCCCAGGCGATGATACACCAATCATCCAGGGTTCTGCTTTAAAAGCTCTTGAAGATCCAAGCAGCGCTTGGGGCGATAAGATCATGGAACTTATGGACGCAGTTGACAGCTGGATTCCAGATCCTCAGCGTGCTACAGATCAGCCATTCTTAATGCCAGTCGAAGACGTTTTCTCTATCACAGGCCGTGGTACAGTTGCTACAGGTAGAGTAGAACGTGGTATTCTTCATGTATCTGAAGAAGTTGAAATCGTTGGTATCAAAGAAGAAACAAGAAAAGTTGTTGTTACAGGAATCGAAATGTTCCGTAAACTTCTTGACGAAGCTCAGGCTGGTGATAACATTGGTGCGTTACTTCGTGGTGTTCAGAGAACAGAAATCGAAAGAGGACAGGTTCTTTCCAAACCAGGTACAGTTACATGCCATACAAAATTTACAGCTCAGGTTTACGTATTGACAAAAGATGAAGGTGGACGTCATACTCCTTTCTTCAACAACTACAGACCTCAGTTCTACTTCCGTACAACTGACGTTACAGGTGTTATCAACCTTCCAGAAGGTACAGAAATGTGCATGCCTGGTGATAACGTAGAAATGTCAATCGAATTGATCCACCCAATCGCTATGGAGCAGGGTCTTACTTTCGCTATTCGTGAAGGTGGACGTACAGTTGGATCAGGCCGTGTTGCTACAATCGTTAAATAATTAGGTTTCATAAAATAGATATATTAGTCCAAGCGTAAGATAGCCCGTAGAACCTAGGTTCTACGGGTTTTTCTGTGTCCGGTCTATTGTTTAAAATTATGAATATAACCAGTAACGTGATTGTGACTTTTGCCGCTAGGAAAGAAACCAAAAGTATGTTATAATAGAACAGTAACTTGCGGCTTTGGTAATCGGAGGATGGTTACTGGAGTGGTTCTTCCGGAAGGGAAGTAAAGAAAGTAAGGTGCTTATATTGTTTAAGATTAATGAAAGTGTGGTTTATGAAGGAAGAGGCGTATACAATATTGAGAATATTGACAGGCTGGATTTTCTGAACACAAAAGAGATGTACTATATTTTAAAGCCTGTTTGTAAAGATGGAGGAACAATCTACATTAAAACAAACAATGACAAGGTATCTATGAGAAAAGTTATAACGAAAGAAAAAGCGGAAAAGTACCTTGACGATTTACCTAAGATGCCTGGAATTTACGATGAAAATGACAGAGTGAGAGACAAGGAGTATCAGAGTGTACTGAAGTCCTGTGAATGCGGAAAATGCTTTGGAATGTTAAAAGGGATTATGCATGAGCAGAAGAGCAGAGAGGAAAGCGGCAAGAAACTGAGTATAAGTGATGATAAAAATCTCCAAAGAGTGGAGCATTTATTATTTTCTGAACTTGCTATTGTATTTGATACTACTTTTGAAAGAATAGAAGCAAAAATTGCAAAGCTGCTGAAGGTTGCTTAGAGTGCTTGAAAATTTGTAACATCTCTGAATAGCGAGAAAATTTTTCATAGAAAGATTCATAAAATTTAGAAGATGTTTTTTAAGCATTTATATGGCAGTAGAGAATGGAATGAGATCCTATGCAGGGTCTCTTTTTTGTTGTCCTGTCTTATCTTTGCCGAACCTTCGTCTAACGCTGTCCACTGCCGTTGATGACAGGCTTTGATTCTGTTGATGACAGGCTTTGATGCCGTTGATGACCTGGCTTTGATGCCGTTGATGACAGGCTTTGATGCCGTTGATGACAGGCTTTGATGCCGTTGATGACCTGGCTTTGATGCTGTTGATGACTGGCTTTGATGCTGTTGATGACCTGGCTTTGGTGACTTTGGTGATATAATATATATTTTACACATGTAAAATATAGTTGACATACAGGAGCAGCCGGTAGTATACTAAAACAGAAAGAAGACTCAGAAAATGGTGGTGGGATATGAAAAACATGAAAATGAAAATTGCAAGGATGGAAAAGGATCTTTCGCAAGTACAGTTAGCAGAGATAACAGGTGTTACCAGGCAGACGATTGGAATGATCGAAGCCGGTGATTTTAACCCATCACTGAAACTTTGCATCTCCATTTGCAAAGCATTGGGCAAAACATTAAATGATCTATTCTGGGAGGAGGAATGGCTATGAGAGAAAGTAATCTGGATGAAAGAGAACGGCAGAAATTAGCAGAGATTGGGAAACGTAGTTTTTGGATTATGGTAGCTGTCGGAATGGCGGTAATAATTGTACAAGATTTTGTATTACAATCGGATTCGGGAGGTACTCTTGGAGAGACGATCATAATACTCACCGGTATTTTTGCATACCAGATCGGATGCATCCGGGAAGGAATCTGGGATGGCTCAAATGTACTCAGAGGATGGAAAGGCAGTTTATTCTATGGTTTTGCAGGATCAGGAATCTTTAGCCTGGCTTATTGGGCAATCTTGATTTGCGGTAAAGGTAAAAAAGATTTTAATATAGAAAAAAGGGTTGGAACTGCATTTATCATCTTGTTTGCACTGATTTTTAGTTTTACCTGGCTTTTTGATCATTTTGTGAGAAAAAAACAGGAGAAAAACGAAAATGAGTATTTGGATTAGAGGATAGACACAGCGGTGAGAAAGTGGAGATAGAAATAGAAATAGAAATAGAAATGGCGTAATCTCTTAGGCGGAGAAATCAGAAAAGAGTAAGAGGTAGATACGATGGAAAGAATCCTGATGATTGAAGATGATCTGGACCTAATGGAAGGTGTGGTTTTTTTTCTGGAGAGCGAGGGGTACCAGATGGACAGGGCGGTCTGCAAGCGGGAAGGCAAAGAGAAATTGCTGAGAGAGAACTATACCCTTATTATCATGGACTGCAATCTTCCGGATGGAAATGGTTTTGAATTATGCAGGGAAGTGCGGGAGTATAGTCAGATCCCTATTCTGATGCTGACGGCAAGGGATACGGAAATGGATGAGATCAAGGCTTTAGAATTAGGCGTGGATGATTTCATGTCGAAACCATTTTCACTATCTGTTCTGAAAGCCAGGATAAAAAATTTGTGCAGAAGACGAGAAAATATAGCCATGATAAACTCTAATGGAATTACTATTGATAAATGTAAGGGAAAGGTATTCAAAGAGAAAGAGGAGATTTTACTTAGTGTTGTGGAATATAAGCTCTTAGTATATTTTGTAGAGAACAGGGAGCAGATTTTATCAAAAGAGCAGATTTTGAACTGGATCTGGGACCAGGATGGTAAATTTGTAGATGAAAATATTGTTTCAGTGAATATCAGAAGACTGCGTATGAAAATTGAAAAAGATCCGTCCAATCCACAATTTATAAAAACGGTGCATGGGATGGGGTATATTTGGAGAGAGAAAAAATGATTGTAATTCTATTATTAGCGGGTTGCATTGTACTCTTAGGAATGGCGGTCTATTATAGGAAAAAATATCAGGGTCTGTATTTTAATATAGATAAGATGCTGGATGAATTGCTGAGTGAAAGAAATATTACCCATTCAGATTTAAAAGAAGGGGAAGCTTCGGCACTGGCAGGGAAGATGATGCGGGTTCAGGAAAAACTGAATGTGGAGATATGCCAGGCAAAGGAAGAAAAGGAAAGTGTGAAGAGTCTTATTTCTAATATGTCCCATCAATTGCGGACGCCCCTGTCAAATGTTATGCTATATCAGGAACTTTTAGTTAATCAGGAATTGGATTTCGAGAAAAGATCTGTTTTTGAAAGAAAGCTAAAAGAACAGACTGAGAAAATTAACTGGATTTTACAGTCGCTGTTTAAAATGGTTCGATTGGAAGAAGGGGTTATTCAATTTGATGCAGAAGTGAATCCGGTGAAAGAGACTCTGCGAAAGGCGATTAACTCAGTATATGAGAAAGCGGCTTCCAAAGAAATAGAGATTGTGACCCAGGAGACGGAGGAGATTTATCTGGTACACAATGTGAAGTGGACGGCGGAGGCTCTGGAGAATATTTTGGAAAATGCCGTAAAGTACTCACCAAGAGGAAGCAGGATTGAGATTGCGCTGAAGCAGTTTGAAATGTGCAGTCAGATTAAAATCAGCGACCAGGGAATTGGTATTCAGGAAAAGGAATTTAACAATATTTTCAAACGATTTTACCGCTCCCGGGAGGTGCAGGAACTGGAGGGTTCGGGAATTGGACTTTATCTTGCCAAATTGATACTGGAGAAACAGAAAGGATATATTACGATTGAATCTAAGCCGGGGGAGGGCAGTTCTTTTTTTGTGTTCTTACAGAATTGTAAGGATTGAGCTGCTGTTTGTAGCAACCATGTCATACTTGCCTGCTACAATATAGAAAAACAGGAAAAGAGGCGGTTCAATGAAGATCTTAGAACTCAAAGACATCGTTAAAATATACGGAACGGGAGAAAATTCAGTACAGGCTTTGCAACATGTCAGTTTCTCTATAGAACAGGGGGAATTTACTGCTTTGGTAGGCACATCGGGTTCCGGAAAAAGCACACTATTAAATTTAATTGGGGGGCTTGATTATCCTACCGAGGGAGAGATTATCATTCGCAGCCACAATATTGCTGCATTGAAGAAAAAGGAATTAACGATATTCAGGAGAAGAAATATAGGCTTTATTTTTCAGAATTACAGTCTGATGCCGGTTTTAAATGTCTATGATAACGTAGCGCTTCCGGTGACATTTGATAAGGGGAAACGCATTGACCATATGTATATCCAGGAACTGCTGCTTGAATTAGGGCTGTGGGAGAAAAGAGAGAAGTACCCCAATGAGCTATCAGGGGGACAGCAGCAGCGGGTTGCGATTGCCAGAGCGCTTGCAAATAAACCTGCAATTATCCTGGCAGACGAACCTACCGGGAATCTGGATTCCCGAACCACGATGGAGGTAATCGGCTTATTAAAAAACAGCAGCCAGAAATTCCATCAGACGATTATGATGGTTACTCATAATGAGGCAATTGCACAATTATGTGACAGAATTATCCATATAGAAGACGGAGGTATTGTGGGAGAAGGAGGTGGTCTACAATGAAGGCCAGCTTAAAATTCTCAGTACGATACATCAAATTTTATAAACGGCAGTCAACTGCCATTCTGTTCAGCATAATCATCTCGGTTGCGCTGATGACGGGAATCAGTTCTCTTGTTTACAGTGGAGAAAGAAGTAATCTGGAGAAAGACCGGAAGGTTTATGGAGATTATCACTATTATATCAAAGCAGATTCGGATTTGATCCGGGAGATTCGGAGCAAGAAATCGGGGCAGGGATATCGGATCACCAGACTGGGGGAATTTGAAAGGAAAAAAGATATTCAGGAGCCCTATATTTTTTCTTACGTCTATGCAGATGGAGAATATTTCTCAATTATCGGAAGAAAATTATTAAAGGGTGATTATCCGGCAAAACCGGGAGATATTATGCTGGATGCATATACCATGAAAAACAGGAACATCAGGGATGAAATCGGTGGCAAAGTCCATCTGGATGGAAAAGAATACACTCTTTGCGGTGTGGTTTCCAATCGATGGGCAACAGCGGTTGGCGGGATGGAAGGATTTGTCAGCAAAGACGCAGAGGGTGACTCAGGAGAACATTTTCTTTATGTAAAGTTTGATGAGAAGAAGAACTTAAAAACACAAAGAAAAGCATTTCAGGAAGAATTTCATATTCCGGATGGTGGGATGATGGTGAATAATACGGTTGTGTCTTTTTTTGGAGAGGGACAGCCATCTGCTTTTTGGGAGATGATGAAAACGCCTGGTTCGAATTTTACTACGGCACTGCTGATTGCCCGGGATGAATTTAATCTGACCGTTAATGGTGTAATTATAATTCTTGGTATCTTTAGTTCTTTTATAATTTACAGCATCTTTCACGTCTCCATTATGAAGAGGACTTCACAATATGGGATCATGGAAGCATTGGGAACAGGGGAAAAAAATATTTTCTGGTTACTGTTCATGGAACTTAGTTTGTTATTTGCCATGGGATATCCAATTGGAAGTTTGATAGGGAATGGGTTAATCGGCTTGTTTTATTCCAAGCTTTCTAATGTGTTTGCTGATGCGGATGCCGTTTCCAGACATTTTTACATAAGCTATAAAGCAGTGATTCTTGGGGCGGTCTTCCTGGGAATTCTGTTGTTTTTGATCAGCTTTATAAGTGTTAGAAGGTTACACCGGATCTCGGTGGTTGATGTTATGAAAAATGGCAATGATAAGAAGACAAGAAAAAGAAAAAGTTACAGTAAAAGTTCCAGGCAGATGACAGACGTAATTTCTGAAAAATTTATGTTTGCAAGAAAAGGGACCTTTATCAGCATCCTGTTTTCCCTGGCACTTGGGAGTATTATATTTTTATGTACGACTTATGTTACGGTTAACACCAGACTAAATAATGAACTGTCCCTGAAGGCTGATGACGGGCTGGGGTCGGATTATCAGGTTTTTCTGGAAACCTCATCATTTATGGACACCATTCCGGGAGACGCTGTATCCAACATAGAACAAATACCCGGAATAGAATCCGTTCACCCCGTAAGCTATTACCTGGGGGAAGTAGAAATAGAGCGGGATATCTTGCAGTGGAAATCTTATTTTCCGGAAATTGACAATGACCCCAATCATTTATTGGATCCAAGAATGATGGAATATTTTAATGGGATCTGCACAGAGAAAGAAAACGGGAAATACGGAATAAAAAGTAATATCTACGGATATGATACCCAAATGCTGGATGGACTGAAGGATTACCTTCTGGGAGGAACAATTGATTCCAGTGGTATGGAGCAAAAAAATACGGTAATACTTCGAACCCTGATGGATGGGCAGGGATACTATGACGGGTTGCTCATTCATCCGGGGGATACGATAACTGTAAAAGTACCAAAAAGTCCCGATGTCCCAGAGGAGGCAGTGAAATTCGGGGATCAGGACTGGTTTGAAGAAAAGGAATTTGTGGTATCCGCCCTTGTAAAACGGTCAATGGCGACCAATCCCTATTTCATTGGAAAGGATGGATTAGACCTGATTATGACCAATGCCCAGATGGCGGAAAACTTCGGTATTACGGATTATAATATGATCAGTGTCAATCAAGGGAAGGAAGACAGCGGGGAGATTGTCCAGAGGATCAAAGAGAAAATCTCCCATATACCCAGATGCCTGATCAAAGATTATACAGCGGAAATAAAAGTACAGAACGGTTACCTGAAACAGAAGATGGTATTTTTTTATGGGATAGCTTTGATCCTGCTTATGATCAGCTTAATGCATATTATCAACAGCATGAGCCACCTGGTATTGTCCAGAAGACATGAATTTGGAATTCTCAGAGCGATGGGAATTACGGATACCGGATTTTTGAAGATGATGTTAAAAGAAGGGCTGCTTTATGGAGCATACGCCAGTATGGTGACTGTTGTGGCATACATTGGACTTGAGAAAGTGCTGCTGTTCTTACTGACCCACGTGTATTTATATATCAACCCCAATCTCAGGGTCAATATAGGGGTGATAGTTGGAATCATAATTCTGAATCTGATGATCAGTGTGGGGGCAGTATTTATTCCGGTGAATAAGGTACTTGGTGATTCCATTATTAAAGAAATAAACAGAGAATGATGATTACTGGAAACAGGGGCTTGATAAAATCAATTTTTTGGATATACTTATAGTAAGACTCAAAAATGGGACAGGGTTAGAAAGAAGAGTGGAACTATGCGTATTGGATTTATATCGGATCTTCATATTGATTTTAACAGGCAGTTTGATTTCCTTGAGATTTTATCTGAAGTGATAGCTGACAAGGCACTGGATACGGTTGTTTTTCTGGGTGATACTTCTACGGGGGCAAAGGATGCCCTTGGATTCTATGATGCATTGGCGGTTAAGACAAAAGCGCAGGTGCGCACAGTCCCGGGTAACCATGATATGTATGTGGAAAACCTGAGAAGAAAAAGCAAAGCCCGGATTAACAGAGAATCCAGTGCTTTTCATGACAGTATCCTATTTCATAAAGAGTATTCCCTGATGGAAAATCCGATTGTGACGAAGCACTGGTATATTACCGGTATCGGAGGATGGTTTGATTACAGCTTTGGAAGGAGAAAACCCGGGGATCCTCCAGGGAAGGCGGCTAACAGTATCATATCCCGTTTCCTTTGGCCGGATCAGAAGGTGATTCATGGGGGTGTGATTGATTATGAACGGGATGTCAGGCTGGTCAAGAAGGATATCAGAATGCTTCAGAGGTCTTTTGAAAAAGAGGCAGCAATGGGAAAGAAGCGCTGCGTTGTCATGCATATGCTTCCAACCATAGATCTTGTAAGAGACTATCCCATACCGTTTTATGATAAATTGATCAACCAGCTGGGAAGTGAAAGATATCGCCATTTTTTTGAAAAAAATAAAGTTACATTAAGCATCAGCGGTCATTCCCATATGCCAATGAAAATACAGAAAAATGGTATCCGCTATGTAAATGTTTCTCTGGGATATACATTTCAATGGACAAATCCTGCGGATGCTTATGGGGAAATTTCAAAGATTTTATATATTTTGGAAGACTGAGTTTACCTAGTGCCGTCCGGCACTAGAGCGTGTTTTAAAATTGCTACACCTTGGTTATTTTAACCAAATTAATATTGAAGCGATACACAAAAACCCCAGATAGGTGAATGCAAGTTTGTCATAGCGGGTGGCA
>OKVW01000073.1_pt1 | contig 83113 bp, 60 predicted proteins | sample 1606991 | NCBI WGS metagenome assembly OKVW01 (sample SAMN03281021, study PRJEB24777) | human gut metagenome | isolation source: fecal sample PR177 from 1 month old male Malay infant, vaginal delivered... | reverse complement strand
CCTTACCTCTATACCATAAAAAAGAATAAGTCTGTAAGCCACTTTTCTTGCTTACAAACTTATTATACGAGGAGAATAAAAATGAAGTTTTTAGAAAAGCATCCCATGATTATGATTGTGATCGGCATTATCGGCATATCCCTGTCGGCGATCTTTGTAAAATATTCGGAGGCACCGTCGGTGGTGACAGCGGCTTACCGGCTGCTCTGGACGGTGGCGCTTATGACTCCGGTGGTATTGGGAAAGAAGGAGATCAGGCGGGAACTGGCGGGATCGGATAAGAAGACGGTGGCACTCTGCGCGGTCAGCGGTATTTTCCTGGCACTGCATTTTACATCCTGGTTTGAGTCGTTAAACCAGACGTCGGTAGCCAGTTCCACGGCGATCGTCTGCACCGAGGTCATATGGGTGGCACTCGGCTTCTGCGTGTTCTTAAAAGGCCGGCTTTCAAAGGCCGCGGTGGGAAGTATTGCGGTTACGGTAGCGGGAAGCCTGCTCATTGCGCTGTCTGATTATTCCGCAGGCGGTAATTATCTGGCCGGCGACGGGCTGGCTCTGGCGGCGGCCGTGTTCTCCGCTGTCTATACGCTGATCGGCAGAGAGGCGAGAAAGCATATGTCTACGACCGTTTATACGTACATTGTATACGTGTTCTGTGCGCTGGCGCTCTGCATTTCCACGGCGATCAGCGGCCTATCCTTTACGGGGTACGGCGCGGCTTCCGTGGTGGTGGGACTTTTACTGGCGGTATTTTCCACGCTTCTTGGGCACAGTATTTTCAGCTGGTGTCTAAAATTCCTGTTCCCGTCCTTCGTATCAGCCTCCAAGCTGTGTGAACCGGTGGTGGCGGCCGTATTCGCAGCGGTTTTATTTGCCGAGATTCCGGCAATTCTGGCTGTGGCAGGCGGATTCGTGACGATTGGCGGTGTGCTGCTTTATTCGAGAGTTGAGTCGCACAGTGAAGCACAGGAGAAAACGTGATATGTGACTTTATCACGGAAATGATTTTGCCTCCCCGCTATAATTACCTCATGATAAAAACAGAGAGGTGAACCATGCGATGGGAAATAAAACAGTAATTATCGGAGGTGTGGCGGGCGGAGCCACGACGGCGGCCCGCTTAAGAAGGCGTGATGAAAAGCGGCAGATCATTCTGCTGGAGCGCGGGGAGTACATCTCTTACGCGAACTGCGGACTTCCTTACTATATAGGCGATGTGATAAAAAACAGGGATTCCCTTCTTTTACAGAAGCCGGAGGTCATGAAAGCCCGGTTCGATATCGATGTGAGGACTTCGAGCGAAGTGACGGCCATCCATACAGACAGAAAATCCGTTGAAATCAAGGATAAGAAGACAGGGGAGACGTACGAGGAATCGTACGATGATCTCGTCATAGCCACGGGATCATCACCACTGGTACCGCCCATTCCGGGGATTGACGGACCGGATATTCACACTCTGTGGACCATACCGGACACGGATCAGATCAAGCAGGTGCTGGCGGAAAAGAAGCCGCGGCGTGCCGCTGTCATCGGAGGAGGCTTTATCGGCCTGGAGATGGCGGAAAACCTGGTCCATGCAGGGGTGGAAGTGACGCTGATCGAGATGCAGAACCAGGTGATGGCGCCTCTCGACCCTGAGATGGCGGAACTGCTTCATGAGAATCTGACCGCAAACGGTGTCAGACTGGTTCTGGGAGACGGTGTGTCCTCGTTTGAGCGTAATAACGGCCATACGGTCATCAGACTGGGAAGCGGCAAAACCGTAGAAGCGGATCTGGTGCTTTTATCCATCGGTGTACGCCCCAACAGCAGCCTGGCGAAAGAGGCCGGGATTACCTTAAATCAGCGCGGCGGCATTGTGGTGGACTCTCATTTGAGAACTTCTGCGGATCATGTCTATGCGGTGGGAGATGTGATCGAGGTGGAGCACTACGTTCTCGGAACAAAGACAATGATTCCGTTAGCGGGGCCGGCCAACAAGGAAGCGAGAATCTGCGCCGATATTCTGGTGGGAGACGAGAAGGAATACAAAGGAACCATGGGAACCTCGGTCGCCAGAATCTTTGACTATACGGCGGCGCTCACCGGCGTGAATGAAAAGACGCTTAAATCCATGGGAAAGGTGAAAGGGACGGATTATGAAACCGTGCTGATTAACCAGAAATCCCATGCGGGCTACTATCCGGGAGCCGTTTCCCTGATCCTGAAGCTGATATTTGGAATGAAAGGAGAGGTTTACGGCGCGCAGATCGTGGGGCAGGATGGGGCCGACAAGAGAATTGATACCATCGCTTCGGTTATGGGCATGAAAGGAACCATCTACGATTTAGAGGAGCTGGAGCTGGCCTACGCGCCGCCCTATTCTTCGGCCAAGGATCCGGTCAACATGCTGGGATTCACAGCAGAAAATGTTTTAAATCATTACGTATCATTTATGAGCTGTGACGAGCTGGACCGCATCTCGGCCTCTGAGGCGGAGAGTGACCGTCCGCTGGTCCTCGACGTGACCGAGGAGGTGGAACGGATGGTGTACCATATACCGGGTTCGTACCACATTGCGCTGGGACAGCTTCGGAAGCGCCTGGGAGAACTGGACCGGGAGAAGCAGATTGTCGTATACTGCGCCATTGGAGTCAGATCGTATAACGCGGCGAGAATCCTTTCACAGAATGGATTTGAAAATGTGAAGGTTTTGGAAGGCGGTATTTCCTTCTATAAGTCCATGCATCACCGCGATTTCGGGGAAAAGGGCCGGGAAGAACCGGATAAGGGAGAGAAGGTGGAAGAGCAGGTGGAAGAGAGGGATGTGATGAGAAAATCCGTGAAAATTGTAGACTGCTGCGGCCTTCAATGCCCAGGCCCGATCATGAAGGTTCATGAATCGATCGGTGAAATGGAAGATGGCGATATTCTGGAAGTTTCCGCCACAGATATGGGATTTTCCCGCGATATCGCATCCTGGTGCAGACAGACCGGCAACACCCTGGTGGGGACAGAACGGAAGGGGCAGGAGAGCATCGTTCTGATCCGTAAGGGAATGGAGAACCGGGAAGCCGGGCAGGAGACGAATCCCGCCGCTTTTCACGCACCTAAGGGAAAAACGATGGTAGTATTTGACGGCGACATGGATAAGGCGCTGGCTGCATTTATCATTGCCAACGGCGCGGTCGCCATGGGAAGTCCGGTCACCATGTTCTTTACCTTCTGGGGGCTCAATATCTTAAGAAAACCGGAGAAACGCAAAGTGGAGAAGTCTCTGATTGAAAAGATGTTCGGAGCCATGATGCCGCGGGGCGCCGGAAAGCTGAAGCTTTCTAAGATGAACATGGGCGGTATGGGAACCAGAATGATGAAGAAGGTCATGGCAGATAAAAACGTGGATTCCCTTGAAAAACTGATGAACCAGGCCATGAAAAACGGCGTAAAGCTGGTGGCGTGCACCATGTCCATGGATGTCATGGGAATCCGGAAGGAAGAAATCATCGACGGCGTGGAGTTTGCCGGTGTGGCGACGTATCTGGGCGATGCGGAAAACTCGAATGTGAATCTTTTTATTTAACAAAACTTTGGTTGACTGCAAAAGGATCCCGTGAAGGCAGGGAACAGGCCTCACGGGATCCTTTTGCAGTTTTTAAACAGTATCCTTTACTTCTCATTTCTCCCATTTCCACTCATCATAAGAGCAGCGAAGCTTTTTCTCTATCTTCGCAGCTTCCCGTGTACCTGCCAGATTAAATTGTTCCTTCGGATCTTTATTTAAATCAAACAGCAGATAAATCTCCTCCGCCTGATTAAATACTGCTTTAAATGAATCTTCCAACAACATCGTCTCACCGAAGAGCTGTGATATCACATGTTTTTTGGCATTTCCGGTGCCGCTCATAAGCGGCAGCAGGGAGCTGGAATGTCCTGTTTCCTGGGAAATTCCCAGTAAATCGCAGAGTGTAGCTCCTAAATCCATCAGCTCGACCGGAGTATGGATGCTCTGGCCATTTTGTGAGGGAATGGAGATCATCAGCGGTATCCTCACGGAGGTTTCCAAAAAGGTTTGTTTAAAAAGAAGTCCGTAATCGCCGTTTTGTTCTCCATGATCAGCGGTAAACACAATCACTGTATTTTCCAGAAGTCCGCGCTTTTCCAGGCAGCCGATGATCCGTCTGATCTGGTCGTCAATCAGCGTGACATGGCCATAGTAGCTGCGGCGCAGTCCAATGATATCCTGTTCCGTCATATTCCGCAAATCTTCCGTGAGGCCGGGATCGTATTTTCCATTTAAAATCTCATCATATACTCCCTTCGGGCGATTGGGATTTAAGGAATACGGTGCTTTTAAGGGCGCCGGCGGCGTCATATTCCGATAGAGATCCGCATATTCTTTCGGCGTATCCCAGGGATCATGCGGTCCTCCGAAGCCAACGGTGCAGAACCAGGGGCTTTCCTTTGAAACCTGTTCCAGGTACTCGACCGCACGGTCCGCGATATACACGTCTGCATAATCGGTTACCTCCAAAGGTGTTGGACTGCAGTCATATACGTGGCCTTTTTCATACCGTTTTTCCATGTCCCTGCAATAGCACTCGAGCAGCCCCTTTTCCTTCAGGTAATCGTAGTAGCTGGATTTTTTAATCCCATATGTACGCGGCCCCGGCAGCTCATCTACGATGTCGTAGCCATACCCTTTCGTCTGCCATTCCATGTCTCTTAAATCAGAGGCAAATTTATGAAGATGTGCTTTTCCGAAAAGAGAGGTCTCATATCCTGTATCCCGAATCTTCTGCATCCAGGTCTTCGATTCCGGCGTCAGACCGGCACAGAAATTGTCATCAATCCCCAGCTCTCCGGGATAGAGGCCCGTCGCCAGCGACGCCCGTGCCGGCATACACAAAGGTGCGTTTGTATAACAGTTCGTAAACCGTATGGATTCTTTTGCCAATTGATTGAGACAGGGCGTCCGAATGCCTGGAGTTATGTAACCCAGTGCATCGTAGGCAAACTGGTCTGCCATCAGGAATAACAAATTTTTATTCATCTAATAACTCCTCTCTTTTAAGAACGCCCCGTTCCGTATAATAAGGGATATCCAGCTCTTCCAGCTTCACGACGCTTTCATGAGCCACCGCCCGTTTTACTTCCTCCTCCAGGCTCATATAGTCACCTTCCTGTCTCTTTGAAAACAGCGGCGGGTTATTTTCATGATACTTAAACCGCTTGAATTCCTCCTGTTCCACAAACTGGCCGTTTTCGACGTAACCTTTCAGTCCATACTGCGCCTCAAATGCGGTCAGCTGAGCTTTTAACTTCTCTTTGACCACGAGTGTTTCGGCGTCCGGGGCATGATAAAGCAGATTTGTCGTTTCATCCAGATCATTTTCCAGATCAAACAGTTCTTCTTTACCGCCTCCATAGTAGTAATTGTATTTATAGTTCTTCGTTATAAGGCTTATCCAGCGCAGCTTTCCGTGGCTGTGTTCCACATATTCCACCGTTCTGTCCTTTCTCCCATCCTCAGCGAAAATCGATTCGCCCGGCAATCTCTCAGGATTTGGATAGGAAACTCCCGCCACGTCCAGAACAGTAGGTAGAATATCGTTGATATCAACGAATCTGTCGTCATTACTTCCGGCTTTTAGCTTGTCCGGATACCTCATAATCCATGGAATCCTTACAGAGCCGTCATACGGAAGCATCTTCTGGAAGGTTCCGTGATCCCCTAACATTTCTCCGTGATCGCTTGTGAAGAGAATCAGGGTGTTATCATATTCGCCCATGTCCTTCAGCTGCTGAATGATTTTACCGATATTATAATCTACAAATGAGACAGACGCATAATAGAGTTCTCTTGCTCTTCGAAGATAAGATTCCCTGGGATAGTCTGCAACATACTTTTTCCATTCTGCAATCTCGGAAATCGGAGTTTTCGACTCCTTTAACGGAGGAAGCTCTTTTCCTTTATAGAGATCCGCCCATTTTTCCGGTACATCAAACGGCGGGTGAGGCGCTATAAAACTGCTCCACAGGAAAAATGGTCTCTTTCCCGCATTTTCCTGCAGATGGTAAATGCTCCTCTTTGCCACCCATGTGCTGCCGTGATGCTTTTCCGGAATCAGGGACCTCTGAGGCAGCATATATAACAGATGGCGCACTCCATGGGGACTCTGCAAATGTCCATACCCGTTTTCTTTTAAATACTTCGTGTATTCATCATCCTCTAAGTATCGCGGGATTTCTTCCATCAGCTCCATTTTCGTAAATCCGTTATGCCTTCTGCACGGCTGAAAATGCATTTTTCCTATCGCAATCGTATCATAACCTGCATCGGACAGCAATTGCGGAAGCGTCGGGAGATCGTAAGGGATCATCTTTGGATCACTTTCAAAATAGTTGTCGTCAAATCCGTGATACCTGGCCGTCAGGCCGGTGATGATCTGGTGCCTGGCCGCCATACAGACGGGATTGCTGGAAAATGCATTGGGATAGCAGCAGCCTTCCGCGGCCAGCAGATCTAAGTTGGGGGTCTCCATAAAATCATATCCCATGGCGCAGATGGTATCGTATCTCTGCTGATCTGTGGTAATCAGTAATATATTTGGTCTTTTCATCCGTTGTCTCCTCTTTATAACTCTGCCCGTTCGTCTAAAGCATGCCTGATTTCCAGGTTTCTCTCGTCTGTCAGCTCGTAGAAATGCATCGAAAGCAGCGACGCAGTATATCCCAGAATCGGGATTCCGAATCTTAAGACAACGATGATGAACAATACGGTCTGTGTCTGTTCCTGATTCGCGGCAAATCCAAATATACCAAGCAGATAGCTGGCCAGAAACGCGCCTATGGCGCCGCAGAATTTATTCATAAAAGAAAACGTGGAGGACACAACGCCATTTCCTTTGACACCGGTGACATACTCCGCATAATCCACACAGTCCGGAAGCATCGCCCAGGCCAGCGCACTCGGAACCGTGGAAATAAGGCCAAACAGGGTGATCAGCACGATCAATGCGGCGCTGGGAACCACTGGTTTTAGAAACAGTACGGCCAGCGGGACGATGGAGAAAAGGCTTCCATACCAGTAAAGTCTCTTTTTTCCAACCTTTTTTGTTAAAAATGGAATCGCCAGGTTGGACAGTACGCCTGTCACGGTCAGTGCCACGGAAGTGATGGGAACTAAATCCACTCTTCCCAGTACGTATTTAAAATAGTACATATTGACTGCTAAAAGTGCGGAATTTGCAATCATATCCGTACCAAAAGCCGACATCAGCATGAGCAGCGGTTTGTTTTTGGTAATCAGCTGCGTCTCTTTCAGCAGATTGACCTTCGGCCTTTCGATTTTTAAATCGATGGTATCATACGGCTTCAGCCCCCATGCGACGCACCAGAAGCACAGGGTAATGAGAACGCCCACCAATGCTCCGAATCGTCCCCAGCCGGTGGCTCCGCCGCCAAACACCTCGACTAATGGCAATGCGAACGTTGTAATGAAAAAACGGCCAACCTGAATCATGACATTTTTCCATGATACGACCATGGTTCTCTCCGTGGAGTCCTTTGCCAGAACCGGAACCAGTGAGGTAAACGGAACTCCAACTACGGTGAAGGCCAGTGAGTACAGTATGTAGACTACGTAAATAAATACCACTTTCATGGTTGAGGAGAGCTCCGGCGCACTGAACAGTAAATAGACCAGCATTCCCAAAATCGGCGCTCCATAGATTAAGTAAGGCCTGTAACGTCCCTGCTTCGTCCTGGTCTGATCCGCAAGAAAACCCATGACAGGATCTGTTATGGCATCAATGCCCTTAGTGACAAGCATGAGACCTGCCACTGTCAAAGAACTGATACCGAAAATGTCGGTACAGAAGAATGTGAGATATACCATTATGAACTGATTGGTCATACTGTATCCAATGCCGCCTACCGCGTACTTTCCGAAATTAAAATAATCCGGCCTTCCAAATGTCTTACTCCCTGCTTGTTTCCCCATTAAAATATCCTCCTCTTACATTTCCAGTGCTGTGTAATTGCTTTCGCTGAAACCCATTTTATCGGATTTTTCCGGGCAGTTATGATGCCATTTGGCACACTGGAAACATATTGTGTATATTGTGTAATTTGAAGACTTGAATTTGTGCACTTCTACTATACGGCATTTTTTTGCTATACGATTCTGCAATCGATGATCGCGGTCACGTTTTTTCGACAGATAGTGCTATAATGATTATAACAAACATTTTCAAGGAGAGAAGACGCTATGATTAATACGACCGAAAATACTCTGTATCAAATCATGCAGTTCGTACAGGAACAGCACAGACAGGGGAATCCGCTGACCAGTGATATTATAAATCCATTTCTCAATCGTATGCTCACCGTACGTATGGTGCCGAAAGACAGTTATATTACTACAGTCCTTACGCCCATAAAAAAAGTCTACTATGTCATGTCAGGATCTTTCTCCATGATAAGAAGCTCTGTTGACGGAAAAAATACGATTCGAATTCAAAAGGCTCCAACATTTTTAGGGGTTGACTTTACCGTACTGTCCCTCACCGGTTATTTTGCGGATAATCTTGCACTGGAGGACTGCCTGGTTCTTAATATTGATCAAAAATATTTTTTAGAGAGTATGAAACAAAACGGCGAGATGTGTTATGAGGTCTTGTACTCGATCTGCAGCAAGTTTTTTCAGACGTCTTTCCGTTATGACCATACGCTCTTCTACGATCCATGTACAAAACTCATGATCTATATCATGGATCACTGGATTACCAATCACAGACAGCAGACAAAGTACACGATAGCGGTTCCCAATACCCGCATTGCCGATGAGATCGGCGTCAGCATAAGGACGTATTACCGCGCGGTCGCCAAACTGAAAACAGACCACTTCATCTCCATAGCTGCCGGCAATATCTGCGTTACCTATGAGCAAATACAACAGATCAGGTCCTATCTGCAAAATGCAAAGGCAGTCACAGCGCTGCCGGCCTTCCTTGAAAATAGTACGCTCGTGTAAATGATTGAGATTTTATTCTGAAAAATGTACCCTTGGCCATAACAGTGTGATACAATTTATAGAAATGAAACAGAATCTATTTGTATACAAAGGAGAGAGTGGATATGGCGGAGGTAACACTGGGAAGAACCATGATTACGGTGAACAAGAACGGCTTCGGTGCGCTGCCGGTTCAGAGGGTTTCGGTGGAAGAGGCGGGGAGGCTGTTAAAAAAGGCGTTTGATCATGGAATTACATTTTTCGATACGGCCAGGGCCTACAGTGACAGTGAGGAAAAGCTGGGACTGGCTTTTGAGGGGATTCGTGAAAAGATATTTATTGCCACGAAGACAGCGGCAAAAACGGTGGAGGAGTTCCGGCGGGATTTAGAGGAGAGTCTGCGGCTTCTGAAGACGGATTACATAGATCTTTACCAGTTTCATAATCCGGCAGTCTGTCCGAAGCCGGGAGACGGCAGCGGTCTTTACGAGGCGATGCTGGAGGCAAGGGAGAATGGGAAGATCCGTCACATCGGCATTACCAACCACAGGCTGAATGTGGCGGCCGAGGCTGTCGCATCGGGTCTTTATGAGACGCTGCAGTTTCCATTTTCCTATCTGGCATCAGAAAAGGAACTGGAGCTGGTGGAAGCGTGCAGGAAGGCGGACATGGGATTTATCGCGATGAAGGCGCTGTCAGGAGGACTCATCACAAATTCCGCCGCGGCCTATGCCTATCTGGCAAAGTTCGATCATGTGCTGCCAATCTGGGGAATCCAGCGAGAACATGAACTCGATGAATTTCTTTCCTACATTGATAATCCGCCAGTAATGACAGAGGAACTGGAGGCGGTAATCGAACACGACAGAAAGGAACTGCTCGGGGAGTTCTGCCGCGGCTGCGGATACTGTATGCCGTGTCCGGCTGAGATCGAGATCAACACATGCGCCCGTATGTCGCTCCTGATCCGCCGGTCACCATCCGCGGGCCATTTAACGGAGGCGTCACAGAATATGATGATGAAGATCAAGGACTGCCTGCACTGCGGCCAGTGCAGCAGCAAATGTCCCTATGGCCTGGATACGCCGTCCCTTCTGGAGCGGAATCTAAAGGATTATGAGGAGATTCTGGGCGGAAAGGCTTACTAGGACACAAGAAATTCATTTGATATTTTTCCTATACGGCTTTATAATATGATACGTTAGCAGAGAACACGATATTATGACAGGAGAGATGAATTATGAAAAAACGTATCATGCTGCTCATGGTTCTGACCGCGGCCGTACTGGCCGGATGTTCCGGAAAAGCGGGCGCGGCAGACCAGACAAAATCCTCCACCGCCACAGAGACATCTGCGGAGGAGACAAAAACAGACGAAGGTACAGCAGAAGGTACTGCGGAGACAAAAACAGACGCCGGTACAGCGGACGGCACAGGGGAAGCAGCGAAGCATCATGTAAAGATTCAGGTAAAGGACTACGGTACCATTTCAGTGGAACTCGACCCGACGTACGCCCCGATTACCGTCGAGAATTTTCTGTCTCTGGCGAAGTCCGGCTTCTATGACGGACTTACGTTTCACCGCATCATCGACGGCTTTATGATTCAGGGAGGAGATCCGCTGGGTACAGGGCTGGGCGGTTCCGATACCACCATCAAGGGTGAATTTTCCAGCAACGGAGTGGATAACCCGCTTTCCCATACGCGCGGAGCCATTTCCATGGCGCGTTCCCAGGATAAGAACAGCGCAAGCTCCCAGTTCTTTATCGTACATCAGGATAGCCCCCACCTCGATGGTGATTACGCGGTGTTCGGCTACGTGACAGACGGGATGGATATCGTTGATAAGATCTGTGAGGACACGAAAGTGACAGACAGAAACGGAACGGTGGCAAAGGAAAATCAGCCGGTGATTGAGAGCATTGAAGTGGAAGACTGAGACGAAGCGGCAGACTGAAACGAGTGATTCTTTACCAGCGATAAAATAAGCGTTTATTTAATGAAAATCAAAAGCGGCAGGGACGTCTTAAACTCGATTGGCGTCCCTGCTGCTTTTTCTGATGGATATTCCCTTCAGAGCCATTTCTTTACCCGTCCCCTCGGGATAAATACCGAATTCAGGTGCACAGCCGGCGAAAACTCGTAATTCTACTGACAGTCGGTTGCAATATTTCTCCAAATTTTGTACACTGCACTTGCTGGATAACGACTGAAAAATGGTTCCAACCGGTTGTACTCCGCGTATCTGGCATATACCATTTTTCAGGCATGTTCTGAAAAAACAGGAAAAGAGGGAATTTATGGATAATGAAAAATTCGGGCAGTTCGTGCGGTCCATGCGAAAAGAAAGACAGATGACACAGCAGCAGCTGGCGGAACGGCTCCATTTGACGGATAAAGCGGTGTCCAAATGGGAACGGGGCTTGAGCCTTCCGGATATCTCGATGCTGGAGCAGCTGGCGAAGGAGCTTGACGTCAGCGTGGTGGAACTTCTCTGTGGGGAGAGGAAGGAGGAGAGTATCCGAAAAGACGCCGTGGAAGAGCTTCTGGTGGACACTATGAGCGATTCCCTGAAAAAAGAGAAAAGGGTGCGAAGGCGCTATTTGATTCTTTTGGGCACCGTAATTGTTCTGGCGGTCCTGACTGTCCTTTATGGAAGGACCATGATCAATTTTGCGCTGGACCGGTTCTCTGAAAAATACGAGACGTCGTACCATACCAGCGAGTTTGAGATTGTGATGAAAAGGGAACAGAAGCCTGAGGGCTGTTTTATTTATAAGGAGCCTGCCGGGCAGTTCAGGAACAACTATCATGTGATGGAGGTCACAACTGACGGAAGTACCAGGGAGTTGTTTGTATTGGAAGAGACTGGGATGAATTTAGACCGGGCGCCTCTGCTTAAAATGGACGACGACTGCCTTTACGTTCTGTTTGACGGCATGGACAACGAGGACCGGACGGAGCGGGTCTATCAGGAGGCCATTGGGGCGGATCCCCAGGGATTTCTTCCGCGGCTGTTCCGGTACGATTTTCAGTCGGGGCAGGTAAATGCGGTAACTTTGCCTGACGAGAAGCACTCACTTCTCATAGATGCATTTACGTATCAAGGAGAACCTGTGGCTGTCACGCAGAAGTTCAAGGGGCTTCTGTTCGGCCTCAATCTGGGATTTTATAAAGGAGACCGGCTCTGTATATCGGCAATGGACGCCGCGGATGGGCAGCAGGGGGCTTCCGTACAGTGGAGTCAATACTATGAAAATCTGACAAAGGACGGAGGGATCCGGTCAGCCGGATGGCTGGACAGGGACTCCTACTATCTTGCAGCTCCAAACGGAATCAGAGAGCTGGATCTCAAGTCAGGAGAAACAAAACTGGTGAAGGAGATGGATCTGCGGCTCTGCGGGCGCGCGGAGCTTAAGAAGACGGCGCTGCCGGAAGGCCCGGAATGGGCGGTTGTATATTCCATAGCGGAAACGGTGGGGGAGTATGGGTATCCGCAGGAATGGAAGACGGTTGTCCTGGGGTTAGACGAGTCTTTTGAATCTATGGGGCAGGTGGAAATGCCTCTGTATGCGTCTGCCGTGGAATGGGGGAAAACCAGCGTTATGATATCCGACGGAGGAGAGGAGTTTCAGAGTATACTGGTGGACTTAAAGTCCATGACAGGCCAGGAGGCGGTCCGCGCCGGACGCGGGGAGCTGGAGAGCAGCCTGTATGGAGCATCCTGGCAGCAGAGGAATCTGTACCGGACAGATGCGCTGGAGGAAAGTACCATTCAGTGGGTCTATTTGGAGGGCAGCGGAGAATACCGCCTGTCCGGGACGGAAAAGGGAATAAAAGAGAAATAAAGTATTAAGTAATTCTTACACTTAAAAAAAAGGGTTGTACTTTTGCTCTATATGGTGTTAAGGTATAGAAAGAGAAGTCGGCGGAAGTTTTTAACCGGACGGCGCTCAATTCTTAAAAGGTTTTAAGGTAAGGTGAATGAGTATCAGAATGAAGAAAACAGGAATGCTTGTAAGAGGTGCCCTGCTGGCGGCAGTATTTATCGTAATGTCGGCACAGGCTGTACTGGCAGATGACACGACCAGATTCGTACCGGGAACAAAGGTAAACGGCATCGGGATCGGCGGACTTACCGTGGAGGAAGCGAAAACACAGATAGAAGGCTTTTACAGTGCAGAATACAAGCTGACGATAAAGGAGAAGGATGGTAAGACAGAGACTTTAAAGGGCGGCGATGTCGGATACAAGGCGGCGGCCCCGGAAGGGCTCTCGGCCATTCTCGACGAACAGAACGCCTCGGGGCGTGTGTCCGGACCTTCGGCGGACAATTCCCACAGCGTGAATATGAGTGTACAGTTTGATGAAGGAACTCTGACGAATGCGGTGAATGGACTTTCCTGCATCAGCGGGTCAGATATTGTAGTGACACAGAATGCCCATATTACGGCATATCAGGAGGGAACTCCCTTTACGATTATCCCGGAGGTGCAGGGGAACAACGTGGATAAGGAAAAGGTTTTGGCTCTTATCAGGGAAGCTGTGAAATCAGGCAGCAGTGAAGTGGATTTAGCTGCAACCGGCTGTTATGTGACTGTCAGTGTAACCGCGGAGGATGCGGCGCTTAAGGATCTCTGCGACACCATGAACCGGTGCAGGGATATGGTCATTACGTATCAGTTTGGAGAGCAGACAATAAAGCTCGAAGGTGAAACCATCTGTACCTGGATTCTCGGAAGCACCCAGGATGGGCTTGTGGATGTGAATTACGACATGGCCGCGGCGTTTGTAAAATCCATGGCAGATCAGTTTGATACAGCAGGAAAGACGCGGGCGTTCCATACGACAACGGGAAAAGATTTGAATCTTACCGGCCCCTATGGATGGAAGATTGACCAGGCGGGCGAGACGGCATCGCTGATCGCCATGATCCGGACCGGACAGAGCCAGCTAAGAGAGCCGGTGTACAGTAAGAAAGCTCAGGACCGGACCACGGACTGGGGAAATACGTATGTGGAGATTGATTTGACGAACCAGCACGTATATATGTATAAGGACGGCGCTTTAGCCTGGGATGCACCCTGCGTCACAGGTAATGTCTCCAAGAATTACACGACTCCCGAGGGAATCTACAGCCTGACCTACAAGCAGACGGATCGGATTCTCCGCGGGGAGAAGAAGGCTGACGGCACATATGAGTATGAGAGCCACGTAGATTACTGGATGCCGTTTAACGGCGGAATCGGCCTTCATGACGCCAGCTGGAGAAGTAAATTCGGCGGCACGATCTATCAGTACGGCGGAAGCCACGGCTGTATTAACCTGCCTTCGGCGAAGGCGCAGACTCTTTACGATATGGTTTACACCGGCATACCGGTTATCTGTTATAATTAGTTGAATAGAATATTTTTGAATATTAAAAAGTCCGGGCCTGCCGGACACGCTGACCGTCAGTGTGTCCGACAGGCCCGGACTCTTTATTCTGCCTCACGGCATTCCGTCGAACGCAGGTAAGAGGATCTTAAAAAATGAACTGTCTTGTCAACTGCCATTTTGATTGACAAGACAGATGGATTATGGTAAATTTAAACAAAAGGGCAGTACTGTTTTTGGCGAAAGTGTCAGAGAGATAAAGGAAGTACAGCCCTTTCTGAACGTGAAAACAGATAACAGAAATGAGAAATAAGAAGGGAGATGGGAACATGGATGAGATCATGCCTCATATCAGGCTGTCAAGGGAACAGGCCGCGGACTATGTGCTTTTGCCCGGAGATCCGCAGAGGCTGGACCGGATAGCGGAATGCCTTGAAGGAGTGAAAGAACTGGCTTATAACAGGGAATACCGGAGCCTGAGAGGACTCTACAAGGGCGTTTCGGTCATGGCGGTATCCACGGGGATTGGCGGAGCGTCCACCACCATAGCGGTGGAGGAACTGGCGAGAATCGGTGCGAAGTCGATGATACGGATCGGAAGCTGCGGCGCTTTAAAAAAGGGGATCCGGCTGGGGGACTTAATTCTCGTAAACGGCGCCGTGCGGGATGACGGTGCCTCGGTCACTTATGTGGACAGTATTTACCCGGCCATACCGGACACGGAACTGTTAGCGGCATGTATGGAGAGCGCAAAGGAGCTGGGGGCGAAGTCCCATGTGGGAATCGCCAGAAGTCATGACAGCTTCTATATCGACGACGAGGAGGCGGTCAGTACCTACTGGGGGGAGAGGGGCGTGCTCGGCTCCGATATGGAGACGGCGGCGCTGTTTGTCGTCGGAAGGCTGCGGGGCGTAAGGACGGCCTCGATCTTAAACACGGTCGTGGAATGGGAGGATTCTCTGGAGGAGAACATTAACAGCTATACAGGCGGAGAGTCCGCCATGATGCAGGGGGAACGGATGGAGATTCTTACAGCGCTTGAAGCGTTTGTACGAATAGATAAAAACAAACAGGGAGGCAATTCGTATGAGTAATATTTTTAAGACCAAATTGAATGCAGCATGTATCGTTCTGATTCCGGCCTGTATCGGGATCAACTATTTAGGGAAGCTGTTCGCGTCAGTCCTTAAACTGCCGTTATGGCTGGATTCCATCGGAACCTGCATCGGCGCGGTGCTGGGAGGTCCGATCATCGGAGGAATCTGCGGTGCGGCGAACAACTTAATCTACGGCTTTACCACGGGTGATTCCATCACCCTGGTCTATGCGCTGACCAGTCTCGGTATTGGCGTGGCAGTCGGAATCATGGCAAGGCTCGGACGCATGAAGAAGCTTTCCGGCGCTGTTTTAACGGCATGTGTGGCCGGCTTTGTAGCAGTTCTTATTTCCACACCGCTCAACATCGTGTTCTGGGGCGGTACAACCGGTAACCTCTGGGGCGACGCGGTATTTGCATGGTCTCAGGCTTCCGGCCTTCCGGTAGCTCTGGGCTCCTTCCTGGACGAAGTGATCGTCGATGTTCCGGATAAGTTGATTACACTGTTAATTGTGTTTGCCATCATCAAGGGACTGCCGAAGAAGCTGACCTCCCTCTATGAGATGGGCGATGAGGTGGAAAGCCTCGATTAATCATGAAATTTTAAATGAAGGATGGAGCGTTTTATGAAAAGTATCAGCCTTTTTGTGGACAGAGATACGTATTTGACCAGGCTGCATCCCTTTGCCAAGATGCTTTACATCGTGGCGGCCATCAGTGTGCCCTTAATCACGGGCACACTGTGGATGTTCGGCGTGTTTATCGCAGTCAGCCTGGGACTGCTCATCAGCGGAAAAATCATTAAAAAGGTCTTTCCTCTGATCGCTTTTTCGTTTACCATCATCATCACGGTCTTCCTGATCCACGGCCTGTTCAACCGGGAGAATCAGAATGTCCTGGCGGCCTTAGGGCCGCTTAAGTTCTATAAGGAAGGGCTTCTCTACGCTTCCAGGATCGGGCTTAACATCTTAAACATGCTTTTGGCATTCGCCATGTTTGTGCTGACCACAAAGCCGGCTACGCTGGTGGATGATTTAGAGCAGGCGGGATTTTCCCCGCGCTTTGGATATATGATCAGCTCTGTCTTCCAGATCATCCCGCAGATGATGGGAACGATGAATACCATCATGGATGCACAGCGGAGCAGAGGGATGGAGACGGAAGGAAGCCTGTTCGTGCGGGCGAAGGCATTTATCCCGTTGATTTCACCGGTAGTGAGCAGTTCTCTCATCAATACCAGGGAGAGGGCCATTGCGCTGGAGGTGCGGGGGTTTGATTCGAAGACGAAGAAAACATTTTTAAGCGATCATAAGATCAAGGGACGTGACCGGGCATTTATGGCTCTGATGGTCCTCCTGATCGCAGGTTCTATCGTATGGAGGGTGATAAGATGGCTCTGATTGAAGTGACAAATTTGAAATACCGTTACCCCCATACGGAAAAGCTGGCGCTGGACGGCCTTGATTTTTTAGTGGAAAAGGGCAGCTTTATCGGGATTGTCGGTGAAAACAAGGCTGGCAAGAGCACGCTCTGTCAGGCTCTCGTCGGCCTGGTACCCACGATGTTCAAGGGGGCTTATGGCGGAAAGATCGTGATCGACGGGCAGGAAGCGGCCAAAACACCGGTGGCGCTGCTCTGTCAGAAGGTGGGACTGATCTTTCAGAATCCATTTAACCAGCTTTCCGGGGCGAAGGATACGGTATTTGGAGAAATTGCCTTCGGCCTGCAGAATTTAGGTGTGCCGCGGGATGAGATCGTGCGCCGGGTGGAAGAGAATTTAAGGCTGCTCGACATCGAACAGTATCGCGACAGGAACCCCTTCGATTTATCGGGAGGACAAACGCAGAGAGTCGCTATCGCCAGTATTCTGGCCATGCAGCCGGAGATTATTGTGCTCGACGAACCGACCTCCCAGCTGGATCCCCAGGGAAGCGAGGAGGTGTTCCGGGTGGTGGATAAGCTGTCCAAAACCGGAATCACCATTATTATGGTGGAGCATAAGATGGAAAAACTGGCCTCCTACTGCGATAAAATCCTGCTTCTCCACGATGGGAAACAGATTGCGTACGATACGCCGGAGAAGATATTCTCCAGAGATGATTTGGAAGAACTGGGCGTGGAAGCGCCTGTGTTTACAAGAGTCTGCCGGAAGCTTTCCGTGTACAGAAAAGAGGAGGGAAAGCGCCTTTATCCGGTGACGATGGAGCAGACCATGGCTTTGCGGGATCTATTTCCGGCGGGGCTAAGTGGAAAGAGAGTGGGAGCAGAAAGGCTGGGCGGTGAAGCGGAAAGGCTGCCTCATGAGATGGAAAGCCAGCCAGCTGCCGCTGCCGGACTGCCTGGGGAAATCTTCCGCATAAAAGACCTGTCGTTCCACTATCTGGAGCATGTTCCGGTTATGGAAGGCCTTACTATGAAGCTGGATGCGAGACCCACCGCGGTGATCGGGCAGAATGGTGCCGGAAAGACGACGCTGGTCAAGCTGTTAAAGGGGCTGCTGAAGCCGGTTTCCGGTACGATCCTCTTTAGTAATGAGGATATATCGGAGCGAACGGTGGCACAGCTGGCCGGCAGTGTGGGGTATGTATTCCAGAATCCGGATGACCAGATCTTTAAAAACCGTGTGATGGACGAAGTCATGGTGGGCCCCCTTAATATCGGCATGAACCGGGAGGCAGCGGAAAAGCGGGCCAGAGAAGCCCTTTCCATGGTAGGACTTTTAGATGCGGCGGAAGAAAATCCCTATGATCTGGATTTATCGGAGCGGAAGATGGTGGCAATCGCGTCTGTTGTGGCCATGGATACACAGGTTCTGATTCTGGATGAGCCGACCATTGCTCAGGATGCCAGGGGACGCGCGGTCATAGGATCGATTGTAAGGAAACTGAGCGATTCCGGAAAGTTTGTGCTGGCGATTCTCCATGATATGGATTTCGTGGCAGAGTATTTTGAGCGGGTTATCGTGATGGCACATGGAAAGGTGCTGGCCGATGGACCGAAGGAGACCGTATTCTATGAGGCAGATGCCCTGACGGCTGCAAAGCTGGAACAGCCCCACACGGCGGCCCTCTGCCGGAAGCTGGGGTATGAGGGGGCATTCATGACAGTGAGTGATATAAACGACAGAAAAGATGGGACTGCGGAACAGGAGTGATGGATCGAGTGGACGGAGATAAAAGAAGACAGCAGATCATGGAGATACTGAATCAGGAGACGTCTCCCGTGTCCGGAGCGGAGCTGGCGAAGCGGGCGGGAGTGAGCCGTCAGGTCGTGGTTCAGGATATCGCCCTTCTGCGGGCCGAGAATAAAGAGATCATGTCCACAAATAAGGGCTATGTTCTCTATAAACCCCAGCAGGGGGTAGGGAAGGCGCGTGTCCGTGTCTTCCGGGTGAATCACGATACTGAGCACATGCTGGACGAGCTTCAGACGATCGTGGATTACGGAGGAAGAATTCTGGACGTATCCATTGAACACGCACTCTACGGCCAGATCAGCGTGGATTTAATTATCAACAACCGGCTGGATGCGCTGGAATTCGTGAATCAGATGGCGATGAGCAGGGATCAGCCGTTAAAGGCCCTGACCGGCGGCTGCCATTACCACACGGTGGCTGCGGATTCGGAAAAGAATCTGGATATGATAGAGATGGATCTCCAAAGAAAGGGATATCTGGTCTAGACCGGATATCCCTTTTTGACGGCCGGCGGCAGCCTTCAGGCTATTCGCTGCAGAATACAATGATCTTTTCAGGCGTGGTCATGGCCGGGATACTGCGTGTGGTGGTACTGTAGAGTACCAACAGGTAGTGATTCGCCGGTGTGCCGTAGTAGATCTGTCCGTTGGCCATAAGTACTTCGGTCCCGCCTTTTTCCGACAGGTTTAATTTGAGAGTCGCATCTGAATTAACCAGATTTTCGTCAAAATAGTCGAAGGCGGCGAAGAGACCGTCATCCGTCTCTGCAATCAGAACTGCGTGATAGCGGGGCGGATAGATAAGAGGGGTGGGAACCGAATTGTCGTAGAACGCGACAATGGGGTCTCCAGGCTTTAATGTTTCCTGGCCTTCCACATAGGTGAGAGGGGTGACAGTAAAGGTAACAGGGCCGATATCCTGCGTCATGACGAAAAATAAAAGGGTGCAGTCCTGCGTGCTGTCTGCTGCCTGCATGGGGGTGATGGAGGTGATGGTTCCATAAACCGGTGTAAACTGTGCCATGTGATATTCCTTATGCATACACTTTTCTTTTTATAATATGAAATGGGACGGCAATGCGTGAAACGGAATAAATATGAAAAAATTTTAGGTTACAAAAATATTTAGAAAAATGCTAAAAATGGCGAAATGTGACTAAAGTTTTGTCAGATATCGAATAAATTACAATGGACAGGTTGTGATAGGTTTAGTATAATGGAAGTGTCGCGTAAATATTTTCAGTCTTTTTGTGAGATGCGTGACAGCTGTATACGGATGAGAGGAGAATCAGACATGGAAAACAGCAGGTTTGCAGTGATCAGTGACAGCTCCTGTGATTTACCCGATGAGCTGACTGCAGCGAAGGAGATCACGGTGGTGCCGTTCTATGTTTCTTTTGACGGAGAAACCTATAAAAAAGAGGGAACGGAAATCGGCATTCGCGAATTTTACCGGGAGATGGTGGAACAGCCCGGTGTATATCCCAAATCTTCCATGCCGTCGATTCAGGATTATGTCGACGTATTTCAGCCGTTTGCACAGGCGCGTATTCCTGTTCTGTGTATCTGCATCACGACGAAATTCAGCGGTTCCATGCAGTCCGCGCTGAATGCAAAGGAAATGGTGCTGAGCCAGTATGAGGATGCGCAGATTGAAGTGATAGACGCAACCGTGAATACCGTACTTCAGGGACTGTTTGTGCTGGAGGCCGTCTCGATGAGAGAGGAAGGGATGAACCTTACGGAGGCTGCTGCGGCACTCGACGAGATCAAGGAGAGCGGCCGGATTTTCTTTACGATCGGAAGCATGGATTATCTGCAGCATGGCGGAAGAATCGGGAAAGTGGCCGGAGCCGCGGCTTCTGTGCTGGGCATCAGGCCCATCATTACCCTGAAGCAGGGAGAGATATTTCCAAGCGGAATATCGAGGAGCAGGAGAAAATCGATCGATAAGGTGATTGCTCTTTTGCTCGATTATTTGAAGGAAAACGGGCGGCCCATGAGCAGCTACCGGTTTACCATAGGCTTTGGCTATGACCGTGACGAGGCGGTTTTATTTAAGGAACAGGTGCTTGCAGCGCTCAGAACCGGGGGGTATGAGATGGAAGATGCCTGGATTAACCAGATTGGTGCGACGATTGCCGTTCACACGGGGCCGTATCCGCTGGGAATCGGAATTATCAGACGTCATAAAAAAGAAAGGCAGGGAGAATGAGTTATCTTGCAGCAGGCGTGATTGCTTTTGGTATGTTTTTACTCTATGATCTGAACAGCTTTACCTGGAAAAACCGCATTCTGCACACCTTTTTCCTGATCGGGAACGTGATTCTGCTGGCGTCTACGGCCGCCTGTTTCGTCACGCTGATCCGGGCGTACGGCGCGCCGGTCTGGAGAATTGTGATTTTTGGTGCGCTGGCCGTAAGCCAGGCAGCACTGCTGATCTACACACTGTTTTTTGCATTGCCGTTTGAGAAAACGTATACCAGGCTGGAAGAAAACCCGCCAGTGTACACAGAGGGCGTTTATTCCCTTTGCAGACACCCGGGGGTGGTGTGGTTTTTCTTTCTGTATCTCTTTCTTGCCCTTTTAACCGGGCAGAGACTGATGATGGCTGTGTGTATCTGTTACAGTGGGCTCAATGTTTTGTATGTCTGGTTTCAGGACCGGGTTACATTTAAGAAGACGCTTTCAGGCTATGAGGCGTATCAGAGGGAAACGCCATTTCTGATACCCAGCGGAAAGAGTATCCGCAAATGTGCCGGGTACTTCCGGACAATGGAGGAGGACGGGGATGAAATTTGAAGAAAAACTGAAGGAGCGTAAGGATTGGGAACTCTGGAAGGAATACTGCGGTTTTCTGGATTTAACCATAGATGAGTTTATGGCGATTCAGAACCGGCTTATGCTGGAACAGATTCGTAAATGGAGGACCAGCGGGATCGGTAAGACGATTTTGAAGGGCCGGAATCCGGAGACGATCGAAGAGTTCCGGAAAATGGTGCCATTAACCTCTTATGAAGACTATGCAGACAGCCTGTCCTTAAAGGACAAATCCATACTTCCGGACGATCCTGTGGTCTGGATTCAGACGACATGGGAGGGGGGAAGGCATACGATTAAGCTGGCGCCCTATACGCGGAGCATGCTGGAGACGTACCAGAATAACATGCTTGGCTGCCTGATGCTGTCCACCAGCAGCGGGCGGGGAGACTTCGATGTCAATCCGAAGGATACCATTCTCTACGCGCTTGCACCACTTCCCTATGCGACGGGAATCTTCCCTCTGCTTCTCAACGATGCGATCAGCATCGAATTTCTTCCACCGGTCAAGGAAGCCCAGAAGATGTCGTTCAGCGAACGGAATAAAAAGGGCTTTAAAATGGGCTTAAAGAAAGGGATTGACTTCTTCTTTGGCGTCGGAAGCGTCACGTATTACGTCAGTCTCAGCATCGCGTCTCTCGGTTCCGGACATAAAAGCGGAAGCGGCTCGGGAGGCGGAGACGGTAAAAAGAAGATTTCCATCAGTCCGGCTATGGTGGTCCGGCTGCTTAAGGCGAAGCATCTGTGCAGGAAAGAGGGGAGAGACTTACTTCCAAAGGATTTGTTCCGTCTGAAGGGCTTTATGTGCGCCGGAACGGACAACCGACTCTACCGCGACGATTTGGAGAAGCTGTGGGGCGTGCGCCCCATGGAGATATTTGCCGGAACGGAGCCGACGTGTATCGGAACGGAGATTTGGAGCCGGGATGGCATGTACTTTTTCCCGGATGCCTGCTTTTATGAGTTTATCCCGGAAAAGGAGATGGAGCGGAGTCTGGCGGATTCCTCTTATGAACCGCGCACCTGCCTCATGAATGAGGTGGAGGAGGGCGAGAAGTACGAACTTGTGATCTCGGTGCTGAAAGGCGGCGTCTTCATGCGTTACCGTGTGGGGGATGTCTATCGCTGTATCGCCCTGGAAAATGAGCGGGATCAGGTCCGATTCCCCAGATTCGAATACATAGACCGGATTCCAACGGTGATCGATATTGCCGGATTTACGAGAATCACGGAGAATTCCATCGGCCGCGTCATCGGCCTGTCCGGACTGAAGGTGAAGGACTGGGCGGCGGCCAAGGAGATTACGGAGAATAAGCGGCCATATCTGCACATGTATGTGGAGATGGAGCCGGAGTGCCTGTTTTCATCTGCTGTAACCGTCAACATATTAAAGGAGCACATGGGAGTCTATTTCAAATACGTCGACGAGGACTATAAGGACTTGAAGAAGATACTTGGAATCGACCCTCTGGAGATCACGATTCTGCGGTGCGGTACGTTTGACACGTATTACCGCGGGGGTAAGGAGAAGATGCGGCGGATCAATCCCACCCAGTATGAGATCGGAGAGCTTTTAAAGAGTCAGGAACTGGTTTCCGCTTTTGGAAGGAGGCCTGAGAGAAGTGTATAACTACTCATTTATCTCCGTGACGGCTCTGTTTTGCTACATGATCTTATTTGTGGCGTTCATGGCTGCGCAGAAGACGAAAATCATCCACTCATTTCTGGTAGTGCTGGCCGCATTTTTACTGTGGACAGGCGGATCCCTTGCCATGCGTATGGAGCTGTGGCCTGGTGTGGAATTCTGGTTCCATTTTTCCATAGTGGGCCTGATTATTCTGCCATTTACGTTTTTTAACTTTATCTATGCGCTGGTGGATTCGGATGACACTATCCTGTGGTGGTCGTGGCTCATATTGGCAGTGGTCAACAATGTGGCCAACATCAAATGGGGCTTCTATATTCCATGCCCGGAAGTGATAAGACTGGTTAACGGATCAGCCGGATTCGTGTACCATATCGGCTGGCCCATTATTATCCTGTTTATCACCATGTCGTTTCCGATCATCCATATGTTTTACCTGGTGCATAAGTCGTACAGGAAGAACACGGTGGAACGAAATCAGCTGAAGCCGATCTTTGCAGGTATCGTAATTCTGTTTATCGGCCATGCGGGAACTCTGGTGCCGGTGTTCCGCGGATTCCCGACAGATGTCCTTTCAGGCATCATTAATGCGGGATTCATGTTCTATGCATTATATAAAAAACATTTATTCCGGCTGACGCTCCTGGTTTCCAGGGGGGTGGTCTACGGAATCAGCACGTTGCTGGTGGCATTGCTGTTTGCCAATTACATTAATCCGCTTCAGGAGTTTATTCAGAGAAACATGCCGGTATTTGCGAAAAGCAGTCTGCTGATTGTGGCGGTGTGCTTCGCGCTGGTTACATTCTTACTGTCGTCGGTGGTGAAGACATTTATCGATATTCTGTTTACTAAGGGGGAACTGGTCCAGACGGAGAATTTAAAGAAATTCAGCACAGCAGTGTCAAAGAGCCTTGAGGTGGCAGATATCGTGGAGGAGATCTCGACGGTTATCCAGGAGACGCTGGCGGTAGAGACTATCTATATCTGCCTGGCCGACCAGGCGGGAGAGAATTATGAGACGGCGCACAGGTCCCGTCCTATCAGCGGCGTAAACATTACCATACGGGGGGACAACCCCATGGTGGAATGGATGCGCCAGAACAGGCGGTGTATCCAGATATCGGAATTCCGCAGGACCGTGCTTTTTAAGTCCATGTGGGAGGAGGAGAAGCAGCTGATCCGGGAACTGGGAATTCAGTGCATGCTTCCGCTGCAGGACGAGGAAAGCCTCGCTGGAATCGTGCTCCTGGCCTCCAAAAAGAAGGGGAAATCTTACGGCTACGATGATTTGAATTTCCTGGAATCAGTCAGTTCCATCGCGTCTATCGCGGTCCGCAACTCCAGGCTGTATGAGAAGGCCTGCATGGAGGCCCGGACGGATGAGCTGACCGGACTTTTAAACCGGAAGTATTTCTATGAGCTTTTGAATCAGCAGTATGAGAAGAAGCCGAACAAGGAGCTGGCCCTGATCATCATCAACATCGATGACTTTAAGCTGTATAACCAGCTCTACGGCATGAAGGAGGGGGACGCTGCCCTTCAGAATGCGGCGAAGATTATCAGCGCCACGGTGGGAGAGCGCGGCTATGTGGCACGCTACAGCGGAAAGGAATTTGCGGCAGCGCTGCCTGATTTCGATGTGCTGGCGGCAAGGAATATCGCGGAATCCATACGGATGCAGATTTTAAATATGAACAAGAGGGCCACGGATTACGCCCTGAAGGTGCTGACTGTGAGCTGCGGGATCTGTACCATCCCATATTCAGCCAGCAACATTAAGCAGCTGGTGGAGAATGCGGACATGGCTGTGTTTTCCGTGAAGCGGAAGGGGAAAAACGGCGTCATGGTCTATGACATCGGATCCCACATCGACGGAAATGCAAAGGGCGGTGAACCGCTGGTGAGAGAGGATGTCTATACCTCGTACCAGTCCACCATCTATGCGCTGACTGCGGCCATCGACGCCAAGGACCACTATACCTTCAGCCATTCCAGGCATGTGGCGGAGTACGCGGGGATTCTGGCGAAAGAGTACGGCATGAGTGAAGACTTCATCGAGCTGGTGAGGGAGGCCGGGCTTCTTCATGATATCGGAAAGATCGGGATTCCGGAACATATTTTAAACAAGCCCGGAAGGCTGGAGCCGGAGGAGTATGAGACCATGAAGGGCCATGTGGAAGCGGCCATCGGCATCATCCGTAACCTGCCGTCTCTGGACTACGTAATACCGGCCGTTATCGGCCACCATGAGCGGTATGACGGCAAGGGCTACCCAAGGGGGATTGCGGGAGAAGATATACCGCTCTCCGCAAGAATTCTCTGCATTGCGGATTCCTTTGACGCCATGGTGTCGAAAAGGTCCTACAAGGACTGCTGCTCCCTGGAATTTGCCATGGAGGAGATCTTAAAACAGGCCGGAAGGCAGTTTGATCCGCAGCTGGCACCGTTGTTTGTGGAGGCGGTCCGGAAGGGGAAAATCAAACCGGAAGAGGAGTAAAGGTGGCTTCGCGCACAGAAAGGTTCTTCCCCGCCTCCGGGTGCGTCCCGGCACAGGGGGAGTTGATATCCCGTGTCCGCCTTGCTTCCTACTCGCCATAAAAATGAACGTGACTGGCGGACACATAATGCGTGTGTTCGCCAGTCACGTTCATTTTTATGACTAGTGCCTCCCGGCGTAAATATGTCGGTATATAGTGCCTGATATCCGCGTCAGGTGTGCGTCTGCGAAGCGACGGCGTAGTGGGCGCTACGACTAGCTTCGCAGGCGTGCACCTGGCGTGGAGAGCGGGTGCTATATGCTGGCGTATTTACGTCGGGAGGCACTGGTATCCAGATGGCGGCACACTGGGATATCAACTCCCCCTGTGCCGGGACGCACCCGGAGGTGGGGAAGAACCTTTCTGTGCGCGAAGCTTTGAATTTAGAAAAAGCGAAAAACGAAAAGCGAAAAACGAAAAGCGAAAAACGAAAAGCGAAAAACGAAAAAGTAAAAGTTGGAAGCGGGGGATTGAAAATAAAATTTGTTTTTATATGAGAGAGGATCGTAATAAAAATGTCATAAAATCTTATCAGAAAAGGGTTGGACATCATGCATGGCCATGCGTTATAATAAACACATTAACTAATTGCTAGTAAAGAGGTAGGAATTAAATGGAAAGAGAAAAACCACGCAGCAGAAAGAAAAAGCGGCTGGGCGTAAAGTTCTGGGCAGCTGTTTGCGGCGGTATCGCAGTGGCGGCGGCCGCCACGGTTACTGTGATGTACATACAGACGGGAAAGCAGTATCGTACTGTGTTTTTCCCAAATACGACTATTAACGGCATCGATGCATCGAAGAAGACTGTGGATGAAGTGAAGCAGCTGATCGCTTCGGGCATCGACGGATATACGTTGACCATCAAGGAGCGGGGCGGCGCAGAGGAAGTGATATCGGGCGATGAAATCGGTCTGGAATCGGTGTTTGATGGCAGCCTTGAGAAGCTTCTGGAGGAACAGGAGCCCAACGACTGGTTCCGCCATCGGAAGGCGACTCAGACTTTTGAGATCGATACTATGATCCAGTTTAGTGATGAGAAGCTTACGGGCGTGGTGGATGCGCTGAACTGCTTTGATGAGACGCAGGTGGTGAAACCACAGGATGCGGTGATGTCAGAGTATGTGTCAGGCCAGGGATATAGTGTGATTCCTGCGGTAGAGGGAAGCGAACTGGATAGAGAGAAGGTGATGGCCGGTATCGCGGAGGCGGTAAACGGCTTACAGAGAGAGCTGTCTCTGGAGGAACTGGATGCCTACGTGAAGCCGGGAGTTCCCAGTGACGATGCAGAGCTCCTCGCCCGCGTGCAGGCGCTTAACAAATTAGTGAATGTCAGAGTGACTTATACCTTTGGAGACAGCCGGGAGGTGCTGAGCGGCGACACCATCAAGGACTGGATCGGCATTGGAGACGACGGAAACGCCTATGTCAGCAGCGGGGCGGTCACGGAGTATGTAAAGAGCCTGGCGTCCAAATATGACACCTATAATAAAGCGAAGACCCTCAATACCTCCTATGGAAAGACCGTAAGGATTACGGGCGGAAGCTATGGCTGGAGAATCGACCAGTCTGCGGAGGCGGATGAACTGGCGGCCATAATCCGTTCAGGCGAGAGTCAGACGAGAGAACCGGTCTACAAGCAGAAGGCGGTCAGCCATGGGGCCAATGATTATGGCAGCACCTATGTGGAGATCAACTTGACGGCGCAGCACCTTTTCTATTATAAGGACGGCAGTCTTGTGGTGGAATCTGACTTTGTGTCGGGCAATGAAGCTAAGGGCTGGGCGACTCCGGCGGGAGTTTATCCCCTGACCTATAAGCAGAAGGACGCGGTTTTAAAGGGCGAAGATTATAAGACGCCGGTGGATTACTGGATGCCGTTTAACGGCGGGATCGGTCTCCATGATGCGACATGGCGTTCCAGCTTTGGAGGTACGCTGTATAAGAACGGCGGATCTCACGGCTGTGTCAACCTGCCGCATTCCGTAGCACAGAAGATATTTGAGAACATCTCGGCGGGTACTCCGGTACTCTGTTACCATCTGGAGGGAACCGAGTCGAAGACCACCTCAACACCGGCGGGCAAGCCAATACAGCCGACGACCGCGGCGCCGGAGACAACGGCGGCCACCACTCCGGCGGCTACTACCCCGGCGGCTACGACGGCGTCTCCCGAGACCACAGCCCCGTCTGAGGCTCCTGCGCCCAAGCCGACAGAGAGCCAGACGGCTGCCCCTACAAAGGCCCCGGAGACGGAAGCTTCGACTACGGCGTCTTCACCAGAGAGCGGAGAGAAGGGACCTGGAGTTCCAACTGGGAGTTCAGGAAATAAAGAGATTGGACCGGGCGTCTCATGACGTCTTGCGGAAGATACGACAATGGGATTTATGCTGTGAAAACTGTCAGAGTATGAAGAATGGACCGTAGCACGAATGTTGCTTGATTATTCGTGCGGCGGTCCATTTTTTTGGTAATACGGTATTTGTATCTGGGGTCATGATTTGCGGGTAAAAGCAGGTCATGATGCAGATATGGCAGGTAATCACAAGGATTGCCTGCCATTTTAGAAAATCGGTATCTTTTTGTATTATTCCCACTCAATCGTAGCCGTAGGCTTCGGGCTTAGATCATAGCACACACGGTTTACATTCTTCACCTCTTTTAAGATCCTGTCTGTAATCTTTAACAGCACGGCGTAGTCGATCTGTTCAATCGATGCGCTCATGGCGTCGATGGTGTTGACGGCGCGGAGGATGACCGGATAATCGAAGCATCTGGCGTTATCGCGGACACCGACGGATTTGAAATCAGGCACGACGGTGAAATACTGCCACACGGTCTTGTCCAGTCCGGCGTTGGCAAATTCTTCACGCAGGATAGCGTCGGATTCCCGGACTGCCTCCAGACGTTCTTTGGTGATGGCTCCGAGACAGCGCACGCCCAGACCAGGACCCGGGAACGGCTGGCGGTATACCATCTCTGCTGGAAGTCCCAGTTCTACGCCGCAGGCGCGGACCTCATCCTTGAACAGCTGACGCAGCGGTTCTACCAGCTGGAACTGTAAATCTTCCGGGAGACCGCCTACGTTGTGATGGGATTTGACCATCTTCGCCGTCTTGGTTCCGCTCTCCACGATATCGGGATAGATCGTTCCCTGTGCCAGGAATTCGATTCCCTCCAGTTTTCTGGCTTCTTCCTCGAAAACGCGGATAAATTCCGCACCGATAATCTTTCTTTTCTGCTCCGGATCGGCAACGCCGGCCAGCTTGCCAAGGAAACGATCGACAGCGTCCACGTAGACTAAATTAGCGTCAAGCTGATGCTTGAATACGTCGATAACGGACTCAGACTCTCCCTTGCGCATCAGGCCGTGATTGACATGGACGCAGGTGAGCTGTTTGCCGATGGCCTTGATTAAAAGGGCGGCTACAACGGAACTGTCCACACCGCCGGAGAGTGCAAGAAGAACCTTCTTATCGCCTACCTGGCTGCGGATCAGTTCTACCTGGTCGGCAATGAAATTCGTCATGTTCCAGTTGGCCTGCGCATGGCAGGTGTCAAATACAAATTCTCTTACCAGTGATACTCTTGTCTCTTCGTCCTCTGGCCATTCGGTTATGCTGTTCTCACAGGCTGCCGGTTCGTGGCCGGCGGCCATGACTGGATAGCCCGCCTCGTAGATCTCCGGCAGTACGTCGATCCGCACGCCGTCCACGATATGGTTAGGTCCTCCGTTTATGATCACGCCCTTGACATTGGGAAGTTTTTTGAGCTCTTCCGCGGTAATGTCATGGGGATAAATTTCGCTGTAGACGCCGACCGCACGGATTTCCCGCGCCAGCCTTGTATTATCTGTACTTCCCAAATCCAGAATGACTATCATATCCTGTTTCATAAGTGCCTCCTTTGACCTTCTCTGATGTATTCCTTTTCATAACATAACTTGTAATTCTGTGATTGTAATTCTGTAATTGCAACCCTGTAATATAGTGTAGCAGAAAATGAATCGAAGGTAAATGAATTTTTCATGATTTTGGCAGACTTTCAGTAGACAAATGCAGAAATTAGCCGTATAGTATATGATAAATTGTTGCGATTGCAACAGTTGAAACTGCAAGTGAAGAGATGGAGGCAGACATGTTTCGAAGATTCTACGGTTACATGAAGGATTACCGGAAATACGGGCTTTTCAGCTGTGCCTGTGTGGCGCTGGAGGTCATGTTCGAACTGGTGATTCCGCTCGTCATGGCGGATATCATTGACGTCGGCGTGGCAAATGGAGACAGAAGGTATATTATTACAAAGGGAATCGAGATGTGCATACTGGCGCTTATGGCGCTGGGGCTTGGCGCCGCGTATTCCAGATTTGCGGCGCTGTGCGGCCAGGGGCTGGGAGCGGAGCTTCGGAAGGCGGAATATCAGAAGATCCAGAGCTTCTCTTTTTCCAATACAGATCATTTCACCACATCGTCTCTCGTTACGAGGCTTACCAGCGATGTGACGGTAATTCAGAACGCGGTGACTACCGGCCTCCGGCCTATTGTGCGTGCACCTGTGATGATGGTGACGGCTCTCTGTCTGTCATTTTCCATCAATGCCAGGCTGGCGCTGATCTTCCTGGTGGCGGCTCCGCTTCTGGGGATTATCCTGTTTCTCATCATCAGCCATGTGAGGCCTCTATACTCCCGGCTGCAGAAGAGCATCGACCTGGTCAACCGGATTGTGCAGGAGAATTTAACGGCGGTCCGCGTGGTCAAGGCCTATGTCAGGGAAGGCCACGAGATGGAGAAATTCGACGCGGTCAACTCGGAACTGCAGACCGTGTCAGAGAGGGCCTTCGGCCTTGCATGTATGAATATGCCCGCCATGCAGTACGTGATGTATGCGACCATCGTGTCCATTCTGTGGTTCGGCGGCAATCTGATTTTTATCGGAGGAATGCAGGTGGGGGAACTCACCGGATTCTTAAGCTATGTGCTTCAGGTCCTCAATTCCCTGATGATGATCTCCAATGTCTTCATGATGGTGACCCGGTCCATGGCCTCCGGAAAACGTATTCTGGAAGTCCTGGATGAGGAAATTGAGATTCAGGATGAGAGCAGAGAATCACTTACCGTGGAAGAAGGCGGAATTACCTTCGATCACGTGTCATTTAAATATAAGAAGAACGCGAAGGAGTACGTCCTGTCCGATGTCAGTCTCGACATCAAACCGGGGCAGACGGTGGGGATTATCGGCGGCACCGGTTCTGCCAAGACGACGCTGGTCCAGCTGATTCCGAGGCTTTATGAAGCCACGGAGGGGGAAGTACTCATCGATGGAAAGCCGGTGAAAGCGTATCCGCTGGAGCATCTGCGGGACGCGGTAGCTGTGGTATTGCAGAAGAACACTCTGTTTACCGGGACGATTGAAGATAATCTGCGATGGGGAAAAGAGGATGCCACGAAAGAGGAGATCGCGTGGGCGTGTGATATCGCCGGGGCGGCCGAGTTCGTGGAACGTTTCCCGGAGGGTTATGATACGTATCTCGATCAGGGCGGCGTAAACTTATCGGGAGGCCAGAAGCAGCGTCTCTGTATCGCAAGGGCTGTCTTAAAGCGGCCGAAGATCCTGATTCTCGACGATTCTACCAGCGCCGTGGACACGGCTACTGAGGCGGGAATCCGGAGCGGTCTTAAGGAGAGCCTTCCTGACATGACGAAGATCATCATAGCCCAGCGGATCACCTCCGTCTCGGGAACAGACCAGATCATTATCATGGACGACGGAAAGGTACACGCATCAGGCAGTCACGAGGAGCTGCTGGCGACAGATCCCATTTACCAGGAAATCTATTATTCTCAGCAGGAAGGGGTGGGCTTATAATGGCGAAATACATCGGTTACAAGAAGCCGAGGAACACGAAAAGGACGCTGCTGCGGCTCATTTCCTATATGGGAAGACATAAATTCTCCATGTTTGTCGTGGGAATACTGGTGATTGTCAGCAGCCTTGCCAGCGTATTCGGTACGTATATGCTGAAGCCGATTATCAACCAGTACATCATCCCGAAGGATATTCCGGGACTCGTTAAGGCATTGGTCTTCATGGGGATCCTGTATGCGGTGGGAGCATCGGCCACGCTGGGGTATAACCGGCTGATGGTGAAAACGTCACAGAAGATCGTAAAGGAGATACGAAAGGATCTTTTCAATCACACACAGACGCTGCCGCTGGCGTATTTTGACGCCCATACTCATGGAGAGCTGATGAGCCATTTCACCAACGATGTGGATACGATCGCCGAGGCGCTGAACAACAGCTTCACACTGCTGATCCAGAGCTTTATCACGACGGTCGGCACTATGGTGATGATCGTGATCCTAAGCTTCCGGCTGTCGCTTATCGTGCTGGGCTGTATGGCTCTCATGTTCCTGTTTATCCGGTTCAATGGGAAACGGAGCCGGAAATATTTCATGGAACAGCAGAAGTATTTGGGCGAGATCAACGGATTTATCGAGGAGATGGTGGCAGGACAGAAGGTGGAGAAGGTCTTCAACCATGAGAAGAAGGACTTTGAAGAATTCTGCAGGAGAAATGAGCGGCTTCGTCAGGCGTCCACCAATGCGATGGCGTATTCCGGCCTGATGGTGCCGGTAGTCGTCAGCATTTCCTATTTTAACTATGCGGTGTCGGCCTGCGTGGGCGGTTTATTTGCACTGGCAGGACTCATGGATATCGGAAGCCTGGCTTCCTATCTGGTCTATGTCCGGCAGAGCGCCATGCCGATCAATCAATGCACCCAGCAGGTGAATTTCATCCTGGCCGCATTGTCCGGCGCGGAGCGCATCTTTGAAATGATGGATGAGGAGCCGGAGGTGGATGAAGGCACCGTGACGCTGTGCCGTGTGGAGGAAAAGCCGGATGGCAGCCTCTGCGAATGCAGCCGGAAGAGCGGCCTCTGGGCCTGGAAGATGCCAGACGAAGAAGGAAGAGACAACACCCTTATCCCCTTGACGGGCGACGTTCGTTTTGAGCATGTGGTGTTCGGCTACAATTATAAGAAAAAGATTCTTGATGACATCAGCCTCTTTGCCAAGCCGGGGCAGAAGATCGCATTTGTGGGTTCCACGGGAGCCGGGAAGACGACCATTATTAATCTGATCAACCGGTTTTATGAGATTTCAGGCGGCGTGATCACCTATGACGGAATCGACATCACAAAGATCCGGAAGGCGGATCTGCGCCGCTCCCTGGGATTTGTCCTCCAGGATACCCACTTATTTACCGGGACCATCGAGGAGAATATCCGGTACGGGAACCTGGAAGCTGCAGAGGAGGACGTGATCAATGCGGCGAAGATCGCCAATGCGCATTCCTTTATCCGGCGTCTGCCCGAGGGGTACCAGACGGTTCTGGAAAGCGACGGCGCGAATCTGTCCCAGGGCCAGAGGCAGCTTCTGGCTATCGCCCGGGCCGCGGTGGCTTCTCCGCCTGTGCTGGTACTGGATGAGGCGACCAGCTCCATCGACACGAGGACGGAGCACCTGATTGAGAAGGGAATGGACGCGCTGATGGAAGACAGAACGGTGTTCGTTATCGCGCACCGTCTTTCCACGGTGCGTAATTCCAAGGCCATTATGGTCCTGGAGCACGGGAAGATCATGGAGCGTGGAAGCCACGAGGAGCTGTTGGAACAGGGCGGACGGTATTACCGGCTCTATACGGGCCAGTTTGAACTGGAATGAGCACGACTCCTTTGTCCGTTCCCGCCAACCATCAGAGCAGACCAGACGGCGGGAACGGACAAAGGGCTGTGAACTGTAATTGTTTTACATGGATTTTACAAAAAAATATGGATAAAATCTTGAAATCCGGCCAGAAAAAAGGCATAATAAGTGGCGTTGGATTGTGATCGATAAGAAAGGCGGTAACAGAGAAAATGGACCGAAAGCAGGAGGTCAGGGACTTAATGTTCCGTACCGAGATGGCCAGGAAGAGGCGGATTCATCCGGTATGGACCGATATGGGGCTGATCGCGGGGCAGCCCAGGGTGTTAAGCCAGCTGTTCATCAAAGATAAAATCACACAGAAAGAGCTTGCAGAGGCGTGCTGTATCGAGCCGGCCACGCTGTCACGTGCGCTGGACCGTCTGGAAGCCATGGGATATATTATCAGAAACGACAATCCGCAGTGCCGTCGTTCCTTCTTAATTTCCCTGACAGAGGCTGGGAAGAAGATGGCGGTAAAGGTAAAAGAGACCTTCGAGGGACTGGAGGAAGAGATGATGGAAGGCTTTTCCGACGAAGAGATGGACACGATCATCTCCCTGGTCTCCAGAATTTACGATAATCTGCGAAACAAAGAAGAAAACGGAGGCATTTAAAGTATGGGAGCATTAAAAAAGGAAACATTTGTGCCCATGGCCTTCTTCAAGAAAGAGGCCTACACAGGCAGCTTTAAGGGAATGCGTTACCGCGTAGTAAAAGCCGAAGACCAGTTCGAGGCAGTCGTCTACCCGGAACCCTACTGTTTTGAGGCAACCCCGGACGAGAACAAGGTAAAGAACACCTTCCCCTTTACCGAAGAAGGCAGAGAATCCGTCGTAAACTGGTTAAACGACCAATACGACTCCCGCAAAACAGAATGGGACGCCGCCGCCCGTTATTGATTATAGGTAGTAGATACATGTGTCGCCTTTCCCCCTTACAAAGCCAGTACACAGCCCCAGTGATTGCGGAGAGGGCGAAGGAGGCCGGGGAGGAGGAGCGTACAGCTTCCTTTTCCGAGGTTCGCAGGAACTTAAGCGGGAAGGCAGGAAAAAAGGGTGGCGAAAGTTGGCTTCAAAGCCAACTTTCGAGTGCACATGGAGGAGAAGTCCTTCAGGAGTTCTCCGGAATTTGCGCGATCCGCCCCTTTTTCCTGCCTTCCCGCTTTAGTTCCTGCCACCGAGGAAACAAGAAGCTGTACGCTCCTCCTCCCCGGCCTCCTTCGCCCTCTCCGCAATCACTGGGGCGTACCCCACAAAATTCTCATTCCCCCTTTCCTATTTCTCCCAAATATGATATGATACCATATTATTGGGACTATTTATATGGAGGAAACAAGATGGAAGAAAACAGAGAAGTATTAGAAACTGCGGAAAAAGAAGAGGTTGTTTCTAAAAACTTTATCGAGCAGGAGATAGATAAGGATCTGGCAGAGGGCGTTTATAATCATGTTCAGACCAGATTCCCACCGGAACCAAACGGATATCTGCATATCGGACATGCAAAGTCCATTCTTTTAAACTATGGACTGGCTAAGAAGTATGGCGGACAGTTTAACCTTCGTTTTGATGATACGAATCCGACGAAAGAGAAGACGGAATTCGTGGAGTCCATTATGGAGGATGTGAAGTGGCTGGGCGCTGATTTTGAGGACAGGCTGTTTTTTGCCTCCAATTATTTCGAGCAGATGTATGAGTGCGCGGTCTTCTTAATTAAGAAGGGCAAAGCATTTGTCTGTGATTTAACCGCGGATGAGATTCGTGAATACCGCGGCGATTTTAAGACGCCGGGTAAGGAAAGCCCTTACCGGAACCGGAGCATTGAAGAGAACTTAAAGCTCTTTGAGGAGATGAAGGAAGGAAAGTATCAGGACGGAGAGAAGGTGCTCCGCGCCAAGATCGATATGGCTTCCCCGAATATCAACATGCGTGATCCGGTTATCTACCGGGTGGCCCGTATGAGCCATCACAACACAGGCGATAAGTGGTGCATCTATCCGATGTATGATTTCGCCCATCCGATCGAGGATGCAGTGGAGCACATCACACATTCGATCTGTACGCTGGAATTTGAGGATCACAGGCCGCTGTATGACTGGGTGGTGAGAGAATGTGAATTTGAGAATCCGCCCCGCCAGATTGAGTTTGCCAAGCTGTATTTGACGAACGTGGTAACCGGTAAGCGCTATATCAAGAAGCTGGTGGAAGACAGGATTGTAGACGGCTGGGATGACCCGCGTCTCGTATCCATCGCCGCTCTGAGAAGAAGAGGCTATACGCCGGAAGCCATCCGCATGTTTGTGGACCTGGTAGGTGTGTCCAAGGCGAACAGCTCCGTGGATTACGCCATGCTGGAATACTGTATCCGCGAGGACTTAAAGCTGAAGAAGCCGAGAATGATGGCTGTTTTAGATCCGGTGAAGCTGGTAATCGATAACTATCCGGAAGACACGATAGAATATCTGGACGCTCCTAACAATTTAGAGAATCCGGAGCTGGGAGAGAGAAAACTGCCCTTTGGAAAAGAACTCTACATCGAGCGGGAAGATTTCATGGAAGAGCCGGTTAAAAAGTATTTCCGTCTGTTCCCGGGCAACGAGGTCCGTCTGATGAACGCCTATTTCGTGACCTGTACCGGATGCGAGAAGGATGAGAACGGCAATGTAACCGTGGTTCACTGTACGTACGACCCGGAGACGAAGAGCGGTTCCGGATTTACAGCCAGAAAGGTAAAGGGAACCATCCACTGGGTAGCCGCCAGGACTGCCGTTACAGTAGAGTGCCGTCTCTATGAGAACATCGTGGATGAGGAAAAGGGCAAGTTAAATGAGGACGGAAGTCTGAACCTGAACCCGAATTCTCTTACTATTATAAAGAACTGCTATGTGGAACCGGCACTGGCCGAGGCGAAGCCGTACGACAGCTACCAGTTTGTGAGAAATGGCTTTTTCTGTGCCGACTGCAAGGACAGCACTCCGGAGCATCTGGTATTTAACCGGATCGTGTCCCTAAAGAGTTCCTTTAAGATTGCGAAATAAAGGTTTCGCCGGAATTTACAGAATAGCAGGGCTGTGAAGCGAATAAGATAGAACAGAGTGTTTAAAATAATGATACTATATTGATAAACAGGCAATTAGAAATGCCGCGGGGGATATGATGTTTGACCTGGCCGGACCGTACTGCGGTGACGGGCTGGAATAACCTGATCCCGCGGCACTTTTTATACCTGCGATATGCGTTACCAGTACGCTGGCGTGTGTCCGCACACCAGTCTTAAGGAGGCGGAGACGTGGAACTGATGATCCCTCTGGACAGCCATTCAGAGATGCCTTATTATGAACAGATATACGAATATATCAGAGAAGAGATTAAAAAGGGGAATTTAAAGTCCTCCGCCCGTATTCCCTCGACCCGTCTTCTGGCGGAGCATTTAAAGGTCAGCAGGAGCACGACGCAGATGGCCTATGAGCAGCTGCTGTCGGAAGGGTATATCGAATCGGTACCGTGCAAAGGATACTTTGTGTCGCGTATCGAGGAGTTGGTGGTCACGGGGCAGGAGAACGGGGGAGAAAGCCCGTTTTTCGGTACGTATCCGTGGGAAGTACCGGGGGACAGTCACCCGGCGGCGGCCGGAGAGGCGGAATACAAGGTGGATTTCTCACCGCGCGGCGTCGATCTGGACAGTTTCCCCTTTAATACTTGGAGAAAGATCACGAAGATTACGCTGGTGGACGACAACAAGGAGATGTTTGCGACCGGAGATCCCCAGGGGGAGCCGGCTTTTCGTGAGGCGATCCGGGGCTATCTCCATTCGGCCAGAGGCGTGAACTGCACTGCGGAGCAGATCGTCGTCGGAGCAGGAACGGAATACTTATTGATGCTGCTTTCCCGTATTCTGGGGCCGGATCATACCATAGCCATGGAAAATCCCACATACAAGCAGGCGTACCGAGTTTTTAAGAGCCTGGGCTATCCGGTAGTGCCCGTGGAGATGGATGGCTCCGGTCTGGAGACTTCCCTGCTTGAGAGAAGCGGGGCGGATATCGCCTATGTGATGCCGTCTCACCAGTATCCGACCGGAATCGTGATGCCGGTAAAACGGCGGCAGGAGCTGCTCTCCTGGGCCTGCAAAAAAGAGGGACGGTATCTGATCGAGGATGATTACGACAGTGAATTCCGCTATAAGGGAAAACCAATTCCAGCCCTGCAGGGAATGGATGGAAGGGAACGGGTTATTTACAGCGGAACATTTTCAAAGTCCGTAGCACCGGCTATCCGTGTAAGCTATCTGGTGCTGCCGAAACCGCTGCTGGCGGTCTACCGGGAGCGGGTGAATTTTTATACATCCACGGTTTCGAGAATCGACCAGAATATCCTGTACCAGTTTATGATGGGCGGCTACTATGAGCGCCATCTAAACCGGATGCGGGCCGTGTATAAGGCGAAGCACGATACGCTGATCGGGGCGCTGAAGTCATTTGAAAAACAATTTACGATAAAAGGAGAGTATGCGGGCCTCCATCTGCTTCTGACGGATAAGAAAAACAGGACGGAGGAGTGGCTGGTAGAGTCTGCGAAACAGGCGGGGGTAAAGGTTTACGGCCTGTCTACCTATCTGATCAGGGAGGGGAAGGCCGTGGTGGTGCCTACTGTAATCCTGGGGTATGCGATGCTCAGTGAAGATGCGATTAAAGAGGGAATCCGGCTGCTAAAGACAGCCTGGTCATCAGGTGGAGAACAGGAGGAGTAATTTATGAAGAATAATAGGGACTTTCCGCTAAGGACCGCCGGAGCTGCCGCCGTGATTGCGGTTTTGCTGCTTGTTTTAAGCATTCTTGGAAATGTCCGGATATCCGGTTACTTAAAGGCCAGCATGGAGGAATCCATCCATCAGGTCGAAAGTGAGATTGCCAGCAAAGAGGTACAGGAATCCATCGAGGAATCGAAGATGGAAGAGACTGCGGTCCACGAGATAGCGCTCACTTATACAGAGGAACAGCTCTTAAATCTGCTGGAGGGGAAGATGCACGCCAATGATTTGGAGGGCGCAGCGAGAGTACTGAACGAGAATGATACGGCATTTCAGGATTTGTTTTTTGAAAAGCTGGCGGATGAGACGTGTCTGTATATCCCGGCGAACGACAGTGAGGGGGGCCTTTCGCATTCCTCGACGGTGGACGCCCAGGGGGATGATTCGCATACCGGCGGCGTGATGAAGGATGAGGCGGATGGCCACGGCCTCGTATTTCAGCGCGCGGGAACCATCTTCTACGGCGATTTTAAGGACGGAAAACCGTCGGGCCAGTGTGTGGCCCTTCAGGCGATTACGCTGGACGAGGGCGTCCGCTACGATTATTCCGTCGGTACGTGGACGGATGGCGTCATGAACGGCGCCGGAGAGTGTGGATACGATTACTATGAAGGCGTGACCGGAGACGGGGCGAAAAAGACGGTGAAGAAAGGAAACTTTGCAGACGATCTGATGGAGGGAGAGATTACCTATACCAGCGTCAACGGAAATGGGGAATCGACTTCGTGGACCATGACAGTGGAAAATGGGGTGATCGTTCCGGACGCAGGGTGGATTTCCGACACCTCCGATGATGGAACGCCGGTCTTTCGGCTGATGGCCGATACGGACGATGTGCACGCATATGTAGTGGAGGCCGATGCCATGGAGGAAGTGCGCTGGAAGAATATGATTGAGTGGGGAGAGTAGCGGAAGAACTATGAGCCGCGGAAAATGCAGCATTAGTATAACGTATCATAAGTTCTTGTGCATATAGCACCCGCTGTCCACACCAGAACTTACAATACGTTATACTAGTACCGCCGGACCTAAATACGTACTGCATAGCACCCGCTATCTACGCCAGGAGCACGCCCACGAAGCTAGTCGTAGGGTCCACTACGCCGTCGCTTCGCGGACGCACACCTGACGCAGATATCACGCACTATGCAGTACGCATTTAAGTCCGGCGGCACTAGAGAAGAGAGGGGCGGTGCAGTGAATCAGGAAATGCTGGAACGTCTCAGTGTGATCACGGAAGAAGAGCGGGAAATCTTAAACGGGCGCACTGAGATTGACAGGACAAGGTACACAAAGGGCGATGAGCTTATCACCTCCCGCAAAACGGAGGTGAGGGAGGCTTTCCATATTGACAGCGGGAAGATGCTGGAGCACGGCAAGCTGATCCGAATCCGGCCTCATACCCGGTTCGTTCACTTTCCGAAACACAAACACAACTACATTGAAGTGATCTATATGTGCAAGGGGGAGACGACCCACATGATCGACGGGGAGACGGTTATCTTAAGGACCGGCGAGCTGCTCTTTTTAAACCAGCATGCCACCCAGGAGATTCTGCCTGCCGGAGAGGGCGATGTCGCTGTGAACTTCATCATTTTGCCGGAGTTTTTTGATACCGCCTTTGAGATGATGGGGGAGGAGGAAAATCTGCTAAGGGATTTCCTGGTGGGCTGCCTGTGCAATGATACCCGGTACGCCAGCTTTCTGCATTTCAAGGTGGCTGATGTGCTCCCGGTGCAGAATCTGGTGGAAAACATGGTCTGGACGCTGCTCAATGACCAGCCTAATAAGCGGAGCATCAACCAGGTCACCATGGGACTTCTGTTTCTTCAGCTGATGCACTATACGGATAAGATCAGTCACACCCGGGAGGGCTTCGATCAGAGGCTGATCTTCCAGGTGCTGGGATATATCGACGAGAACTACCGGGACGGAGAACTGACGGAGCTGTCCTCCATGCTGGGATACGATATCTACTGGCTGAGCCGGATGGTGAAACGGCTGACCGGAAGGACGTACAAGGAACTTTTGCAGATCAAACGGCTGAACCAGGCCGCGTTCCTGCTTTTAAATACGAGACTGGCAGTAGCGGATGTGGCTCTGGCTGTGGGGTATGACAATACCAGTTATTTCTATCGGATTTTTAAGGAGCGGTACCAGATGTCGCCGAAGGAGTATCGGAAGAATAACAGGGCGCTGTGAGGAAACGGTTTGAGGGAAGGGAGCGCCTTCCCCGGCCGTTGTTTGATATTATGGCACATCTCTCTCATCCTCCAGTTTACCGGACTGCCAGAGCAGGAAGAAGAGAAGCGCAATACCTGCCGGGACACCGGCTATGAGGGGGAGGCTCTTTAACGCATCGCTTACCATCTGGCCGATGAACAGTGCGGCGATCAGCGTAAGGGCTTTTCCGTGGCCGTTCTGCCTCCTGTTGGAAAACAGTGTCAAAAAGAGATAAAGGAGCGGAAGCAGCAGCGCAAACTGCAGGAAAGCGCCGGGAATATCATCCTTCATCTGCATTCTGAAATAGGAATGGTTTGCGTCCGCGAATTTCTGCATCAGGATGGTGCCGGCCTGCCCATTGAAAAAGGAAACCGCCATGACGGCCACGACTGCAGTCAGACGCGAGAAGATCCGCAGCCACGGATTGGGCTCGGCCAGGCGCCAGAGCTCATTCTGCCGGGCGTCCGGCTTTTCCAGCATATGGTTCATCCCGTAAAACAGTCCCAAAAGCAGGGAAGCTGCGTAACAGATACTGATGAGCAGGACGAGTAATCCAGCTTTTTTATCGATGACACGGCAGGCGGAAAGCGGGAGAATCAAAAGCAGCCCATTCAGAATGAGGAAAAAAGCCGCCGCTGTCCGTATCTCATAAAATACTGCCTGAAGCTGCCATTTTATAGATTTCCATACTCTAATCATGTTTGATCTCCTCCAGATAATACTGTTCCACGGATTTGTGGTGCCTCATTCTGATTTCTTCCGTTTCCATCTGCCAGACACGCCCATCAGCGAGGAATATGACCTCATCGAACAGAGACTCAAGATCCTTCAGCAGATGAGTCGCCATGACGACGGAGCTGTTATCTGCCATATTCTCCAGGAGGAAGCGCTTCATATCCTTTTTGAAATACGGGTCGATTCCATCAAAGGGCTCGTCGAAAAGATAGAGGCGGCTTTTCCTGCACAGCCCCAGAATCATGCAGAGCCGTTCCTGGTTTCCTCTGGAAAGGCGGCAGAGCCGTGTCCTGCGGTCGATCTTCGACTGCTCCAGCAGCATCAGGGCGCGTTCCCGATCAAAGTCGGGATAAAAATCCCGATAGAAGCCTGCGCAGTCGTCCGCGGTCATCCATTCGTAAAAGTGACTCCCTGAAAGAATGTAGGAAGGGGGCGCTTCCTCGCGGATGATCTGCCCGCCATCCGGCCGGAGCAGACCGGCCATCAATTTTAAAAGCGTGGATTTTCCGATTCCGTTGTCGCCCACGACTCCGATAATCCGGTTTTCACGGACCGTGACGGAGGCATGGTCCAAGACTCTCCAGCCATTTCTGTTTTTAGTGACATCCTGCAAACGCAGCAGACAGGTCAATGCCGCCGTTATATCTTCAGTTCTTATATCTTCTTTTCTCATATCCTCAGTCCTCATATCCTCAGTCCTCATTTCGGGCCTCCCTCCAGTTCCTGTGAAACCGCGTCTCTGATCTGGTCATTTGTCAGCCCGCAGTTTCTCATGCGGCTTATAAAGTCCTGTATCAATCCCGTTACCATGTCTTCCGACAGCTTCTCATGTATCTCAGTTCGGACAAAGCTGCCAATGCCCTTCCGGGTCCCGATGATTCCCTCTGCCTCCAGATACTGGATAGTCCGGTGGATCGTGAGGGGTGAGACCTCGAAAAGCACCGCATATTCCCTCACGGAAGGCAGTTTCTCTCCGGGCTGTATGGTTCCGTTTATAATTTGTTCTTTTATGAAGGTTCCGATCTGGATATAGATCGGCTGGTCATTTTGAAAATCCATGGAGAGGCCTCCTGTTATACTGTTATATATATGTATAACAGTATAGCGAAAAAGATGGAGCTGTCAAGTTTGAATCAGGCTCAAAGTTTGCAGGAAATATGACGGAATCAAAAAATAATCCTCCTGTGTCCATCGCAGAAGGGCAGAAAAATAGTTCCCGGCCGGCTCATCACTTCTTCGCGAGCCGGCCGGGAAACTATATGGCTTTGTCATGGGATTAGATTTTTTCACATCAGGCCAGGAGTCTGTTTGTATATTCATTCCTGCCATCTGCACGCCCGGGCACCCTGTCAGACAACCGTCTGTCATCTACAGACTCAGATCCTTTCCGCCATTTACCCGGTTGAAGATCAGCAATGAAACGACCGTCAGGACCGTCAGTATGGTGGACAGCGCTGCCGCTATGCCGTAGTTGCCTCGCACGACCTCCGTATAAACGGCGACCGTCAGCGTCTTTGTCTTGCCTGTATAGAGGATGATGGCGGTGGACAGCTCGCTGATCATGGTAACCCAGCTTAATATTGCGCCGGAGACGATTCCGGCCGTCATCATGGGTACAGTAACCTTGAAAAATGATTTCATCTTCGAGGCGCCGAGGGAGATGGCCGCTTCCTCGATGCTCATCGGAATCTGCTGCAGGATCGCCACCGAGGAGCGGATCGTATATGGAAGCCGCCGGATTACGAGGGCGACGACCATGATCAGCATGGTACCGCTTAACATGACAGGCTTTTTATTGAAGCCGGTAAGAAGCGCAATACCGAGAACGGTGCCGGGCACGATATAAGGAATCATGGAAATGATATCCACCGTGCTGGTGAGCGCGTTCTTTCTGCGGACGACTAAGTAGGCGATCATGATCGCCAGAAGTACAATAATGACGAGCGCACAGATCGGTATGATGATGGTGTTCTGGATGCTGCGTCCCAGCTTTCCAAACGCGGAAGCGTAGCTTTCCAGCGAGTAGCCGGGGACGAAGATCTTTCCTTCCGTTTTCTTGAAGGAGGTATAGCTGACATATATCTGGGGCAGAATCGCGATTCCCACGACCAGATAGGAGGCCCCGTGAGCCAGGAAGCCGGCCAGCCCTTTCGGCGCCTTCTCCTCGATGGGATGCAGGGCGTTTAAGGAAAATGCGTTCTTATTGGACACGTATTTCTGCGCCAGGAAGACGACGGTGGTGACGACGATGGCGATAACCGCGATGGCCGCCGCAAATCCGTCGTTGCCGCCCACCTCGTTGATGAACTCCGTATAAAGGACGACCGGGAAGGTCCGGTACCCTTCGCCGATCAGCATCGGTGTTCCGAAGTCCGCGAAGGAACGCATGAATACCAGCAGGGCCGCGGCCAGAAGCGTTGGCATAATTAACGGAATGACCACCTTGAAAAAGCACTTCATGCCGGAACAGCCCAGGTTATTGGCCGCCTCCACCAGGGAATTGTCGATATTTTTGAGCGCGCCCTTGGCGTAGAGGAATACCAGCGGAAACAGCTGCAGCGTCATGACGAGCACGATCCCGCCGAAGCCGTAGATATCTGGTATGGTGATTCCGATATTCTTGAAAAATGTAGTGATGACACCGCTTCTGCCCAACAGAAGGATCCAGGAGTAAGCGCCGATAAACGGTGCGGACATGGATGCCACGATGATCAGGATGTTCAGCAGAGATTTTCCTTTTATCTTATAAATAGAGAAGATATAGGCTAACGGCGTTCCAATCGCAATGGACAGAACCGTCGCCGCGATGGATACCTTAAAGCTGTTGAACAGGGTGTTGAAATAGTAACTCTTAGAAATGAATTTGGTGAAGTTGGCCATGGAGAACTGGCCTGTTTCGGCATCTATGACAGACTGCTGAATTAAGTGGGCCATAGGATAAATCAGAAACAGGGCATAAACTGCGATGGTGCACAGCGTGATGATTCCCCATATGTCCAGCCGGAATTTGCTATTATCCTTCATAGAATGCCTCACTCCTTACGAGATTTACACTGCCTTCCTTGTTAAAGACATTGATCTTATGCTTTTTCACCTGGAGCAGTACCCTCTGGCCCGGTTTCAGTTCGTCTTCGATGGAAGACTCCTCGACGATTTCCACCGTCTTCTGCCCGTCGTCAGTCTCTACAAAATAGTGTGTATTTAAACCGAGATACGTATATTCCTTCACGACTCCGGAGATACCCTCCGTTCCATCCGGGGAGATGACGAATTCCTCCGGGCGCACGGAGCATAAGACCTCCTGGCCGGCCGTCTGTTTTAAGCAGTCCATCTCCACCCGGTATCCGTTGCCGAAAACGATGGTGCCGTTCTCCACACGGGCGGGAATGATGTTGGTTCTGCCGATAAAGGTGGCGACGAAGACATTCTTTGGTCTCTGGTATATGTCCTTGGGAGTGCCGACGTGCTGAATGACGCCGTCCTTCATGACTGCGATGGTATCACTGATGGCCATTGCCTCCTCCTGATCATGGGTGACATAGACGGTGGTGATGCCTACATCCTTCTGGGTGTGGCGAATCACGCTTCTCATCTCCAGACGAAGCTTGGCATCCAGATTCGACAGTGGTTCATCCATCAGCAGAACGTCCGGGGTGATGACCAGCGCCCGGGCCAGCGCAACACGCTGCTGCTGGCCGCCGGAGAGTTGGTTGGGCATACGCTCGGCAAACTGCATGATCTGCATCAGATTTAAGTATTTATCTGTCTCAGTCTTAATCTTTTCTTTTTCAATCTTTCTGTTTTTCAAGCCAAAAGCAACGTTGTCGCGTACCGTCATATTGGGGAATATGGCATAGTTCTGAAAAACCATGCCGATATTCCGCTTGCTGGGGTCCATATCATTGATGCGGGTGTCGTTGAAATAGATATCACCGCCCTCAATGGAGTTGAATCCCGCGATCATACGAAGAAGTGTGGTCTTGCCGCAGCCGGAAGGCCCAAGGAGGGTAAAGAGTTCCCCGTCCCTGATGGTGGCATTTAAGTCCGGGATGACTGTGTTATTACCATACTTCTTAACTGCGTCTTTTATAATAATTCTACTCATCTTTAACCTCCGGCCCTCTCATTTGCTCTACTTGGCTGACTCTATGCTTGTGAAAATATCGGTATACTTGTTCACGAGCTCTTTCTTATGAGCGCTCACATACGGGATATCCTCTTCGATCACATAGATGTCAGACATTGGTGTCATGAAATCACTGGTTTTCGCGTCTTTTAATACCGGACGGTTGGTCAGGGTTGTTCCCCAGATATTCTGAACTTCCTCGCTGATGATGAAGTCGATAAACAGCTTTGCGTTATCCATGTTCTTCGCACCTTTTACGATGGTTGCGGATGCCGGAAGATAAACACTGCCTTCCTTTGGATAAATGATCTTGACCGGAGCCCCGTCCTTTACAAGCTGCGCGCACGGATCTTCATAGGAAAGGCCTACCAGATACTCGCCGTCCGCAACTCCCTTGTATACGCCTGAGGAGCTCTCGATGATCTTTCCATCGATATTGGTAAAGAGATCTTCCACGTATTTCCAGGCTGCGTCGTCCTCATATCCGCCCATAGCCAGCAGAATGTTAGTCAGCTGCGCAAATGCGGAGGAGGAGTTGGCCGGGTCGGCCGTTGCGATCTTGCCCTCTAATTCTGGATTTAACAGATCGGCATAGCCCTCGACCTTGATATCCCCGATTAAATCGGTGTTGACGATTAAGCAGCTGCCGTCGAGCACGTTGCCGGTGATGAAGCCGCAGGTATTCTTGTAGGCGTCGAGTACGCCGGAATCGTTAGGAGATACGTATGGTTCCCAGAGGTCTTCATTGTCAAATGCCAGGGACCAGGAACCGCCGAAGAGTACGTCGGCGTACGGATCATTTTTCTCGGACTGGATTCTCTTGACCAGTTCTCCGGTGCCGGCCTGGATCACTTCCACGTCAACGCCGTACTTTTCTTCAAACAGCGGGATTGTGGCGTTCATGAGACCTTCGGAGTTGGGAGAGTAAACCACCAGCTTGCCGCCGCCCTTTTTCGCTTCCGGCTCTGCCGCCTTTGTATCGCCCGCCGCCTCGGTGCCTGCTTCTGCCTTCGGAGCCGCCGTTGTCGCCGGTGTGGAAGAGGAAGAAGAACAGCCCGCCAGAGCCGCTGCCGTCATCGTGAGCGCCATTGCCAATGCAATTGTTTTTTTCATAGTAAATCCTCCTTCGATTGTTGTTTGTATCTCTATTTTAGTAAATATGCATAAAAGATAATACCTGAATTTCCGAACAAACAGCAAAAATACCGAACACATCTGTGAAATCTGTTCGGTATTTTCGTAGGTATCCTCTGTGTACAAGTTCAAATGCCTTTATATAATCTTTGAACGGTATTCTTTAGGGGAGCAACCCATGTATTTTTTGAAGACGTAGCTGAAATACTTATAGTCCCCGATCCCGCATTTCCATCCGATATCGGAAATGGCATTCCCCTCGTCCGTCAGCATGGCCAGGGCCTTCTGGATGCGGTACCGGTTCAGATACTCGATTACGGTGGTGCCTAACGCCTTCTGGAACCGCTGGTTTAAGTAGCGCTCCGAGTAATGCAGCTCTTCTTCTAAGTCGGCCAGCGCGATCTTCTGATCGTAGTTTCTGGCGATGAAATCGAGAATCTGAGAGGCGACCGGGTCCATGCCGCCCATGGAGTCCGGCTCCGGTATCAGAACGGAATGCTTCAGCTTTTCCCGATCCTCCATCTCCCGGCGGAGAATTCCGATGTTTTTCAGTTCCAGGGCAGCCCGTTCCAGCGCCTCCTTCATTTCCTCCATATCCAGGGGTTTTAATACGTAGTAGGAGACGCCGTTTCGGATGGCTTCCCTGGCATACTCAAAGTCGGAGTAGCCGGTCAGGATGATAGCGACGTAATCATAGGTGCATTTCGTCCTGGCGATCATCTGGAGTCCGTCCTCCACCGGCATGTTGATGTCGGTTATGACAATGTCCGGGTTCTGCTCTGCAATCAGAGCGCCGCCCTCTTCCCCATTTCGTGCCTCCCCGACGACACTGCAGTTAAATTCCTCCCATGGCACGGAGTTTTTGATTCCTCTTCGGATGATGTCCTCATCCTCTACCAATATTACACTGTACAAGGTTTCGTCTCCTTATTTTTTAATCTGATATCCACCCGGAAATATTCCCCTTCCAGGCTGTCTATGGTCATCTCGCTGTTGTCCCCGTATTCCAGCACAATGCGCCGGGCCAGGTTCTGGAGGCCGTTGTGCTCTGTTTTCAGTTCTTCCGATTTTAACATGGCCCGCAGGGTTTCCAGAGTGGAGCGGGGAATGCCTGGGCCATCGTCCTCGACGCTCAGATAGAGGTAGTCTTCCTCACACCATCCGCGTATGGCGACACGGATTTCCATCTTCTTCTTAAAACCGTATTTAATGCTGTTCTCGATGATAGGCTGTAAAAGCAGCTTTGGAACACGGTATCTCATGCACTCGTCCGCGAGGGCGGTCTCGCAGAGAAAACGGTCTCCGAACCGGGTCCGCTGGATATAGAGGTAGTCTTCTATGTATCTCATATCCTCAAGCAATATGACATCCTGCTTCGTGTTGTTGATACTGTAGCGCAGAATATGCGTGAATTTCTCGATGAGGTGAGCGGCTTTGTCGGGCTCCGACATGATCAGGTACTTGATGGTGTCCAGCGTGTTATAGATAAAATGAGGATTGATCTGGGTCTGTAAGTTGCTGATCTCGATCATGCTGTTTAAACGGATTAAATCGGTGTTGCGCGTGTTCAGTTCGTTGATGCTCTTAACCATGCGGTTGATCTGGCTGGCGATCTCCTCAAATTCATCTCCGGTATGGATTTCGATCACATGGCCGCTGTCGCCGTGGCGTATGATTCTCATCTCATCGGCCAGCATGCCGACCGACCGGGCATTCTTTTCCGCCATGAGTTTGGAGAGCCTCAAGGTCATGATAAACCAGATCACGCCCAGAAACACGATGGTCAGGATACCGATGGTAAGATAGAGCACATTTTTCGGGTAATAGATAAAGGAATAGAGAAACACGCCCTCGTCCTTCATAAAATGGGACGAAAGCAGATACCGGTTTCCGTGAAGGAAGACCATGCGCTCCTGTGATTCATTTCTGAATTTATTGGTATTCCGCTCCGGCAGAAATCCCTCGCGGGAGCAGAAGATGATATCCCCGTTTGTGGTGGTGATAATGTTGTCGTACTGATAATCGGAAAACAGCCGGGCCCAGTCATGGCCGTTTAAATAGGCGCCCACGAACCCGATGAGTTCGCCGCCGCGGTAAAGGGGCTTAGAGAAGACGTATTCCGAGGTGTCCCCGGTAAAATAGTAGACAGTGTGATAGAGGCCCGGGCCATTTTCGGCTGCGTTGTCACAGACAATGCCGTTAAATGCGATCCGGTGCAGGTTCATATCATCGGCGCCGTAGCTGGTATAGACGATATTCCGGTTCCGGTCTGCCAGAATTAAGTTTAGGCGGATCGGGCTGTCGACATTGTACTTGCTTAAGGAGTAATGCACCTCGCTGCCGTCCGTCCCATCCTCGATGCACCGCGTAAAAACGGAGTCATTTTCCGTGTCGTTCAAGTAGGAATCCGTGGTGTAATAAGCCGTTTGAAAGGTGCTGGTCAGGAATTCAATGTGTTCCTGCACATTAAATCTGGTGTTTAAATAGTTAATCCCGAAAATAGCGACTGAAAAAAACAGGCATCCGATGAAAACCAGGAAAACAATATTTCTGGTTGCCGCTTTTTCCAGCTGTTTTTGAAAAATAGTCTGTTCCCGTTTCTGTTTTAATGCCATGACGGCCTCCCATCGAAGGGCCTGCGGACAGTAACGGTCCGCAGACAGATATTCATACATGCAGTATAGCACAAGAATAAAAAGGTGTACACAAGCGGCGTCCAAATCTATTTGAGTAAAAAAATATCGACTTAAGTAAAATGGAGAAAATATCCCGTTTTGTAACCGGTCTGTAACGGAACGTCCCTATAATCAGAAACCGGACTTCAATGGAAACAGGAGGAAATGGATGAAAGGATATTCGTATTTAAAGAGGGCGCTTACATGGCTGCTTACTGTTGTCATCACAGTATCGTATGTGCTGCCGGGGACTGCGGTAACGGCATGGGCGTCAGAGAAAGAGGAGGCGGGAGAGTATCCCCTGCTGGGTTATATAGATGACATCACCGTTCTGTTCGATGGAAAAGAAGCGGCGCCGGGAGATGAATTCAGTGATCTGGACCCGGAGGAAACGTATGTCGTATCGGCCTCGTATCAGAGCGGCGACATTGCAGAAGCGCTGCTGGGCGGAGCGCTGGCGGCGGGAGTGGAATATAAGATTCCGCTGCCGGATGTATTTCCGGTTTCCGGCAATCAGGAAACGCTGGAGCTTGTCCTGAAGAAAAATGAGACAAATGCGGAGCTGTATGACCGCCTTGGAGAAAACAACCATGTGATAGGAACCGTTACATTCACCTTTCGCCAGGCGGTGCCGGCCACGGCTTCTGACAGTACCGCCAGCCGCGGCAGCTTCGCGTCTGTGCGGTTCAACCGCTCCTTTGTTGAAAAGATTCAGCGGCTTAATGGGAGAATACAGCAGAAGAAGGCATCTCCGTCGGTGGCCACGGTCTCCCAGCTGTCGGACGCTGAACCGGAGGACATCATCGAGGTGAGCGACATCTGGTTCTCCTTCCGGGTATCGGGGAGTGTGGAATGGAGCGATATCTGCAGTAAGGATGTGTATGAGACGATTCTTCCATTTGAGGGCTTCGGTGACATTTCCCTTCAGTTTCAGGAGCCTGTTCTGGATAAGAAGGAGCAGATAAAGATATCAAAGGAATTTTCCTTCCGGGATTCGCGGGGAGCCGCGGTCTGGGAGATTACCGCAAAGACCACAAATGGTGCAAAATTTCCGGAGGGCACCGTGATCCGTGATACCTGCAGCGACAATTCCGTCTGGCTGGAGGATGAGGTAACGGTCGCCTCAGACGGGAAAGCACTTGGCGCTGAGGACTATGTAATTGAAGCGATACCGGAAATACACGGATTTGCGGTGACGCTCCTCCGGGATACCGTCTCTCCGGTGACCATGACAGTAAAGACGAAACCGGTTATGGATCTGGATGCCGTCGGCGCCGTAGACAAACCGGTGACAATTAAAAATCAGGCCGGTATTACCGTCGGCGATCTGGCGCTTGATACGGCCGATAAGACGTATAGCTATCCGGCGGCATTGCTGCAGAAAACGGCCGGAGAGATGAAAAACGGGATTCTGCCGTGGACGCTGACAGTGAATCCCGGTGGGGCATATCTGGAGGAAGGCTTCACCATTTCAGATGAACTGAATGAGAAACTGACTTATAGCGGCAGTTTCAAAGTGTATTCCTATGAGGGAAAAGACAACAGTTTAAAGCTGACCGAGATTTCCGGACACGGAATCACGGACTCCTACGATGAAGAGAGCAGGGTATTAAGCTTCGATATACCGGAAGGGCTTGATATCCCCCTGAAAATAGTATTTGAGACCGCGTATCAGGAGGGATTAAACGGAGGCGAAACGATCACCAACGTGGCGACGGCCTATGTGGCAGACCATGTGATCCGTTCGAAACCGGCAGCAGGCAGTATCCCGGGCGGCCAGGTCCTCTCCAAAGAGGGAAAATGGGATGGGCGTCAGATTACCTGGTCCATCCATATTAACAAACAGGAAATGCCGCAGAACCATGTAATCATCACCGATTTGCTTCCGGTCGGCCAGGAATTTACCGGAACCGTCACAGTCAGTGACGAAGGACAGCCTGGCGGAGCGGTGGAGCTCTATCGTTTCGGCGGTAAGGAACCGGAGAGTACCATGGCGGTGGAGCTGGAAGGGAAGGAAACACAGCTTACCTTTACTCGCGGGATTGTGGAAGAGGACGGGGACGATAAGGGAAAAGAGTACTTTACCATTGATTTTGGTGAAGACTTCGTGATGGAAAAAGCCCATGTCGTGACTGTACACACCTTTTTAAACGGGCAGGACAACGTAACAGGCAACCAGCAACGTGCCTACGAAAACCATGTGGAGCTGGAAGCCGACGAGAAAAAGATCGTCATGGATTACGATGGCAGCGTGAAGCTGACGCCGCCTGTTGTGCTCAAGAAGACGGGGGCTTATGACGGCAGTACCCAGAAGCTTAACTGGACCATAGAGGTCAATGGGGGAGAGTTTTTACGCAAGGGCTACGTGTTGAAGGACTGCTTCGCACAGCCCCATGCCAACAGCGGTTCCTATCCGGTTGCGGACGGAGGGAAGCTTAAGGACCACACCGATATTTCCTCAGTCAGGATTGAAGTGAGGGAAAAAAGCATCCAGGATGGACCAGCGTCGAAAACCTGGCATACGGTGCTGGATACAGAGGCGGGAATCTGGAACCCCGAGGCAGTTTCCGAGGGCTTTGAACTTACGTATCAGACCGGAAGCTACGAAGTATTAAAAGGGGCCGGGCCGGTTACGGATGGAACCGTGGTAGATTCCGCGGAAGCGGTTGAAGCCATGATCCGGAATATCATGAACGATGGAACTCCGGAAGTGCTGGCATTTTCCTTCGGCGATATTGATTAGTATTTCAAGGTGACCATAGGAACCACATTCAGGAAGACTGCGGGTGAAACCATCAATCATCATGATGAGATCACATACAGAAACCGGGCGGAAAGCTGGTACGAGGGACTGAAGGGAACGATCGGAGCGGATGGACTTTATCAGTACAAGGGCATACGCCATATGATCGATTTCCGGAAGAGTTCCAAAGTGGAAGGCAAAGATGCCATTCTGTGGAATATCAATATCAATGATGATAAGTTCCCGGTGGATATAGAAAATGACTGTGACCATGCGACGCTTGGACTTGCTCCGGGACTCTGTATCACGGATATGCTTCCCCGGGGAATGGAACTCAAAGACGGCCGGATCACCGTAAAGAAGAGCGGCCGGGAAATAACAATGACCGAGGGTGTTCATTACGTTCTCACCGGGGAGCCGGGAGAGCAGACGCTGATTATCCACATTCCGGTTGAGTTTAATGAGGAGGGCCAGGCGCGTCTGGCGGATTCCTTTGCCGTGACATACCGCACGCAGGTGATGACGCTGGAGGGAATGCTTCTCAATACGCCGGTGGTCTACCAGAACGCGGCGAAATGGAGTTATAACCAGTATGTATCGAAAGAGACCTCCAGTTCTCAGAAGATCATCATGTATGACATGTCCGCCGATGCCGGAGGCACGGGAACCGGACTGAAAAAGGCGGAGATAACAAAGTATAAGACCGATAAACACGGAAAGAACCGCGTAATATTCCCTGGAGTGGAATTTACTCTGGAAAAGAAGGTTGACGGAAGCTGGGTGAAGGTGACTGTGGCCAGAACCGGAGAAGACGGAAAAGTGAGCTTCGCGGCCCTGAATCCCAAGACCGAATACCGAATTCGGGAGACGGGCGGTTATGAGGGATACGAACCGTCAAACGATGTTCATATCGACTTTTCGAAGGGGAATTTTGCGGAGGATGTGATCAATTATCCGATTGATGAGGAGCCGGAAACGCCGCCGGAGACGCCGCCAGTGACGGAGCCGGAGACGCCGCCGGTAACAGAGCCTGAGACGCCGCCGGTGACAGAGCCTGAAACGCCGCCGGTGACGGAGCCTGAAACACCGCCGGTAACTCAGCCAGAGACACCGCCGGTGACGGAGCCTGAAACACCGCCGGTAACTCAGCCTGAGACGCCGCCGGTAACAGAGCCGGAAACGCCGCCGGTAACAGAGCCAGAGACACCGCCGGTAACAGAGCCTGAGACACCACCGGTGACAGAGCCAGAAACGCCGCCAGTAACGGAGCCTGAGACACCGCCGGTAACAGAGCCAGAAAAGCCGCCAGTGACCCAGCCTGAGACGCCGCCAGTAACGGAGCCTGAGACACCGCCGGTAACAGAGCCTGAGACGCCGCTGGTGACAGAGCCAGAAACGCCGCCAGTGACTCAGCCGGAAACGCCGCCAGTGACGGCGCCGGAGACCACACCGCCAGTATCTCCTGAAACACCGGAAAACGGGGGAGGGAGCAGTCACGGGAGCAGTCATAATTCCGGCGGCAGTGTACCGAGGCCGGGACAGATCGGTATCGTAACGGAAGGGCCGGGATATACTGGCCATACGGAGACGATTCCGGATTCGGAGATTCCGTTAGCGGCAATGCCGACACCGGATTTACCGGGAAATACGGAGATTACCATAGACGACGGAAATGTGCCCTTATCGGGTCTGCCCAAGACGGGAGAGCGCAGACGGCCTGGTTTTAGCCTGTTTATTGCCGCCGGAGTACTCGGTCTGGCTGGGCTGGGACTGACTAGCAGAAAAAAACGGAGAAATCAGACCGGGCGCTAGATAAGTCAGCCGCATCAAATGAGTATAATACAGGGATCTGTAAAAGCAAATGCATACAGATCCCTGTATTTTTTGATATTTCATATAAAAACTAACCTCATCCCATAAAACGGAAACTCCTCAGGGTACAGCCTGCTCCGCTTGATCTGGCATGTGCGCTTGGCTCTGAAGAAATGCGGCTGCTGACCGGCTGTTGACGTCGCCCCACCCCGTCGCGCAAACCCGGTCTGCCAAACACTTTATTCTTCATCATCAGGAAAAGAGTATTCTTCTCCACTCTGCAAATAAGGACACATTTTTTAATAAACCGAGACCTTTTTTTCTGCCTGGTAATTCGATAAAATATGATTAGAAAATATCGGAGGGTGATACAAATGGAGAACTATTACCTTGCAGTGGACATTGGCGCCTCCAGCGGCCGTCATATCCTCGGCACAGTGAAGGACGGAACAATTAGTCTGGAAGAGATCTACCGTTTTGAAAACGGCATGGTGAAAAGAAATGGCCATCTCTGCTGGGATGTGGAATCCCTGTTTCACGAGATCAAGATGGGAATGAAGCAGTGCGCGGCGCTGGGAAAGATTCCGTGCAGTATGGGAATCGATACCTGGGCGGTGGATTTTGTCCTGCTGGACAGAGACGGACAGAGGCTGGGAGACGCAGTCGGCTACCGGGATGACAGGACAAAGGGCATGGACGAAAAGGTATACGAAGTCATTTCTCCGGAGGCCCTGTATGAAAGGACTGGAATCCAGAAGCAGATATTCAACACCATCTATCAGCTGATGGCGGTGAAAGAGGAACAGCCGGAGGCACTTTCCTGTGCGGAGTCCCTGCTGATGATCCCAGATTACTTTCATTATATGCTGACCGGCGTGAAGAGACAGGAATATACCAACGCGACGACCACCCAGCTGGTCAGTCCGGTGACGAAGACGTGGGACTATGAGCTGATTCGTCAGCTCGGATATCCTGAAAAACTGTTTACCGGGCTGTCCATGCCGGGAACCGTGGCAGGGACGCTGACGAAAGCCGTGCAGGACGAGGTCGGCTTTAACTGCGAGGTGGTTCTTCCTGCGACCCATGACACCGGTTCCGCGGTTATGGCTGTCCCGGTTCCGGAGAATGGGGAAAGAAAAGGCCATGAGACTGAAAAAATACATGATACGGACGACGGTCTGTTATACATCAGTTCCGGCACCTGGTCCCTGATGGGCACCGAGTTAAGCGAGGCCGACTGTTCTGCAGAAAGCCGGAAGGCCAACCTGACAAACGAAGGCGGTTATGATTATCGTTTCCGCTATTTAAAGAACATCATGGGCCTGTGGATGATTCAGTCTGTAAAAAAGGAACTTGCTGCGGCCGGAGAAGCATATTCTTTCGCCGAACTCTGCCGCATGGCGTCCAAGGAGACCATAAAATCCATTGTGCCCTGCAACGACGATGTATTTCTCGCGCCGAAGAGCATGACGGAAGCGGTAAAAGCGTATTTAAGAGAATCCGGCCAGGAAGTACCGGAGACGGCCGGCGCGTTGGCGGCGGTTATCTACAACAGCCTGGCTCAGTGTTACAAGGAGACGGTGGAGGAACTGGAAGCCATCACAGGCAGGACGTATCAGGCTGTGAATATTGTGGGCGGCGGTTCCAACGCCGAGTATTTAAACCGGCTGACCGCAAAGGCTACTGGGAAAACGGTATATGCGGGTCCGGGCGAGGCGACCGCCATCGGCAATCTTCTGGCTCAGATGATCAGAGCCGGAGAATTCCAGGGGCTTACGGAAGCGAGAGCGGCCGTATACCATTCATTTGAGATCAGCACATATGTATAACGGAGGAACGAGGATGATACATAAATCATTTAAAATGCATCTGTATGAAGGCATGGCCGAAGAGTACGAGAGACGGCACAACCTTCTATGGCCGGAGATGAAGGACATGATCCATGAGTATGGCGGCCATAACTATTCTATTTTTCTGGACAGCGAGACGAATGTGCTCTACGGCTATATCGAGATTGAAGAGGAAGGCAAATGGGCGGAATCAGCCGACACGGCCATCAACCGCAAATGGTGGGATTATATGGCCGACATCATGGATACAAACCCGGACAACAGCCCGGTGAGTGTGGATTTAAAGCCGGTATTCCATCTGGACTGACCGGCGGTACAGATAAAATCAGAAAGAGGAGAATGATATCATGACAGTAAAAGAGAGATATGAAGCCGCAAAGGAAATTTACCGCGCAGTCGGAGTGGATACGGACGCCGCCCTGGAGGCCCTGAAAAACATTCCGGTTTCCATGCACTGCTGGCAGGGAGACGATGTAATTGGATTTGACGGGGCAGGCGCACTTTCCGGCGGGATTCAGGCGACTGGAAACTATCCGGGACGCGCAAGGACACCGGAAGAGCTGATGGCCGACATGGACGAAGCGCTCAGCCTGATTCCGGGAACACACAGAATCAACCTTCATGCAAGCTATGCCGTATTTGAAGAAGGCGAGTGGGCAGACAGAGACAAGCTGGAGCCGAAGCATTTTGCAAAATGGGTGGAATTTGCAAAGGAAAGGGGCCTCGGAATCGATTTTAACCCGACCTTATTCTCCCATGCGAAAGCGGAAAATGCCACATTATCCAGTGAAGTTCCGGAGATCCGCAAATTCTGGATCGATCATGTGAAGGCATGCCTCCGCATTTCCGAGTATTTTGCAAAGGAACTGGAGACTCCATGTACCATGAATATCTGGATTCCCGACGGATTCAAGGACATTCCGGCGGACCGCACGGCACCGAGAGCGAGACTGAAGGATTCCCTGGATCAGATCCTTTCCATCGATTACGACAAGTCCAGCGTATTTGTGGCAGTTGAGTCCAAGGTTTTCGGAATCGGTATGGAAAGCTGTACAGTCGGTTCCCATGAGTTCTATATGAATTACGCTTCCAAGAATGATATTTTATGCCTGCTGGACAGCGGTCACTACCACCCGACAGAGGTCGTTTCCGACAAGATTTCTTCCATGCTTCTGTTCTTTGACAAGGTGGCTCTTCACGTGACGAGACCGGTGCGCTGGGACAGCGACCATGTAGTCTTATTTGACGATGAGACGAGAGAGATCGCCAAGGAAATCATACGCGGAGGGGCAGACCGCGTCTTACTGGCCCTCGATTTCTTCGATGCCAGCATCAACCGCATCAGTGCCTGGGTCGTAGGCATGCGCAATATGCAGAAAGCGCTGTTAAACGCATTGCTTCTTCCGAACGCCAGGATGGCGGAACTTCAGAACAACAGGCAGTTTACGGAATTAATGATGCTTTCCGAGGAAATGAAGACCTATCCGTTAGGCGATGTATGGGATTACTTCTGCCAGCAGAACGGCGCCCCGGTGAAGGAAGCATGGTTTAAGGAAGTAAAGAGGTATGAGGCCGACGTTCTCGCAAAGAGAAGTTAATGAGGCAATGCGGCCTCCGTGCCGTTATGGAATAGAAAAAAACGAGAATAAAAATTACAAGAACAGAAAGAACAGGTGTATATAAAATGAAGGTAACAGAAGCAGAATTTGTAAAAGGCTTTATCCGTCTCTGTGACGACGGTTTCAAACAGAACTGGCATGAAAGAAACGGCGGCAACTTGAGCTACCGCATCAAACCGGAAGAAGTGGAATCCGTGAAGGAAGAATTAACAGACACGAATCCATGGCAGCCGATCGGAACCAGCGTTCCGAAGCTGGCCGGCGAGTATTTCATGGTAACGGGAAGCGGAAAATACTTCCGCAATGTAATCCTTGATCCGGCGGCCAACAGCTGCATCATCGAGGTAGACGAAGCAGGCGTGAACTACCGCATCTGCTGGGGCCTGGTGAATGGCGGACGCCCAACCAGCGAGCTCCCGTCCCATTTGATGAACCATGAAGTGAAGAAAGAAGTTACCGGTGGAAAGCACCGCGTTATTTACCATGCGCATCCGACCAATGTCATCGCCCTGACCTTCGTTCTTCCGCTGGAAGACAAGGTATTTACGAGAGAATTATGGGAAATGGCTACCGAGTGTCCGGTCGTATTTCCAGATGGCGTCGGCGTAGTCGGCTGGATGGTTCCGGGCGGACGTGACATCGCTGTGGCCACCAGCGAACTGATGAAAAAGTACGACGTTGCCGTATGGGCTCATCACGGCCTGTTTGCCTCCGGCGAAGATTTTGATCTGACCTTCGGCCTGATGCATACCGTGGAGAAGTCCGCTGAAATCCTGGTCAAGGTTCTGTCGATCCGTCCGGATAAGCTGCAGACCATTACGCCGCAGAATTTTAGGGATCTGGCAAAGGATTTTAAGGTAACACTTCCGGAAGAGTTTCTGTACGAGAAATAAGAGGCCTGACTGCCATGGTGAGGTCGTGGGAGGCGCCTGGTTCCAGTCTTCGGACATGATTTTTATGAATCAGTTCATCCCCTTCTCCTGTGCGGGCTCCGGAACCGTTCCAGGGCTCGATGCAGAGAAACGGCGCCCTGTCCGGGTACACGGTCCAAAATGCAATCGTCTCAAAGTCCGGATAGGAAACCTCGACGCCACGGCCGCTTTCCCGATGGACGAGAGAGACCCGGCGTGAGGCGATTTCGGGAAAATAGAGGGCATTGTCCTGGAAGAGTTCCCTGGAAAGGGGAATGACACGGCCATGCAGTTCGTATCCGCTTTCGCCGGAGAGATATTCTCCCAGGAAACGGTCAAAGGGCATGGCACAGGTGGATTCCTCTTTCTCAAATATAAGACAGTAGTCCTCAAAGACAGCGTCTTCCTCCATAGGACAGCAGAAGCCAGGATGGGCTCCGATGCAGTAATACAGGGCAGAGGAGTCCTTGTTGGCGACCCGGTATTTCAGGAGAAGGCTCCCATGCTGCAGCTCATAGGTCAGCGACAGGCAGAAGGACCAGGGATACATGGTTTTTGTGTATTCGCTGTCCTGAAGAAGGAAGGACACGCTGCAGTCTGTCTGTGTTATCCTGTGAAACTCCATATCCTTGCAGAAACCGTGCTTTGGCAGGCTGTATTCGCTTCCGTCTATTACGATCCGGTTGTCCCGGCAGCCTCCAACCACGGGAAAGAGGAGCGGGGAACAGCGGTCCCAGAAGCGCGGATCCCTCTGCCAGATGTATTCTTTCCCACTGCGGTCTTTTAAAGAAACAAGCTGTGCTCCTGTGCTGTCAATCACCGCGGTCAATTCTGAATTTCTAATTGTAGTTAACATAAATCTCCCCCATTTCTGTAAATTGATACGAATACTATACCATCCTTTTTGCTTGCCGGAAACAGGAATATCGAGTATGATAGTGATAGTGCTCCCGGGAGTACTCTAGTCAGTAAAGGAGGCTTGTTCTATGCTTCGCATTGAAAACACCGGAAAATCTCAGATGAAATCCAGAAACAGGGTTCGCGTATTTCGCGAAATTTTAAATCATGAAGGCATTTCCAGAAAACAGCTGGAGAAGCGCCTGGGCCTTTCTGCGCCGTCCGTCACGCGGGTGGTGGAGGAACTGCTTCGGGAGGGGCTTATTTGTGAGGAAGGCACCGAACAGACCCATATGGGGCGCCGTCCGGTTATGCTCTGCGTCAAAAAGAATGCCTATTACAGCGTCGGAATGAATTTAAGCAGATCGAGGCTTTACTACTGTATCAGGAACCTGGGAGGAGAACCGGTACATTCCGGTGAGATAAGACTTTTAGGGAAAACGAAGGGGGATCAGCTCTTAAGCCTGATGGAACATGCCGTCCAGGACTGTTTAGAGACTGCAGGCATTGAGAAGAAACACCTTCTTGCCATTGGTATTGCCTCCCGCGGAACGGTAAACGAAGGAAAAGGAAGCGTAATCTATTCACCCGACTCAGGAGAGGAGATCCATGTAAAGGAATACATGGGAGCGCGGTATGACTGCGAGATTCTCGTGGAAAACAACGTGATTGCCGACTTAAAAGGGCAGTATCTGGACTTGAGCGGCACCAACCGGAATCTGGTGTATCTCTACATTTCCGACGGCGTCGGAGGCAGCATTATCTGCAATGGCCAGGTGATCGACGGCGAGAACAGCATGGCAGGTAAGTTCGCCCACATCCTTGTGGAGAGCGGAGGAAGACGGTGCGCCTGCGGAAAAAGAGGGCATTTGGAATCGTATGTTTCAAAGCCGGCCATGGAAGAGGCGTACTTCGAAGCCAGCGGGAAACGGCTGGAGCTGACGGAGATATGCAGACTGGCTGGTGAGGGGGAGAAGGCTGCAGCCGCGGTCCTTAAGGATGCCATTGACAAGCTGGCGATCGGCATTAATCAGATTCTTCTGGTTGTGAACCCGGGAACGCTTGTGTTGTATGGAGATCTGTTCGAGAGCGTCGATGGGATTCTGGAGCGTTTGAAGCAGAAGACGAAGGAACTGGCCTTTACGGAGGAGATTGCCGACAACTGCTGGATGGTGAGAGAGACGAAAAATGTCCGCATCGAGGAAAGCATTGCCAGACTGTCTGTGGAGCGGGCTCTGGAGATTATTGTCTAAACTCAATAAAAAAATATAATTTCATATTGAAATAATATAGAGATGTGATATAATAATAAAAAGACAACGGGGTGTGTCTTAAAAATTTAACTAATTAATTTCAAAATGAAATTATATGAAAAGGAGAGGCAGCAAATGAAAAGAAGAAATTTGATGGCATTGGTACTTGCGGGAGTTATGGCGGCGTCGGTTATGGGATGCGCCAGCCAGAGCGGAGCGAAGAATCCGTCTGAGACACAGAAGGAGGCCGCCAAAGAGGGAGCGTCCAATGAGAGCGTGTCTAAGGACAATGAGAGTGGAGCCGCCGACAGCGCCGCCGTGCCGGCCGGCAGCTGGAAACCGGATCACGACATTACGATTCGCGTTCCCAATGCAGCAGGGGGAACCATGGACACGATCACGAGGATTTTGGGACAGGGAATTCAGCAGAGCACGGGAACGACGGTTATGATTAATAATCTGACCGGAGCATCCGGAGCCATTGCAGCCAATGATCTTCTTGCCAAGGACGCAGACCCCTGCGAGCTGATGACGTCAGGAATCGCGCTTTTTACGCTGGCGCCTCTCTTTAATCAGGATATTAAGGTCAGCCTTGACGATTTCGCCATTGTTTCCGGCATGGTATCTGAGGATTTTGTACTCTGTGTGAACCCGGAGAAGAGCGGCATCCATAACTGGGAGGAACTGAAGGCCTATGGAGAGAAAGAGCGGATTCTGTTCGGCTCCAATACACCTGGAGGAACGACCCATATGCTGGGCACGGCGCTGTTCGGAGAAGCGGGCTTAAACGCGGAGGCCGTGACATCGGACGGAACGAATAAGGATATGCTGGCCCTGACCTCCGGAGACGTAGTCTGCGCCATCGGCAATGCCAGCGCCTGTCAGCAGTTTATCGAAGAGGGGACGGCCGTTCCCATTGCGGTATTTTCAGCGGACGCCTATGAGGGATTCGAAGGCTTTACCGTTCCGTCTGTCGTGGATTTGGGATATGATATCCAGTTCAAATCCTGCAACTTCCTGATGGCGAAAAAAGGAGCGGATCAGACAGCCCTGGATCAGATTCATGACATGATTCAGGCTTATACGGAAACAGAGGAATGTAAGAAACTGGCCGAGAGCGCAAAATACGTTCCGGATATTGCCGACGGCGAGACTGTACGTGCCATGATTGAGGATTCCGCAAAAATGTGCCAGGAAATCTACGAAAAGTATTATCACTAACAAGGCAGGGAGAAAGCGATATGAAAGTGAAGTACAGGACAAATCTGTGGGCCGGAATCGTAAGCGTGATCTTCGGCCTGGCAGTCCTCTGGCTGATTCCGGCCCAGATAGGTACAGAATATTCGTCAGGAAACAGTCTGACTTCCAGGGCCGTACCCGGCGGAGCTGCCATTCTGTTTATCGTATGCGGCGCCGCGCTGATGGTCCAGAGCCTTATTTTAAAGAAGGACACGGTCCGGGAACTGAATCTGGCAAAAGAAGGCAAGGCGTTCCTTTACATGGCGGTATTTGGGATCTATGTGATCCTGTTTGACTACAGCTTTATTGTGGCTTCCATATTCCTGGGAGGCGTAACCCTGCTTTTTACAAAGAGTAAAAAGAAGCTGTATTATATAATTGTAATTATCACGGTTTTCGTCCTGTATCTGCTGTTTACGCAGGTACTTCACGTGAGACTGAAGTAGGAGGCCGCAAATGAAGGAAATTATATTTCAGGCACTGCCCCAGCTGTTTACTCTGGAGAACTTTGTGTTTGTAAACCTGGGGATTTTTATCGGAATCATTTTCGGCTCCATACCAGGGCTGAACGGCAATCTGGCCATTACTGTTCTGATTCCATTTACATTTAAATTAGGCAGTGTTCCAGCCCTGCTGATGCTGACTGCCATCTTTTTCGGCTCGAATTTCGGAGGCTCCATAACGGCGATTCTGATCAATACGCCGGGAACGAACGCGGCGGCGGCCACGCTGTTGGACGGATATCCCCTGTCGAAAAAGGGAAAGACCAGGAAGGCACTGGACATGGCCCTGGCGGCGTCCACCTTTGGCGGACTGGTGAGCGCTTTGTGCCTCCTGTTCTTCGCACCTCAGATCAGCAAAATCGCCGTCTATTTCGGAGCCCCGGAGTATTTTGCCCTGGCGGTATTCGGGCTGTCCGTTATCGCCTCAGTCAGCGGACGGAGCATCTTAAAGGGAGTGATCAGCGGCGCCTTCGGCGTACTGATTGCCACTGTGGGTATCGACGCTGTCAGCGGCGTCACCCGTTTTACCTTCGGCAGTCTTCAGATGTATAACGGAATCAAAATGCTGGCGGTTTTACTGGGCGTTTACGCGATTGCACAGATGATCAGCCGTGTAAACGGCACGGAAGAGGAGGAAGCAGGCACAGAGCTGAAGAAGGCAGATCCCTCGGACCGCCTGACGCTCAGCGAATTAAAGAGTACCGTTCCCACCATGCTGAAATCCTCCGCGATCGGGGCTTTTATCGGAGCCATTCCGGGCACGGGCGGGGCGATCGCTTCCTATATTGCTTATAATGAGGCCAAACGCTGCGCGAAACCGGACGAGAAGTTCGGTGAGGGAGAATTAAAGGGAATCGCTGCGCCGGAGTCCGCCAACAATGGGGCGACCGCGGCCACGCTGATTCCGCTGCTTACATTGGGAATTCCGGGAGATGCGGTGGCGGCCACGCTGTTGGGCGCATTCACCATGCATGGGCTGGTGGTTGGTCCAAAGCTGTTTTCCACTTCGGGGCCGGTCGTTTACGCCATTTTGATCGGATGCGTGATTTCTCAGATTGTGATGTTTTTACAGGGAAAATATCTGCTTCCCCTGTTCGTAAAAATCACACATATTCCGCAGGAGCTTCTGACGGCGCTCCTGGTCGTTATCTGCTGTACGGGAGCATTTTCACTGGCGAATTCTTCCTTTGACGTGAGGGTCATGCTGATTTTCGGCTGTATCGCTTATTTCATGCAGAAGGTGGAACTGCCTCCCGTTCCGATTATTCTCGGAATCGTTCTTGGCCCCATCGCAGAGGCCAACTTAAGAAATTCCCTGGTCCTTTCAGACGGCTCCTGGACCATATTCTTTAAACGCCCAATCTGTCTGGCGTTTATGATTCTGACCTTTGTTCTGATCTGGCTTTTAAAGAAGAACGACAAAAAGCAGCGGAGCATGGAAGCAGAATTTCTGAAAAAATACGGAGAAAATACGGAGAAGTAAGGAAAGGAACCACTATGCATTACAAAAAACTATGGACAGATTTACACAGCAATATTCATCACAATCAGATGGGAGAGCTGAACCAATGGATTGAACACGCTAAAAAGACCGTTGATTTCTGGCCGGTTGCCTACTATCCCTTCTATATGAAGCGTACCGAAACAGGGGCAGGCCTGGAGGATTTATATGACAGGGAACAGATCGAACAGGACTGGGAACAGCTCCGCGAGGCGGTAAAACAGCAAAACGAAGCTGGTTATCCGATGTTTATGGGCTATGAGTGGCAGGGCTCCGGAGATGACGGAGACCATAATGTGTTCTTTTTGGATAATGAGCAGCCGATGCTCCATCCCATGCGGTACGAGGAACTCTATCAGGCGTATAAGGGCAGGTCGGCGATAGCCATCCCCCACCATGTAGCCTACCAGCTGGGCAGCAGGGGGAAAAACTGGGAGACGCACCGGGAAGATTTCTCGCCGTTTGCGGAGATTTACTCCAGCCATGGATGCAGTGAAAACGATACAGGCCCTTTTGATATGGAGCGCCATCTCCACATGGGGCCGAGAACCGGAGAGACCTGCTATGAGAGGGGGCTTGAAAAGGGGTATCTGGTCGGCATGATTGCTTCCGGAGACAACCACAATGTACCGGCGGTTCACGATCATGGAACCATGTGCGTGCTGGCAGCGGACGGCTCAAAGGAGGCAATCTGGGAAGGCCTGCTAAACCGCCGGGTATATGGCGTCAGCAGAAGCCGTATGGATATTGATTTTACCATAAACGGTAGCCCGATGGGGTCTGTGGTGAAGCCGGGAGAGGGAACGCTTGCATTTGCCATTGAGGCGGCGGACGCCATTGACCGGGTAGAGATCCTTCGGGACAATGTTCTGGATACCATGGCGGTTCATGCGGGTACCTGGGAAGAGACTCAGTATACCGGCGTAAGAAAGTATAAATTTGCAGTGGAGTTTGGCTGGGGGCCGAATCCCAAGTTTTATAAGGATCGTCTGACGAAAACATGGGATGGGTCTCTGGAAGTTCCGGGCCGTCTCTGCCTGGTGCAGAAATGTTTTAACAGCTTTGGTCAGGAGCTCTGCAATGTGACGGAGAAATCCTGTGAATTCCATATGACTACCTATATGAGCACCACCACAGGCCATTGGATGGGACCGAGTACGGTCGTAAAGGAAGGCTTTGTGTTTGAAGTGGAGGGAAAGCCGGAGGATGAGATCGTGCTGAAGGTGGACCGCTACGTCTACCGCTTTACGCTTAAGGAATTGATGAAATCCTCAAGAATTCTCGCCCAGTATCAGGAGAGCATGGATCTGGCCGCAGAGGTCTTTGGAAATGTGGAACACTACCGCGATGATTTCTACTGGCACAACGCCTATAAGACCAGAATCCGCCAGGCAGTGCCGGAAGAGGCGTATACGATGAAGTATGAAAAGAAGGTGACACTGGAGGCGGGAAGCTGCTACCGGCTCCGGGTGCATTTGAGAAATGGTGACACCGCCTGGGTTTCGCCGATTTTTGTGCGGGAATAACAGATAAAAAGAGTACCGAAAAGTGAAGGCGGATTCCTGGAAATGGAATCGTGAGAGTGGCATTCACTTTTCGGTACTCTTTCTTATCAATATGTAAACTTAAATTGTGAACTTAAAATGTAAATTTAATGGCGCAGAATGGAATACCACTCTGCGCCATCTGATTACCGGTTGGCTGATTTTAATTCATTATGGTTCGTCTGCCGTGTCTTCCACAATCGTAGTGGATTCCTCTGCGGCAAATTTCTTCAATGCATCTCCGGTTCCCTCATATATCTCTTCGACTTCTTCTGAGTCTGCTTCTTTATCTTCTGTATCTGCGGCCTGCTCCGGTTCTTCTTTGAACCCTTCTGTGGCGCCGGCTGCATAGTCGAGCCCGCCGTCTTCGGTAATATCTTCTTCTTCCTCGTCGTCCTCTGAACGGTCCATGGCGGAATCAAGCATATCCTTGGCGGTATCGGCAACTGCGGAAGCGGCTTCCCTTGCCGTACTGTTCACGATGCTGGCTGCGTCTTTCACGAGGTTCTTCGCGGCAGAAGCTGCATCCTTGGCTGCGTCGGCCATATCGGCGGCGGCTACCTTGAATTCATCTTTGTCTGCGTGAAGGGATACGTAGTTCCTGTTCATTGTGCTGTCAATCTTGGAAATGTCATCATTCCCGTCATCTTCAAAATCATGAAAATCTTCTTCCAGTTCTTTATGGAAAGATTTATATTTCGTAAAATAAGAGATACCGGCCGCAACGGCACCCGCGATGGTGGCGAAAGCCACTAATTTCCCAAAACCATTACCCTTTTTTGCCATGTGAAACACTCCTTTCGTTTGCTTCTTATTGTAATACTTATAAAGAAAAAAATAAAGGTATATAATAAGAAAATTTCTATAAACTATGTAGGAACGGGAAAATGCTCTCAGTTATGGAACTAAATTGTAAAAAAAATATAAAATTAGCACTCAACTATTGACAGTGCTAATAATGAGTGATATAACTTAGTATGTGGTTAAAAGAAGTTTCCATTTGCGAAACAAAAAGAAAGAATCAACAGAAACAGTATGAGGAGGAATTGCAATGAAATTAGCACCATTATTTGACAGGGTAGTATTAAAACCATTGGTTGCAGAGGAAACGACAAAATCCGGGATCGTTTTACCGGGTCAGGCAAAAGAAAAACCGCAGCAGGCGGAAGTAATCGCAGTTGGACCAGGCGGCTTGGTTGATGGCAAGGAAGTAACCATGCAGGTAAAGGTCGGCGATAAAGTAATCTTTTCCAAGTATTCAGGAACCGAAGTGGAAGGCGAAAATGAGAATGATAAGCTGGTTATCGTTAAACAGAACGATATCCTGGCTGTGATCGAATAAACCGAACCCTTAGGGCAATACCGAAATCATAACAAAAACGATAGATAGAAAGAAACTGGAGGAATGAAATCATGGCAAAGCAGATTAAATATGGTGTAGACGCCAGAAAAGCACTGGAAGCCGGCGTAAATCAGTTAGCAGACACAGTTCGCGTAACATTGGGACCGAAAGGAAGAAACGTTGTTCTTGACAAATCCTTTGGTGCTCCGCTCATCACCAACGACGGTGTGACCATTGCGAAAGAGATCGAACTGGAAGATCCATATGAGAACATGGGCGCTCAGCTCGTTAAAGAAGTTGCGACAAAGACCAACGACGTAGCTGGAGACGGTACCACCACAGCGACTGTACTGGCTCAGGCGATGATCAACGAAGGTATGAAGAACGTGGCAGCAGGCGCTAATCCGATCGAATTAAGAAAAGGTATGAGAAAAGCCACTGCGGCAGCTGTAGAAGCGATTGCAAAGATGAGTGAGCCGATCAAGGGCAAAGCTTCCATCGCAAGAGTAGCAGCGATCTCCGCAGCAGACGACGGAGTTGGCGAGATGGTAGCAGATGCTATGGAGAAGGTTTCCAACAACGGTGTCATCACTATTGAAGAATCCAAGACCATGAAGACTGAGTTAGACTTAGTAGAAGGTATGCAGTTTGACAGAGGATACGTTTCCGCTTACATGTGCACCGATATGGAGAAAATGGAAGCCAACTTAGACGATCCGTATATCCTTATTACAGATAAGAAGATTTCCAACATTCAGGAGATCCTTCCGTTATTAGAGCAGGTTGTACAGTCTGGCGCAAGACTCTTAATTATTGCAGAAGATATCGAGGGCGAGGCTCTGACTACTTTAATCGTCAACAAGTTAAGAGGTACCTTTAATGTAGTTGCTGTTAAGGCTCCTGGCTACGGCGACAGAAGAAAAGAGATGCTTCAGGATATCGCTATCTTAACAGGCGGAAAGGTGATTTCCGAAGAATTAGGCTATGAATTAAAGAACACCACAATGGATATGCTTGGACGTGCAAAATCCGTTAAGGTTCAGAAGGAAAATACCATTATCGTAGACGGCGAAGGCAGCAAAGATGAGATTGAAGCCAGAATCGGCCAGATTAAGGGCCAGATCGAAGAGACTACCTCCGATTTTGATAAAGAAAAATTACAGGAAAGACTTGCGAAGTTATCCGGCGGAGTCGCTGTTATCCGTGTAGGTGCGGCAACTGAGACCGAGATGAAGGAAGCCAAGCTTCGTATGGAAGATGCTTTATCCGCAGCAAGAGCAGCCGTAGAAGAGGGCGTTATCGCCGGCGGCGGTTCCGCTTATATCCATGCTATGAAGGATGTTCAGAAAGTTATTGATGGTCTGGAAGGCGAAGAGAAGACAGGTGCGAAGATTATCTTAAAGGCTCTGGAGGCTCCGTTATACCATATTGTGGCAAACGCAGGACTGGAAGGCGCCGTTATTATCAGCAAGGTAAAAGAGGCGCCGGTTGGCACAGGCTTCGATGCTTATAAGGAAGAATATGTTGATATGATCGAGGCCGGTATCTTAGATCCGACCAAGGTTACAAGAAGTGCGTTACAGAATGCGAACAGTGTTGCATCTACCTTATTGACAACTGAATCAGTTGTTGCTAATATAAAAGAAAAAACACCTGCAGCTCCGGCTCCAGGCGGAATGGATATGATGTAATAACGGAAGCAAAAGCGACGCATGCGGAATGGAAAGAGGATTTGCAGTGCTTGCATTGCAGATCCTCTTTTGTTTTTCGATGGGACAACAAGTTCCGTGAAATAATAAACCATCCGGGTAAGAGGCGTACTTCGCACCAGGGAAGTAAGGCTGCTGAAGCAGCCGCACTCCGGCATGGGAGTTTGGTGCGCCGGACTCTTTATTCATCATCTCCCTTCACAGAAGAAAGGACATCAGTCTATGAATGAAATGTATGCAGAATGGCTTGTAAAACGGAAAGCACCAGCTTATATGATGCTTGTCAAGGTATTGATGGTTCTGGTATGTGTGGTGGCATTTTTTATCGCTGTCTCTCCGCTGCTCGGAATATTTGGTATTCTTGTTCTGTTTGCAGCAGCGGGGGCAGCTTACTTTGTTTTCCGCAACAGCGAAGTTGAATTTGAGTATCTCTATGTGACGAATCAGCTGACCATCGACCGGATTTACGGAAAGACCAAGAGAAAAAAGGCCTGGGAAGGTTCCATGGATGAAATTCAGATCGTTGCGCCTACCGGTTCCACGGAAGCGAAAGATCACGAAACAAATAATATGAAGGTTCTGGATTTTTCTTCCCGCACACCGGACGCCAAGACTTATACATTAATCAGCCAGTCCGGCAGTGAATCCACGAAGATTATTTTCGAGCCGAACGATAAGCTTCTTCACTGCATGAAGATGACGGCTCCACGAAAGATCGTGGACCGCGTTTAACAAAATAAGAGAGAATTCTCCCACCTTTATAGGTGGAGGGATGAAACGCCAAAAACAAGCTTAACGGCAGTGGCGGCCGAGAGAAATCGGTATCCCCCACTGACATGAAGTCAAGCCGCGCATCTATAAGATGTAGTCGCATACAGTGAAATTATCGTGCGCGGATTGAAACAAGGAGCTTCTTTGAACGTTGTTTGAGGATTTGTTTCAAGATAAGTTTTATAAAGGTAAAATGAAAAGGACAGATACATGATGCGGATTAGGACGCGGAGTGTGTTTGGCCTTTTTTTTTGCTCTTTGGGAATGGGGGAGGAGAAGTGAAGTTAAAACGCCTGGATTGGTGAAGAGGATGAAATCTTTGTAAAACCTAACATCGAAGCTTGACAGGTGTGATTCGAATATAGTAAGATAGGAAACAAGTTCCACAGCGTTTTCTTGTCTGTGAAATTCTAAAATTCTTTGTTTCAATGCGGTTTCCGCAAAAAAATCCTATGTTTAGCTTCAGGAGAGTTGGTGATGTGTATGATTGATTGAGAAAAAGTCTTGTAATGGCAAAGCTTTTACAGTATAATAAAAACATCTGAATGACGTGAAAAACAAAGATAGGAGGAGTAGAATGACAATAGATGAAAAGTTGGATTTACTCTGTGGGAATGTTCAGAGTATAAATGATAATGTAATTGAGATGAAAAATGATATGGCTGTGATAAAGGGCGATATCGTGGAATTAAAGGGAGATGTAGCAGAGCTGAAGAGCGATATGGCCGTGGTGAAGAGCGATATCGTGGAATTAAAGAGTGATGTAGCAGAGCTGAAGAGCGATATGGCCGTGGTAAAGAGTGATATCGTGGAATTAAAGAGTGATGTAGCAGAGCTGAAGAGCGATATGGCTGTGGTGAAGAGTGATATCGTGGAATTAAAGAGTGATGTAGCAGAGCTGAAGAGCGATATGGCTGTGGTAAAGAGTGATATCATAGACCAGAGAAATGATATGAACACCATGGAAGGCAGAATTGATGCTAAGATGGAACAGTTAAATGAAAATGTGAAGGGGATTCGTTTTACCATTGAAAATGAAATCCGCCCGAGTATTGCTCTTATTGCAGAATCACATTTCATTCTGAACAGAAAACTGGATGAGGCGATAAGAGTAGCAGGAAGTATCGAAATGACAAGAATTCGAGTCAGCATACTTGAAGATGATGTAAAGAAGCTGAAAAGAGCCGTAAATATGTGATCTATATCATAAGATACGAGAAATTAGCAAATTATGAAGAAAATATCAGTAATCCAACAGAGCTTACTATAATTAGTACAGCGTTGCATAAGTTTCAGTGAATTCTGCACTCGCTATTCACGCCAGGACCACGCCCGCGAAGCTAACCGTAGGGTCCACTACGCCGTCGCTTCGCGGACGCGCCCCTGACGCAAATATCAAGCACATAATTCACCGAAACTTACGCAATGCTGTACTAGAAAAGAAAACAGTAAATAAATGCAGCTTACTTCGGCAAATGTACCGAAATAGGCTGCATTTTCGATCATAAGCTCCTATTTTTATTTTGAATCATAAAGAAATAAATTAGAGAATAGCGATTTACAATAACAGGAGACTTCTAAATTAATCAGATACAAATCATAAATAATAAATGTTTTTACGTGCTGACATTTACTGATATTTAAATAAGAGTGATGGAATATAGATCGACTGTTTCAATGGCATTTCTTATAATTTTATAGATACAAACCAAGAGTAAGTAAGATAGCTTGACAGGCCCTATATTAACATATAAAGTATAAGAAACATATCGTTTCAAAACCAGGTGAGACGGCCAAATAAATCCAAAGTCGAACGACAGAAGGAGCTCTACATGAAAAAGCTAAGAAGTCCCTTGTTATCGGTGCTCGCAATTTACATACTGTGTTTTATCTTTCGAATTATAGAATATTTTATTATTCGTACAGATCAGACCTTATTAGGAGAAGCAATCATACATAAGATTGCTGGCATCATAATTCTCTGGATTGCAATAAAAATGCTATCTGCTGATTTCGAGTATATTGGATTTAAGCGTAAAGGTATATTCAAAAATTTTGCATTCGGTTTACTGTTTGGTATTTCTGTGTTTACGGCAGCATATGGGACAGAAATCCTGATTGCAGTTTCGCAGGGGAATTTCCAGTCCCTTCAATTTTATGTCAGCAGCTATGCTGTGGATAAAAATATAGGAAATGAGACCGGTATCCTGTTCTTCCTTATTTGTATTGTTGGCAACATCGTTAATGTATGGATGGAGGAAGGCATATACCGAGGACTTTTTCAAAAAATTCTTCAACAGAAATACAAATTTATTGCAGCGGCAATGATTTGTTCCATTTTATTCGGTGTGTGGCATGTCATAGGCCCGATTCGCAATTATTATGACGGTCTGAGCAGCATGGGAGGGATGGCGGCCAACATTTTCATGTTGGTAATCACAAGCGGTCTTGTCGGTTTTAAAGCGGCTATGATAACGAAATTAACTGGTTCACTTTACATGGCTATGGGAGATCATTTTGTCAATAATACAATCGTAAATATTTTACACGTTACTTCCTATACAGGCGCTGATGAATTGATGTTTGTGCGAATCACTATTGCTCAAAGTCTCTCATTCCTGTTGGTTCTTGTTTTCTATATCTGGAAACAGAAGAAGATTGATTCAGGCAGTGTTCCCTCCGAAAATTAGTCGGCCGTATTGAATCGGGAATGGCATCATTATATGAGAAATTATGATTGCGGGCAGTGCATTTGTTTACATACTTATGCATTGCCCGTTTGATGATTATGCGCATTTGGACGGGAAGAATTTATTCTGTCTTTATCCTGGCTTTTATGAATTGAAGATAGTTTTTTATACAGGAAACAAATATTGTGGAAACCTGTTTAAAACATGGCTGCTAGAAACGTAAACCTGGGTGAAGTACAGGGAGTCAGGAATTAGCATATAAAATATAAAGCCGCAACGTAAAAACAAAAGGCTGAACAAAAGAAATATAAAGTATTGCTCACAAACTCCCAAATAATGTAAATTTATTAGACGCGATGAATATATTAAATACGCTGGAATTTATGTCTTTCACACACGGAAAACAGATTGAAATTGTCCGTTGACAAGTGACGCAAAATTTGTTAAACTATGTAACTAACAAGCAAAAATATATTAGTTACATTAATAAAAAGGACAAGAAAGAGAGGAAAATTTAATGGGTACAATTATTGGTGACGGCATTACTTTTGACGACGTACTTTTAGTTCCAGCCTATTCAGAAGTAATCCCCAATCAGGTTGATTTGACGACCTGCCTCACAAAAACCATCAAGCTGAACATTCCCCTGATGAGTGCTGGTATGGATACGGTTACCGAGCATCGTATGGCAATTGCCATGGCAAGACAGGGAGGTATCGGTATTATCCACAAGAACATGTCGATTCAGGCGCAGGCAGATGAGGTTGATAAGGTAAAGAGGTCGGAGAATGGCGTCATTACGGATCCATTTTATCTTTCCCCAGAACATACATTAAAGGATGCGGACGAGCTGATGGCGAAGTTCCGTATTTCCGGTGTGCCGATTACAGAAGGCAAAAAACTGGTTGGTATCATTACCAACCGTGATTTAAAATTTGAGGAAGATTTTTCCCGCAAGATAAAAGAGTGTATGACTTCCAAAAATCTGGTGACGGCGAAGGAAGGCATTACCATGACAGAAGCGAAGAAGATTCTTGCCAAGGCGAGAGTGGAAAAGCTTCCGATCGTTGATGATGATTTTAATTTAAAGGGACTCATTACAATTAAGGATATTGAAAAGCAGATCAAATATCCGTTGTCTGCAAAAGACAGTCAGGGAAGACTTCTGTGTGGTGCTGCCATCGGAATTACTGCTAATGTTCTGGATCGTGTGGCCGCTTTGGTCGCTTCCAAGGTCGATGTGATTGTCCTGGATTCCGCTCATGGCCATTCCGCCAACGTTTTAAACTGTGTACGCATGATTAAGGAAGCATATCCGGATCTTCCGGTCATCGCCGGAAACATAGCGACCGGAGACGCGGCAAAGGCCCTGATTGAGGCCGGTGCAGATGCGATTAAGGTCGGTATCGGACCTGGTTCTATCTGTACAACCCGTGTGGTTGCTGGTATCGGTGTGCCCCAGATCACAGCAGTTATGGATTGCTATGCGGTAGCGAAAGAATATGGAATTCCGGTTATCGCAGATGGTGGTATCAAGTATTCCGGAGATTTGACAAAGGCCATCGCAGCGGGCGGTAATGTCTGCATGATGGGAAGTATGTTTGCCGGATGTGATGAGAGCCCGGGAACTTTTGAGCTGTATCAGGGAAGAAAGTATAAGGTATATCGTGGCATGGGTTCTATTGCAGCCATGGAGAACGGAAGCAAGGACCGCTACTTCCAGTCTGATGCCAAAAAACTGGTTCCGGAAGGCGTGGAAGGCCGTGTTGCATACAAAGGTCTCGTCGAAGATACCGTATTCCAGATGCTGGGCGGACTCAGAGCAGGAATGGGCTATTGTGGTGCTTCTGATATTAAGACACTTCAGGAAACAGCTAAATTTGTAAAGATTACCGCAGCATCCCTGAAGGAAAGCCACCCGCACGATATTCATATTACGAAAGAGGCTCCGAACTACAGTATTGATGAGTAGGCGGGGCCGCAGATCTGGGAAGCAGTAGAGTGATCGGTGGATGAGGGCTGACATAAGTAATAAATGTATTTGATGAGACGCTGAAGCAGTGTCTGATGATCTTTAGATAAGAGTCTTTATATGCCGGTATAACCCGTAGTTTCGGGTTTTACCGGCTTTTTTTCTATACCGGAAGATATTCACAGATTCTCTCATGGCTTTCTAATCCCGCGTCTGCCACTAACGCCCGCGTTGGCTGCGATATATCTGTTCATATGCCATTTATATGCCCCGTTTTCTTCTGCAGTTTATAACTGATTTAAGTTTATCTCCTTGGCAAAGCTATTCAAGGTAGATGAGAGATCCTTTCAGTATGTGAAGTTCTGTGATTTCTTCCATATCTTCTATATTAAGTGCATAAAATGCTGCCTTTAAATTCCTTTTGAATTCACATAGTTCATTCATCCTCTTTTCTAAGCATAACGCAATTATGCACTCGATGCCAAAAGGCCGGCCTATCGTTTCCGTGCAACCGTTACGAGTTCTGTTCAATTCGCATTTGGTACAATCCATTTCGCTAATAGACGTAGCTATTTTTGTTTTTTTCTCCATAATTTAGATGGGGGTGTGAGTTTTTTTGTTACAGCCTTTTATATCTTTGTCAATTATATCAACAATCACCTGAAGTTGTTTCTACCATTTGTGTATTCTCTTTTTCACCTCCAATATTCATTATAAAAGTATCGAGCGGCGGCTTGATTTTACTTGCTGTTATTCTAAAGAGAGCAGGTTTTCCTTTTTTTTATGAAAAAAAACGTGAATTTTGAACAATGATAAAAGAAGAAAAATGTAGTGTTTCATTTATTGAAGAATGTAATAAAAAATGTAATATTATAGTATATAAATGATAAAATCACTGTCTGTATATAAAAAATATTAATAGAACTGATAAAATGGTTCGTATAATTTGTTTTAAGTAATCCACATTGATCTAAACTTCCTATTTCTTTCTAAAAAAATCAACAGTTTATTTTGTTTTCCTTACAAAAATATTAATTATAGATGCATTATACATCTTCATGGTAACAGAATGGTTACATTTCAACTTTTTCCATTTTATTCTTTGTAATTTTTTACTTTTTTTTATTAAAAATGCTGGGTTTTATTTTCGAAATTGGTAGATAAAACAAATTATAAGAAGGTGAGAAATTTGTCGATAGCAAAAATGAGCATGCTTGATAACTCATATCGCTATTTTACCGTAACAGTAGACCGGTATGAGAGGCAGTGTATGGAGGGAATTATTAGTCACGCTGGAGAACCCCTCTGTATCCGTTATGGTAACTTTCTTGAATTAGTACTCCAGATGAACCAAATATTCGACCGGATGTCGTGTCCGAAACAGACCATGGAATTCCGGCAGTTTTCAGGAACTGATTATCCGGCACTGAAAGTAAAAAAATGCAAGAAAGCATATAAGGGAAAATTAGCAACATTTCAGATATACGTAAAATTCCGATATGACGCCAGCTGGCAGGGAAATATTACCTGGCTGGAGGGAGAACGGACGGAGCACTTTGAAAGCATATTACAGATGATACAGCTGATAGACGAAATTCTTATCGGAAGATATAGAATAAAAGATCCGAGAAAAGGCGCAAGAACATGTCAGGTAGCTGTAAACTCCTATGACAGCGGACTGTTGGAAGGAAGTGTACAGAACGCATTTATCAATCATCTGGAGGAATTCAAAGGAACCATTGGCCTGGCTGATGCTATGGTCCATTTATTTGAGGTTGGAATCGGCAGGAGTGCTTCCGGGATAGCCCCGGGAGAATGCAAGATCATTTCAGAAGAAACTTGGGGGACCTACCGGAAAGGCGGCAGAAGAGCCACCTTTGTAATAAAGATCCTGTACAGGGAACACTCAACCTGGCAGGGCGTAATATGCTGGCGGGAAACCGGCGAAAAACAGGCTTTCAGAAGCTTTCTGGAGATGATAATTCTGATGGCCTCCGCATTGGAAAGCGGAAGAAGGGAAAATGAGTGTGAAGATAGATATTATACTGACAATAGACAAAAGACCATAAAGGAAGGGTAAGGAAGGAGAGAAAGTATGAAAGGACTAAGAAGAAAGTTCAGGCGAGGGCTGGCAGGTTTTCTGTCATTCGTGCTGACGATGACATCATTTAATATGGTGTCGTGGGCGGACGTGGCGAGTGCGTTTGAAAAAGAGAATGCCACATTTATCATGAATGGAGAGGATCTCAGGGATTCTGCTCAGGCTGCCATAGATAGTGGCAGTACATTCCATTTTGAGGATTTAGGCATTGAAGAATCGGAGGACAATGCGAAAGATTATCAAAAATTATTCGGTAATGGATCAGTGTATGAGATTGCTCCGTCATATAATATGTCCGATGATGAAGATGCAGATGGTGCTGATCTCAGGGTATTTGTCCGAATAAAGGATGATTATGAGGGGTATCGCCTGACTGGAAAAGAGGAGATTATTTTTCTTTATATTAATGACTCAGAAGGGAAAATATCATTTCGTACAATTGTTGATGGATATGCAACTGAAAGGATTGCAGTCAAAGGAAATTCGAAACTGGTAGAAGCAGAAGTACCAGATAACGTAAATGGAACACTGGAAGGTGAAGTGACAACACCAGAAGAAAATGGAACGCCGGAAGGAGAAGTGACAACACCGGAGGAAAGCGGGACAGCGGAAGGAGAAGCGACAACACCGGAAGAAAACGGAACACCGGAAAGTGAAGTGGTAGCACCGGAAGAAAGTGAAACGCCGGAAAGTGAAGTGACAACACCGGAAGAAAATGGAACGCCAGAAGGAGAAGTGACAACACCGGAGGAAAGCGGGACACCGGAAGGAGAAGTGGCAACACCGGAAGAAAACGGGACACCGGAAAGTGATGTGGCAGCACCGGAAGAAAGTGGAACGCCCGAAAGCGAAGTGACAACACCGGAAGAAAACGGATCACCGGAAGGTGAAGTGACAACACCGGAAGAGAGCGTAACGTCGGAAGGAGAAGTGTCAACACCGGAAGAAAACAGAATACCGGAAGGTGAAGTGGTAACACCGGAAGAAGACGGAACATCAGAAGGAGAATCGGATAATGAAGACGCGGCAATATCGGAAGAGAATACCGTAGTTTCAGTTAGTCGTAATTCTTCAGTTGTGCTGATGGCGGCAGATTCAACCGTGACAGTGTTAGAGTCAGCTAATGAGAAAAACGAAAAAATTACACTGGCAACTGCCAGTAACTCTGAATACCGCAATTCCGGGAAGTCAGATCCGAAGGAATCATCTTCCGTAGCCAATTTAGTAAACGGGAAAGTATATGGCAATGTAATTTTGGATGAATCTTCTTATGCCAGGGCATATATTATTACACTGGATGCTTTAAATATTGAGCAACCACTGAATGAGTACCAAATTACAGTAACTCATCGGCTTCATGGTGATAACTGGATTGATTATGAAAAAATAGAGACTGTAACAATTACTGATAATGATTTTGACAACGGAGAATATAATACTGATAAACTGGAATTTAAGCGTGAGGGAATTGTATTAACTAGCCAGAGTTTAGTTTTGACAAAAGATGCTTTTAAATCAGGGACTGAAGCTGAAATTACTCTGGAGTATGCAGTTGCAGATGGATACAGGATTTATGATAACAGAGCGAATTTGAGATCTATTTTTGTCGGAAAGTTGGATGATGATGACCCAGTTATTAAACCTGTAGGCCAGGCAGTCGTCAATATTAAATATGTATATGAAAACGGAACGATTGCGAAGGATACAGAGAGTGTAGCTGCTTTATATGATGAAAACACAAAGAAGTATAAGTTAACCTATGAGTTAGGTGATTTAGATGGTTATAAGCCGGTACTGGATACGATGGATTCGGCATCTGGAATTACCCTTGATGGAAATATTTTGACAGCAAATCTCTCTGAAGATAAGGAATACCTGGCTGTAATTGTTTATATGGCAGATACAGTTGAATATGTGGTAAGGCATAATTATCAGAAATTGGATGGATCTTATGAGGTGAAAGAGTCTGAAACAAAATCAGGGAAAGCCGGAGAATTGAGTGCGGCAGTTGCCCAAAATGTTACAGGCTTTACTCCGAAGCAAATTAGCCAGAAAGAACTGTTTGCTACAGAAGAGAATATTGTTGATATTTTCTACGATCGAAATATATATGATCTGACATATAGTACTGATGGCGGAGAATATGTTGAACGACAGACTGGATTGTATGGAGAGAGTCTGACGGTAGCGAAGAGCACAACCAAGGCTGGGTATGTGTTTGATGGCTGGTATACAGATAAGAATTTCTCTCAGGGCACCAGGGTATCCGGTAATATAATATTAGAAGATAATACGATATTATATGCAAAATGGAATCCGGGAACAGTTGGGTATAAGGTGGTTTATCTGATTGAAAATGCAGATGATAACAATTATTCGCTGCTGTGTACAGATGCAAAAACTGGTAAAACAGGAGATAATGTGCAGATAACAGCAAAAACTGCTAATCCAACAAATTGGGGCGAACTGGAGAAAAATGCCTTTACTTTTAAGGATTCAACAAGTGAAGCTTTAAAGGCAGATGGGACATCAATCGTTACTGTAAGATATTCCAGAAATATTTATACGATTAGGTTCCAGGATAAATCTCCTACTTTATGCAGGAAGAATAATCACACGCATAAATTAAGCAATTGTTATGAACGTATATGTGGTAACAGAGTGCACCGCCATAATGAAAGTTGCTATGATATGTCTCATGCAATTTGTGGTTTAACTGAACATCAGCATGACAGTACTTGTTATACTCGAGATATAAGTGCTAAATATCAGGCTAATATCAGAGAACAGTGGTTGGAAAATTATGGCGGACATAACTGGCTTTGGAATGGAAGCTCCTATACTAGCTTACAGGATATTATGCCATATGTTTCAGGAAATGGGATTAAAGTGTTAAATAAACACAATGATGGTTCAACTCCTCGACCATTAGAATATTATGTTGAAGATCCTAATGGAACTATAAAAGATCCTAAAGGAGGTAGTACCAAATTTAGTTTATACACTAAAATTACAATTTATTTGGAATCAGGATCCACTCCAAGCTGGGATGAAGAGTATTATGTTATTGATGGATATGAAAGATATTACACAAATATTAATTTTAACCGCCCATCATTTCAAAACCCATCTAAGTTTTATTACACACGTGCTAAATATGATTTGACACTTATAAATGGAACGAATGAAAACACAAAAAAAGACATTCCTTATAAATCTGATATAAGCAAATATCTTGGAGCTCCGACGGTTAAGCCTACGTCAGATGCAACTTTTGATGCGTGGTATATTGATTCCAGCTTTACAGAAAAGTATACATCGGGTTCCATGCCAAAAGGAAATCTCGTTTTATATGCACACTGGAACAATGCTGCTTATGATGTGACATTTAAAGATGGTCAGGAGGTATTAGATACAGTAGAAGTAAACAGCGGGGAGCTGGTTTCGCCAATTTCCACACCAGAAAAAGCTGGTTATAGCTTTACTGGCTGGTATATAGATGAAGCATGTACGCAGCGATATGATTTCCAGAGAAAAGTGAAATCAGATTTTGAGCTTTATGCAGGTTGGAGCATGCATTCAACTACCAGCTATCAGATATTATACGTTACAAGCGAAGGTGATCCGGTAGCGGATTCTGTGACGGGCAATGGAGTCATAGGAGATACAATTCAGGCCAATGCGATTGTTCCAACAATAGCTGGATATGAAGATTATATTGTTGATAAGGCTACAGCATCCATAAGCTTAGATGCCGATCCCAATAAAAATGTTATAAGATTTATCTATTCAAGTCCGGAATCATTGAGATATACAGTACAGTATTGGTATGAAGATAAAATGGTTGCCGAAGAAGCAAATATTGCATCGAAATTAAGTTCTTTCCGTTGTTATCCGAACACTGACTTAGAGCAGTTGACTGGATATAAGGTAAAGGAAGCGTACAAAAATGTTAAGTTAACTACAGGTGAAAATATAATTAAGTTTACTTTGACCTTAAATGAGTACACAATTACATATGAAAATGTAGATTATAATGATATTGTTTGGGAAAATGGCAATACAAATCCTACAAAATACAGTATTCGTACCAATTCCTTTACTCTTAAAAATCCAGTCCGTGTTGGATATACATTTATGGGCTGGAAATTGGTTAAAGGAAGCATTGAAAGTGGAGAATATGACTCAAAAAATGTAGTAATTGAAACAGGTTCCCGTGGAAACCTTACCTTTAAGGCTGAGTGGACAGTAGATGTAAACCAGAAGTTAAATTATAGTATAAAATACTACAAGAGCGAACAGCCGAATAAGGAAATAGGGAATCTGAATAAGAGTGTTCTTGTTGCTTCTCCTACAGTTAAGTATGCAGATGTAAATAAAACATATAATAAGCCAAGTGGTTATATTCTGGATAAGGTAGAGTTTGGCGGCCAGACTGTAAGCGATGGTGAAATGACAATCACAGATACAGATAATATTATTAAGGTGTATTATAAAGTAGATGAGACACAAAAACTAAAATACAGCGTTGAGTACTATATCGATGGAAAAGATACACCTTTTGATAAACTGGATAATCAGGAAGTATTGGTTGCCGATCCGGTAGTCAGTGAGGTAGCGGACAGCAGTAAAGTGCCTGCCGGTTATACGAGAGACAGCGTATTACCGGAGCTGCCTGCAACGATCAGCAAGACAGCTAATGTCATCAAGGTATATTACAGAGTAGATGAAACACAGAAGCTGAAATACAGTGTTGAGTACTATGTAAATGGAAATGACACACCATTCGATAAGCTTGAGAACCAGGAAGTGCTGGTAGCCGATCCGATAGTTAAAGCAGTAGCGGACAGCAGTAAAGTGCCTGCCGGCTATACGAGAGACCGCGTATTGCCAGAACTGCCGACAACGATTAGTGTTTCTAACAACATCATCCAGGTATACTACAAAGTAGACGAGACGCAGAAGCTGAAATACAGTGTTGAGTACTATGTAAATGGAAATGACACAGCATTCGATAAGCTTGAGAACCAGGAAGTGCTGGTAGCGGATCCAGTAGTCAAAGTAGTAGCGGACAGCAGTAAGGTACCTGCCGGCTATACAAGAGACAGCGTATTACCGGAGCTGCCTGCAACGATTAGTGAAACTGCTAATGTCATTAAGGTATATTACAGAGTAGATGAAACACAGAAGCTGAAATACAGTGTAGAATACTATATAAATGGAAATGACACAGCGTTCGATAAGCTTGAAAACCAGGAAGTGTTAGTAGCGGATCCGGTAGTCAAAGCAGTAGCGGACAGCAGTAAAGTACCGGCTGGTTATAGAAGAGATTCTGTATCTCCGGAACTGCCGGCAACGATAACAGAAAGCAGTAATATCATAAAAGTATATTACCGTATTGATACTACTCAAAAATTGAAGTTTGATATAGAGTATTATCTTGTTGGTGAGATGGAAGCATTTGATGTAGCCAGAAATCAGACAGTTCTTGTAGCAAATCCTGTGATCAAAGCAGTAGCAGACAGCAATAAGGTGCCTGCAGGCTACGAAAGAGCTTCTGTAACGCCGGAACTGCCGACAATAATCAGCAAGACTAATAACGTCATCAGGGTATACTATAAAGTAGATGAGACGCAGAAACTGAAATACAGTATCGAATACTATGTAACTGGAAATGACAAAGCGTTTGATAAGCTTGAGAACCAGGAAGTACTGGTAGCCGATCCAGTAGTCAAAGCAGTAGCGGACAGCAGTAAGGTACCGGCTGGTTATATGAGAGATTCTGTATCTCCGGAGCTGCCAGTAACGATAAGCAGTTCCAACAACATTATACGTGTATACTACAAAGTAGACGAGACGCAGAAATTGAAATACAGTGTCGAGTATTATGTAACTGGAAATGACACAGCATTCGATAAACTTGAGAATCAGGAAGTGTTGGTAGCGGATCCTGCAGTCAAAGCAGTAGCGGACAGCAGTAAAGTACCGGTTGGTTATACAAGAGATTATGTATCTCCGAAGCTTCCAACAGCGATCAGCAGTTCCAACAACGTTATCAGGGTATACTACAAAGTAGACGAGACGCAGAAGCTGAAATACAGTGTTGAGTACTATGTAAATGGAAATGACACAGCATTCGATAAGCTTGAGAACCAGGAAGTACTGGTAGCGGATCCGGTAGTCAAAGCAGTAGCGGACAGCAGCAAGGTGCCGGCCGGCTATACAAGAGACAGCGTATTACCGGAGCTGCCGGCAACGATCAGCGAGACAGCTAACGTCATTAAGGTATACTATAGAGTAGATGAAACACAGAAGCTGAAATACAGCGTTGAGTACTATGTAACTGGAAATAATACAGCATTTGACAAGCTTGAGAACCAGGAAGTGTTAGTAGCGGATCCGGTAGTCAAAGCAGTAGCGGACAGCAGTAAAGTACCGGCTGGTTATAGAAGAGATTCTGTATCTCCGGAACTGCCGGCAACGATAACAGAAAGCAGTAATATCATAAAAGTATATTACCGTATTGATACTACTCAAAAATTGAAGTTTGATATAGAGTATTATCTTGTTGGTGAGATGGAAGCATTTGATGTAGCCAGAAATCAGACAGTTCTTGTAGCAAATCCTGTGATCAAAGCAGTAGCAGACAGCAATAAGGTGCCTGCAGGCTACGAAAGAGCTTCTGTAACGCCGGAACTGCCGACAATAATCAGCAAGACTAATAACGTCATCAGGGTATACTATAAAGTAGATGAGACGCAGAAACTGAAATACAGCATCGAATACTATGTAACTGGAAATGACAAAGCGTTTGATAAGCTTGAGAACCAGGAAGTGCTGGTAGCTGATCCGGTAGTCAGTACAGTGGCAGATAGCAGTAAAGTGCCTGCCGGATATGCGAGAGACCGTGTGTTGCCAGAACTGCCAACAACGATCAGCGAATCTAACAACGTTATCCGTGTATATTATAAAGTAGACGAGATGCAGAAACTGAAATACAGTGTTGAGTATTACTTGAACGGAAATGACACAGCATTTGATAAGCTTGAGAACCAGGAAGTACTGGTAGCGGATCCGGTAGTTAAAGCAGTAGCGGACAGCAGTAAGGTGCCGGCCGGCTATACAAGAGACCGTGTATCACCGTCGCTGCCTGTAACGATCAGTGAGACAGCTAACGTCATTAAGGTATACTACAGAGTAGATAAAGCACAGAAACTGAAATACAGTGTTGAGTACTATGTAACTGGAAATGACACAGCATTTGATAAACTTGAGAACCAGGAAGTGTTGGTAGCGGATCCGGTAGTCAAAGCGGTAGCGGACAGCAGTAAAGTACCGGCTGGTTATACGAGAGATTATGTATCTCCGAAGCTTCCGACAGCGATCAGCAGTTCCAATAACATCATTAGGGTATACTACAAAGTAGACGAGACGCAGAAGCTGAAATACAGCGTCGAGTACTATGTAACTGGAAATGACACAGCATTCGATAAGCTTGAGAACCAGGAAGTACTGGTAGCGGATCCGGTAGTCAAAGCAGTAGCGG